>PVBE011504415.1_pt1 | contig 24885 bp, 21 predicted proteins | sample 1631181 | NCBI WGS metagenome assembly PVBE01 (sample SAMN08397723, study PRJNA350692) | Marine metagenome, whole genome shotgun sequencing project. | isolation source: water | place: Pacific Ocean | collected 2012-04 | reverse complement strand
CACCATAGACGAGCTATGGCAGATCATCGCCGAGATCATCGACGACTTCACACCCACCCAATGCCAAAATTTCTTCACCGCAGCCGGATATGAACCGGATTAAATTGAATCCGCTCTAGAACAAATCCCGGCCACGCCCGCCGTCGGTTTCGATATGAATTTATTCCGCCGCCTGCGCCGATTTCGCGCCGCGCGCGTCCCAGGCCTTGAGAATATCGTCCGAATCCATCACCAGCGCCATATGCAGCGACATCATCCTGAGCGCCGCCTCCTCCATTTCCTCATTGGTGCCGCGCACCAGATCGCGCGCGACGGTGACGCGGTAATCGAGGTTTGAGGCATCGAAGGCGGCATTCAGCACGCAGCAATCGGTGAAACCGCCATTGAACACCACGGCGCGCACGCCCATGTTGCGCAGCAGAAAATCGAGATCGGTGGGGTAGAAAATCGACAGCCGCTTTTTGGTCTCGACGATCTCGTCACCGGGCTCGATGCGGGTGCGCAGATCCGTCCATTTGCTGCCTTGTATCGCATGTTGATCAGCGCCGGGGATTTCCCCGACATAGAGCGGAAACACCAGGCGCCAGGCGCTGACGCCGCCCTTGATATCGTCGCGCCCCGAAGCGCGCAGCGCCGTACGGACGTGAATGACGGGCAGGCCACGGGCGCGGCAGGCATCGTGAAAGCGGTCGATCGGTTCGACGATATCTCGGGCGCGTGGCGCCGGGCACGGGCAATCGGCGTCCTCGCTCAAATGGCCCTCATGCATGTCGATGGAAACAACCGCGGTCCGCGCGGGATCGAGGAAGGATTCGAATGACGGATCATCCGGCAGCGGCCGCTGCTCGCCGTAAACGAAAATATTGCTCATGTAAATTCTCCTTCGGCGGCATATTGGCGCCCGCCGCGATGCGAGTCCAGCCCCGCGAAAGCGAGTGGATTGGCGTTCCCGGAAAAGCTATCTAAGATGTCTTCCGCTATGGAATTCCTGTCTCTCACCTCGCTCGACGAAGCGCTGAAAAAATTGGCGGCCTATGGCGACGACGCCACATTGCTCGCCGGCGGCACCAGCGCGCGCTATCAACTGGTGAGCGGACAGGTCAAGGCAAGGGTGGTTCTCCATATCGAGCGCATCGGCGAAGCGGCGGGATTTTCATGCACTGGCGCGGCGCGGCTTGGGGGCGCGACACGGCTCGGCGCCTTGACGAATCTGCGTGACATCGCCGAAGACGGAGAAATTCTCTCGCGCTACCGCGCCGTCGCCATGGCGGCGGGGAAATGCGGCGGCTGGCAGACACAGAGCGTCGCCACCGTCGGCGGTAATGTCTGCGGCGCCTTGCCGACCGCCGATCTGATACCGCCGCTGTTGATGCAGGACGCTGAAATCGAGCTGCAAAGCCAAGCGCGCGGCGTCCGTACCCTGGCGCTCAGCGATTTCCTCCTCGACGCCTATAAAACGGCGCGCGCGCCGGACGAATTGGCGAGCGCCTTCGTGATGCCGCCGCCGCCGCCGCGCAGCGCCGATACTTACGTCAAAATTCAACGCCGGGGCGCCATGGAGCGGCCGATCATCGGCCTTGCCCTCCGGCTCACCCTGGATGAGGGGCTGAGCAAAATCCGGGAGCTGCGCGTCGCGGTCTCGGGCGCCGGCGCGGCGCCGTTCCGGGCCGCCGAGGCCGAAGCATTGCTGGCCGGCGAGGCGCTCGGCGACGGGGCCATAGGCGCCGCCGCCGATGCCATTCTCAAACGCTCGACCTTCCGCTCCGACGCGCGCGCCAGCGCTTCCTACCGCAAAGCGGTGCTGCCGCGCGCCTTTGCCCATGCCCTCAACCTGTGCTCGGCCGCCATCGCCGGCACTGAATCATAAGGCCGCCAACACATGGCCAAAACGCATAGCGTAAGCGCCACCGTAAATGGCCGCGTCGAGACATTCGAAACCGAAGGGCTCGAATGTTTGATGGATGTGTTGCGCGACAGATTGCATTTGAGCGGCACCAAGGAGGGCTGCCGCGAAGGCGAATGCGGCGCCTGCACGGTGCTGCTCGACGGCAAGCCGATCAATTCCTGCACCTATACCGCGCGCGCCGCCGAGGGGCGCGAGATCGAGACCATCGAGGGGCTCAATGACGCGCTTTCGATGCGCATCAAACGGGCGATCGTCGAGATCGGCGGCGTGCAATGCGGCTATTGCACACCCGGCATCATCGTCATGCTGTCGGCCCTGTTGCGGCGCCATGCGGCGCCCGACGAAGCGCTCATCCGCCAGGCCTTGAGCGGCAATATCTGCCGCTGCACCGGCTATGCCCAGATCGTCGACGCGGTGTTGGGCGCCGTCCAGGAAGAGGCGCCTGCCTCATGAGCCATATCGGCGGCCCGGCAATACGCTCCGACGCCTGGAGCAAGGTAAACGGCGAGACGGTCTACGCTTACGATTATAAAGAGGCGGGCATGCTCTATGGCGTGCTGGTGCGTTCTCCGTATGCGGCGGGAAAGCTGCTGCGCTGCGATCTCGGCAAGGCGCGCGCCATGGCGGGCGTGCGCGCGGCGATCGCCGCCGCCGACGTGCCGGCGGTGCTGGCCGGCTGGAGCATGCGCGACACGCCGCTGTTCGCGCGCGAGGGGGTGCGCTATATCGGCGAGCCCATCGCCGCCGTCGCGGCGGACAGCCTGGCCGAGGCGCGCGCCGCCGCGGCGGCGGTCGAAGTGGAGATAGAGCCGAGCGCGCCGCTGCTCGACCTCGAAGCCGCCGCCCGGCCCGACGCCGCCCTGATCCATCCCGAGTGGAAGGATTATGTGCCGACGGCGGGCAGCGATTTTCCGAGGAGCGGCAATGTCGCCGCCGAATGCAGCGCCGATCCCGGCGGCATCGACGCGATATTTGAAGCGGCGCCGCTCACCGTCGAGGACGTCTTCACCAGCCAGCGCCAGTACCAGGCCTATCTCGAGCCCAAAAGCGCCGTCGCGATCTACCGCGCCGGGCGCTACATCATCCATTCCGGCCATCAATTCCCGTTCAATCTGCGCGATAGGGTGGCGCAGTTTCTCGACGTCGCTCCGACCGATGTCCGCGTCATCGGCCACGCCATCGGCGGCGGCTTCGGCGGCAAGCTCGATTACAGCGTCGAGCCGCACGCCGCCGCCCTCTCGAAGGCCGCCGGCGGCAGGCCGGTCAAGATCGCCAACAGCCGGGTCGAGGATCTCACCACCGCCAATTGCCGCGAAGCCACCATCGTCAAGATGCGCTCGGCCATCGACGGCGACGGCAACATCCTGGCGCGCGACGTCGAAGCCTATATGGATAACGGCGCCTATACCGGCGAGATGTCCTATATGGCGTCCTTTCCGTTCCATTGCGGCGCCATCAATTACCGCGTCGGAAAATTCCGCGCCATCGGCAAGCTGGTCTATACCAACACGCCGCCGACCGGCGCCATGCGCGGCGTCAGCGGGCCGGCGATGTATGCGGCGCTGGAAAACCATATGGATCATATCGCCGCCAAGCTCGGCGCCGACCGGCGCGAATATCGTCTACGCCGCCTGTTCACCAACGGCGATACGCTGCCCAACGGCCAAGTTCTCGACAATGCCGAATTTCTCAAACGCGGCTTTGACGAGATCGAAAAGATCGTGCCGTGGCGCGGCGCCGCGAAAGATCGTGTGCCCTATAAGGGGCGCGGCCTCGCCGCCGCCGTCTGGCTGGTCAATCCGCTGCCGGGTTCCTTAAACCTGAAACTCGAAGAGAACGGCACGGTCAGCGTCATTACGGCGGCCACCGACAATGGCACGGGCGCGCTGGCGACGGGAATTCCGCAAATCGTCGCCGAGACGCTGGGCATCCGCCCGGAACAGGTGCGTGTCTCCGATCCCGACACCGATATCGCCGCCTGGGACAGCGGCTCGCAGGGCGGGCGGACGACGCAGGTTCTCGGGCTGGCGGCGATCGAAGGCGCTCGCGAAGTACGCGCCAAGGTTCTCGAGACCGCCGCGCAATTGCTGCAAGTCGATGCCAGCACCCTCACCATCATTGACGGCCAAATCCGCGTCGAAGGCGAAACCAAGGCCCGCATGACGCTTGCCGAAGTGGCCATGGCGGCGACATTCGGCGGCGCTTCGATCCAGGGCTCGGGCGGCGCCGCGCTGCCGGCGCCGCCCTTCAATCCGGGCTGCGCCAACGGCCTCTTATTCCCGTTCTTCGCCTCGCCGACCTACCATGTGCATTACGCCGAAGTGGAGGTGAACCCGGTGTCGGGCAATGTCGACGTGACGCGCTATGTCGTCGCCCAGGATGTCGGGCGCGTGATCAACAGCGCCTCGGTGAACGGGCAGATTCAGGGCGCCGTGGCGCAGAGCATCGGCCTCGCGCTTTATGAAAGCATGCGCTTCGCCGATGACGGCCGCATCATCGAGAATAATTTACAGTTCTACCGCCTGCCGCTGGCCGTCGATATTCCCAAGGTCGAATATGTCACCATGGAGCATGACAATACGGACGGCCCGTTCGGCGCCAAGGGTGCCGGCGAGGCGCCGGTGCTGCTGCCGGCGGCGGTGATCGCCAGCGCCGTCGCCGACGCCATCGGCAAGCCGATGCGCAAAATTCCGATCACCCCGGAAGACGTGCTCGAAGCGCTCGACGAGGCCGGCACCTGAAACAATGGCGAGGAAAGCCACATGACGGCAACAAGCGCAGGCCCCATCGGCGCCCTCGTCTTCGGCGATACGCCGCCCGATAAGATCGTCGATGTGTGCCGCAATCTGGAAAATAGCGGCTTCTCGGAACTCTGGGTGGCCGAGGATTATTTCATGCTGTCGGGCTTCGCCAGCGCCGCCATGGCGCTGCAATCGACGCGCCAGATCAATGTCGGCATCGGCGCCATATCGGGCCGCGTGCGCCATCCCGCGGTGACCGCCATGGAAGCGGCGACGCTGGCCGGCGCCTATCCGGGCCGCCTCAAGCTGGCCATCGGCCACGGCGTCCCGGCATGGACCGCGCAAATGAAGCTGAAGCCCAAATCCTTCCTCAAATCCTTCCGCGAATGCACGACCGGCGTGAAGCGGCTCCTGAACGGCGAAACCCTGAACGAGGACGGCGAATATTATTCCTACGACGCGGTGACGCTCACCCATCCGGCGCCCGGCCTCGATGTCCTCGGCGCCGTCGTCGGCCCGAAATCGACCGACCTCTGCGCCGAAATCTCGGACGGCATCGTTCTCTCGGTGCTGTCGGGCCCGAAATATGTCGAGAGCGTGCGCCGGAATGTCGAAAAAACACGCACCGCCAAGGGGCTGCCGGCGAAATTCGATATCGTCACCTATGTGCTGGCCTCGGTCGGCGATGACGGGGAGAAAGTGCGGGCTGGCTTGAGGGGCGTCGCCGGCTTTTACCTCGACGCCATGGGCACGACGCTGATGACCGGCGTCTACGGCGCCAACGAGCAGCTACAGCAAATGATCGACCAGGGCGGCGCCGCCGCCATCGCCGAGAACATGCCCGAGGATTGGATGGATTGGCTGACCGTCGGCGGCACGCCGGAGGATTGCATCCAATCGATCCGCAACCTGTTCGCCGCCGGCACCACCTCGATCGTCCTCTGCCTGATGCCGACCAGCGACATCGACACGCAAATTAAAAGATTCAGCGAATCGGTGCTGCCCAATATCTGATCGCGCCCGCCCGGCGATTGGCGGAACCACAAAGATTGATCCAAACCGAATCACCCCCCGGAATGCGAACAGCATTCCGGCTGCGCGACTGAGCGCCCGAGTTAATACGAGGTAGCCAAGGGGGCGGACGCCCCCGCCCGGCGCTTGAGGGAACAAACAAAAAGAGCGCCCGGATGCCCCACCGGCGCCCCGCCGCCCCCTATTTGCGGTCCTCGCGCACATAGGGCGTGCCGAGAGCGCGCGGCGCGTCCTGGCCGGCGCGCATTTGCACGGCGGCATAGATCAGCACCGCGAGCGTTACGGCGTAAGGCGCCATGGCCATGAAATATTGCGGGATCGGGAAGCCTGACGCCTGCAGGCGGGGAATAAGGGCTTCGATTCCGCCGAACAAGAGGCCGCCCAAAACAGCGCGAAACGGCCGCCAGCGTGAGAAAATGACCAGTGCGACGGCGATCCAGCCGCGCCCCTGGGTCATATCCAGGACAAAAATCTTGGCGATCACTAGTGACAGATAGCCGCCGGCGAGGCCGATGAAGGCGCCGCCGATGGTGGCCGCCAGAAGGCGGTACCCCTCGACATTGATGCCGGCGGCGTCCGCCGCTTGCGGGTTTTCACCGACCGCGCGCAGGCGCAGTCCGGTTCGCGTGTGATAGAGGAAGCGCCACACCACAATCACCAGGCCGATCGTGATGTAAACGATATAGTCCTGTCCGAAAAAGAAACGGCCGATGACCGGGATGTCGGTAAGCCAGGGAATATGAATCGGGTTAATGGCGGAAAACGCCTTGTTGACCCAGGGAATGCCGATCAAGCCGGTCAGGCCGGCGCCGAGGAAAACGAATGTGATGCCGGTGAGGACCTGGTTGGTGCGCAGCACGACGACAAAAAAGCCAAAGCAGAAGCCCAAAAACGTGCCGCTCAGAATGGCGAATATGAAGCCGAGGGCGGCGTTGCCGTCGAATTCAATGAAGGCGACGACGCCCACCAGGGCGCCGCACAGCATGATGCCTTCGGCGCCCAAATTGAGCAATCCGGCGCGCTCGTTGACAATCAGGCCAAGCGACGCGGCGATCAACGGCAGCGCGAAGACCGGGGTGAAGGCAAGCCAATGGGTGAGAAAATCCATCGCCTAGACCTGCTCATAATGCGCCATACGGAGGCGATAACGGGCGAAGAATTCGGAGGCCGTAACCGAAAGCACGATAACCGCCTGGAACAGGCCGACCAGGGCGTCGGGCAGGCTGTAGAAAACTTTCATGCTTTCGCCGGCAACATAGAGCCCGCCCATGAGAAAAGAGACGATCAGCACGATCATCGGGCGATTGCCTGAAAGAAAGGCGATGACGATGCCGGAGAAGCCATAGCCGACGGCCAAGTGGAAAGTCAGCCGGCCCTCGGTCGCCGCCGCGATGGTGAAGCCCGCCATGCCGGCGAGAGCGCCCGAGGAAAGCGCCGACTTCAGGGTTATGGCCGAGAGCGGCAGGCCGATGGCATAGACCATACGCGGATTGACGCCGACAAAGCGCGACTGGACGCCGAAGCGCGAGCGCTCGATCAGCCACCACACCACAAGAAACGCTAAGGCGGTGCCGACGATGCCGTAATGCACGTCCTCCCAGCCGATCTTGGGCAGGCGCTCGAAATCGTCATAGGCGGGACTGTGCGGAAAATTATCCTTGGGGTCGCGCCACGGGCCGAACACCTGGTTGAGGACGAAATAGAAAGCGATGTAATTGAGCAACAGAGTGGAAATCACCTCATTGATATTGAGGCGCAGTTTGAGGAGCGCGCTCGGCAGCGCCCACAGCGCGCCGAAAAAAATGGCGAAGATGAACATCAGCGGCAGGCGGATTATTTCCGGCCCGATATCGAAAAAGGCGACGATGGTGCAGCCGATCGCGCCCATGAAGAGCTGCCCCTCGATGCCTATATTCCAGTAATTCACCCTAAACGCCATGGAGGCGGCAAGGCCGACCATCACCAGAGGCGTGCTGTGAACGACGACCGTGCTGATGCCTTGTGAGTTGAGAAAGGTGAAAACGATGAACTCGTCGTAAATCGAGGCGACATCGACATTGCGGCTGACCAGAATGGCGACGCAAATGCCGAGGCCGAAGAGAACGGCGCCGATAATGATGGCGACGCGCGGCACCCAGCCGATTCTTTGACGCACTTCGAGCGTCAGGCGGCGGCCGCGCAGGCAAGAGAGGGAAAGTGCGTGCATGTGTGAGCGGCGCCCGTGCTAGGCGTGACCAACCATCAGGTGGCCAATCTCCTCGCGATCCACCGGTAAATCGAACTCTCCCACCAGGCGGCCTCTGTTGATGACGCCGATGCGGTCGGAAACCGCCAGGACTTCATCGAGATCCTCGCTGATGAGCAGGATGGCGACATTGCGCTTGCAGGCCTCGCGCAAATATTCATGCACCGCGGCGCAGGCCCGCACATCGAGCCCACGCGTCGGCGAATGCGCCAACAGGACAGTCGACTCGCCCGACATTTCCCGCGCCAGAACCAGCTTTTGCGCGTTGCCGCCCGACAGCAGCCGGGCGCGGGTGACCGGACCCGCGCCGAGGATTTCATATTCCTGGATTGCTTTTTGCGTTCCGCGCAGGATAGCGCGCCGGTTGATCCAGGCAACGTTGCCTAATGTCCTGTCGGCAAGATGCGAGACGACGAAATTATCCATCACCGAGAGGTCGCCGGCGAGGCCGTAAATATAGCGCTCCGCGGGAATGGTTTTGACGCCCCTGGAGCGCAACCTCCAGGGAGAGGGTTTTTTTAGTATCTCTCCGCCGAGCCTGAACTCTCCCGAATCCATTTGGCGCAGGCCCATCACGATTTCCGCCAGTTCCGTCTGGCCATTGCCGCCGACGCCGGCGAGGCCGTAAACCTGTCCGGCGTGAAGTGCCACCGAGAGATCGTCGAGCGCCGTCGCCCCATTGGCGCGCTTGGCGCTGACATTCTTGAGCTCGAGCACGATTTCGCCGCCGGCGCGCGGCTCAAGACTGCCGGAATCGGTTGCCTCGCCGACCATCAGCCGCGACAGATCCGTCGGCGAAAGCTCGCCCGGGTCGCGGCCGGCGGCGACGGTCTCGCCGGCGCGCATCACCGTTACCTTGTCGGCGTGGCTGAACACCTCGCGCAATTTGTGGGTGATGAGGATGACGCATTTGCCCATCTGGGCGAAGGATTTCATTTGGTCCAACAGGCGCGTCGATTCCTCATCCGTCAGCACCGCCGTCGGTTCGTCGAGAATCAGTATGTCGGCGCCGCCCATCATCACCTTGATAATTTCGGTGCGCTGCTGCTCGGACACCGACAGGGTATCGATGCGCCGGTCCGGATCGATTTCGAAACCGATTTCCCGGCTCGCCTCGCCGATTCGTTTGCGCACCTGGGCGAGGCTTTCGCGCGCAACCGCGGTCATGTGGCAAAAGGCGACATTTTCCGCCACGGTCATGTTCTCGACCAGCTTGAAATGCTGATGGACCATACCGATGCCGAGGGAACTCGCTTTTAGCGGCCCATCGATGGCGACTGGCTCGCCGTTTACCTTGACCTCCCCGTGATCGGGAGAATAGAGGCCGCAGGCGATATTCATGAGCGTCGATTTGCCGGCGCCGTTTTCGCCGAGCAACGCATGGACCTCGCCGCGCTCGGCGGTAAAAAAGGCGTCCACAAGAGCCGGATCGCCGTCGAAGCTCTTGTGGACGCCGTGGAATTCGAGAGCGGCGGTCATCGGCTCAGCCCCAACATTGCCAAACTATATCGGGCCGAACTGCGCCACGTTTCCGTCTCTAAAGTGTCTTTGTCGTGCCGACAATGCCCTGGAGCAACCAGTCCATTCCCCAAAGGTCACCGTCGGAAGGCACTTCGCCCGCTTTCACGCGCAGGGTTCCCTCCTGGTCATAGAGCGGACCCTCGAAAACATGCAGGCCGTTGGCGATCGCTTTTTTGCCTTCCTCGATCTTGGCGACGATATCGGCCGGCACGGCATCGCCGCAACACGCGATATCGTTGCCGCCATCATGGATATGAATGAAATCGCCATAAGGCTGGCTGCCCGGATCCCAGGTGCCATCGATCATTTCCTGGATCTTGGGGATCAGGTAACGGTCCCACACCCAAAGATGCGAGCATTGCGTGGCTTTGGGCGCGAACTCTCTCATATCGCGGTGATGCCCGGTGGCGTAAATGCCGTTTTCTTGCGCAACGATTTGCGGTGTCGGCGTGTCGACATGCTGTCCGATAACGTCAACGCCCTGCTCGACCAGCGCCTGCGCCGCCGCCCGCTCCTTGACCGGATCGTTCCATGCGCCGGTATAAACGACATGCAATGTGACGTCCGGATTCACCGTACGCGCACCGATCAGATAGCCGTTAACCGTCCAATTCACGACGCCGTAGGGATTGGCCGCGACAAAACCGATCTTGTTGGATTTGGTCAGCGCGCCGGCGGCCATGCCGCAGAGGTAATGCGGCTCATAAGACCTGCCATAGATACCGGCCAGGTTTTGCGCGTTGGTGGCGCCGCCGGGAACGATGAAGGCGATGTCGGGATATTTTTCCGCCAGTTCCAGGAACCCATCGCTGTGACCGTAGCCGCTGCCGAAAATGACGTTGTAGCCGCGTTTTATATATCTTTCGGCGGCCGGCTTGATGATCGATGCGACCTCGGGAATCTTCTCAACGAAAGGAATATCCCAGCCGAAATGCTTGTCGATTCTAAGCTTGGATTCGTGAATCGCCTGGGTCCAACCGCCATCACTCTTAATGTCGAAATAGAGCCAGGCGACTTTCGGATCGCCTTTCAGTTTAAAGGGCTCCGCATTGGCAGCCTGCCCAAATGCGAGCACCACGACCGATATCATGGCCGCGGCCATTGCAAGGCGTAATATCTTCATCAATCGTCTCCCTTTGTCTTTGTTGCCTCGTTTACCAGACCTGCCGCCTCTCTTGCGCGGGCGGACTCTCAATCTGAATTCCCTCATCGCGGCCAGGGCTCCCATCGGGCAACCCCAAGCTGCGGATTTCATCCAAAGCGTAGGACAGAAGCCGTCCTTTCGGCAACAACCATATCAGCCCCTCCAGCCAGGCCAGAAGTGTTTGCCCGCTATGTGGATATTGTATTCATTTTTTATGGACCCGTCAAGGCGAAGCTTTTTATAATTGGCGCCGTTTGAAACATCGCGGCCGCGATTGCCCGGCCCGCGCGTGCCTCATTTCCACGGCGCGCAATGTTCAAACGCCTGGGTGTCCTCATAGGCATCCCAGAATTCAATGGCGCCATCGCGGATGTGAAACACCCATGCCCATTTGGCATGGTAGTCCTTGCCCGAGGCGCGGCTGCGGCCATGCTCGGTCCCGGTCATCGCGACGCGGTTGCCCTCGACGGTGCAGCTCGTCATCTGATGGTCCATCATCTCGAGCGCCGCCGGCATGACGGTGAAATACTCTTCGAGCTTGGCCCGGCCCTGCCAGTGCCCGGCCCAGGGAAAGTCCGGCGTGCCAGCCATATCTATGACGCCGTCTTCAGTGAAGCAGGCGACGATATCATCGCGCGATCCGCTGGCTATGAGGCCGAGAAATCTATCGACCACGGCTTTCGGATTGTCATCGGTCATCGGGTTGGGTCTCCCTTTTTGTTCCGCATCACCAGTCTATTCCGGCCACGCCTGAGCTGCATTCTAGACCGGCCGGCGCCGGGTAAACCTATTTTTTCCGCTTCTCGGCTCTGTCCCGCCGGCGCATCGCGCGCTAGGCTCGCGCCAGCTACGACATCATTGTTTTGAGGAGCAGCGGAATGACAGGCAATTCCCACCCGGTCGGCATCTTTATTCTCGGCGATGTGCCGCCCAAGAATATCGTGAAATTGAGCCGCCAGGTCGAGGCTTGCGGTTTCTCCGAGCTCTGGTTCGCCGAGGATTATTTCATGCTGTCGGGCTTTTCCAGCGCCGCCATGGCCTTGCAAGCGACCGATTCGATAAAAGTCGGCATCGGCGCGGTGTCCGCCGTGGTGCGCCATCCGGCGGTGACGGCGATGGAGGCGGCGACGCTGGCCGGCGCCTATCCCGGGCGATTCACCCTTGGCATGGGGCATGGCGTGCCGGCCTGGACACGGCAGATGAAGCTCTACCCCAAATCCGTTCTGACGGCGATGCGCGAGAGCGTGACCTCGGTCAAGCGACTGCTCGCCGGCGAGACCCTGAACAATGAGGGCGAATATTTCGGCTTCGACGAGGTCAAGCTCACCCACCCCGCCCCGGCGCTCGAGGTCTTGACTGCCGTCGTCGGGCCGAAATCCGTCGACCTCACGGCCGAGATCGCCGACGGCATGTTGATTTCCGTCCTCGCCGGGCCCGAATATGTGCGCACCGTTGCCGAGCGCATCAAGAAGCAGCGCCCCGACGGCGGCGAAAATTTCCGCTTCGTCACCTATGCGCTGTGCTCCGTTGCCGAGCGCCGCGAGGAGGCGCGCGCCAAGCTGCGCGCGGTGACCGCTTTTTATCTCGGCGCCGTCGGCCCGACGCTGATCACCGGCGTCTATGGCGTCAACGACGAGCTGGCGGCGCTGATGGCCGAAGGCGGCGCCGCCGCGATCGAGCAAAAAATGCCGGATGAATGGCTCGACTGGCTGGCCGTCGCCGGCGAGCCGGCGGAATGCCTGACCGGCATTCAAAACCTGTTCGCCGCCGGTTCGACCTCCGTCGTTCTGTGCGTCGTTCCTTCCGAGGAATTGCCGCAGCAGCTCGACATGATTTCGCGCGAGGTGTTGGCGAAACTGTAGCAATTTTTTTCGCTATCGGCCTTGACGCTGGCGGCGCGTTATCCGATATACGGATACGTTGTTTGAATTTATCGACGCCGGAAACATGGTGCAAAAGAAACAAAATGCGCGGCGTGGCGGCGGCCCGGCGGGCGACAGGGGGCCGGCGCTGAAAGGCGTGCGGCGCTCGTTGCAGGTGTTGGAATATATCGCCCTCAATCCGGGCCGCGCCACCGATGTGGCGGCGGGCCTGAATGTTTCCTGGGCGACGCTGCACCGCACCTTGAGCGAGTTGGAGCAGGGCGGCTTCGTCACCCGCGAGGCCGATACCAACCGCTACAGTATCGGCGCCCGCATGTGGTTTATCGGCACCGCCTATCTGGCCAGCCATAAAATGCTGGAGGCGGCGCGGCCCTATCTCGACGATGCCGCCGAGAGCGGCGATTACACGGTGCAGTTGGTCGAACGTTCGGGCCGCCTCGCGGTCACCCTCTATTCCTATCAGACGGCGGGCGAGGTGATCACCAAATCGACCTATGGCTATCATTTTCCGCTGCATTGCGGCTCCAAGGGCCAGGTCCTGCTGGCCTATTGCGAGGCCGAGGATATCGACGAATATCTCGCCGGAAAGCTGGAGAGTTTGACGCCCGAGACCATCACCCAGCCCAAGGCGCTGCGCCAGCGGCTGAAGGAAATCAAAGCCCAGGGCTATGCCCAGACGATCGGCGATGTGCAGCAATTCACCGGCTCGCTGTCGGCGCCGGTGTTCGACCGCGCCCACCAGGCCGTCGGCGCCGTCTGCTTCATCACCAAACGCAGCGCCTTGCGCGACGAGGCGGTGGTCGAGGCGATGCTGGAAACCCTCCTGCGCACCGCCCAATCGACCTCCCTCGCCCTCGGCTGGCGTCCGGGGGGTAGGTTTTTATTCACATATCGGATATGATGCCCTATAATCGGATATAGCTTAACGCTTGCCAATAAGGGTGGCGCGCCATGCCCGAAATCAACCAATCCTTCGACATCGATCAGCCGCCCGAATCGGTGTGGCGTTTTTTCCAGGATGTGCCGCGCGTCGTCACCTGCATGCCGGGCCTGGAATATGGCGGCGCCCGTAGCGGCGAGGACGGCGAGGAGATTCACGGCGGCAAGGTGCGCATCAGGCTCGGCCCGGTAAGCGCCGCTTTCGAAGGCGAAGCGACGATCCCCGAGAGCGACGATGCGGCGCGCACGGCGCGCATCGAGGGCAAGGGCATCGACAAGCGCGGCGGCAGCCGCGCCAGCGCCTCGGTGGTCTACAAGATCATTGAAAACGGCGGCGCCAGCCGCGTCGAGCTCAGCGCCGACATCAAACTTTCCGGCGCCCTGGCGCAGATGGGCCGCACCGGAATCGTGCAGGATGTGGCGACGCAAATCACCGAGCAGTTCGCCGCCAGCCTGCGCGCCACCCTGGCCGCCGAAGCCGCAGAAGCGGCCGCGAGCGAAGCGGAGCCGGGTGGTGCCGCAGCTCCAACGCCGCCGCCGCCGCCACCGCCCGCCGTACCGGCGGAAATCCGCGGCGAGGCGCTGATGCTGAAAATCATCTGGCGCCGCATCAAGGCGCTGTTCGGTTTCGCCGGCTGATCGGCCCCGATAGGCCCCCGGCAAGCAAAGCCGTTTCATCGCCTTTCGCGCCGGGTTAGGCTCTCGCACCCCGTCATTCGAACCTAGCGAGAGCAAAATGGCCGATATCGAATATTTCTATTCCGCCCATTCCCTGTTCGCCTATTTGGGCTCGGCCCGCATGAGCGAGATAGCCGAGGCCGCCGGGCGGCGCATCGCCCACCGGCCGATGGATTTACACAAGGTCATGGAAGGCATCGGCGTGACGCCCTTCAGCGCCCGCAGCGCCGGCCATTACGCTTATTTTTTCGGCCGCGAAGAGGAGCGCTGGTCGGAATTCCGCGACGCCCCGATCCTGCCGCGCCGCCCCACCCATCACGACAATGACACCACTCTCGCCAACTGCATGCTGATCGCCGGGCTGCAACAGGGCGTCGATATCGGCGCGCCGGCGCATCGCATAATGGAAGCGCATTGGCGCTATGACGCGGATTTTGCCGCACCTGAAACCCTTGCCGAGCTGGCTGAAGAGGCCGACATCGATCCCGCGCCCCTGCTCGACGCCGCCCTGACGCCGGAAATACGCGCGCTTTACGATAACAATACCGAGGAGGCGATCCAGCGCTCGGTGTTTGGCTCGTTGACCTATTTCGTCGACGGCGACATGTTCTATGGCCAGGACCGCCTGGAAATGGTCGAGCGCGCCTTGCGCCAGCCTTTCGACGGAAGCTGGCCGCGCACGTAAGAAAAGGCCATGAGCGCCGTCGTCATCCTCGGCGTTTTCGTCGCCGATACCGCCTACCGCGCCACCCGCCAGCCGCGCCTCGGCGAGACCATTCTCGGCAGCGGCTTCGCGCTCGGCCCCGGCGGCAAGGGCTCGAACCAGGCGGTTGCAGCGGCGCGATTGGGCGCCGACGTCACCTTCATTTCCAAGATCGGCGTCGATCCGTTCGGCGACATGGCGATGCGGATTTGGGCCGAGGCCGGCGTCAAGACGGAGGTCGAGCGCGTGCCCGAAAGCTATACCGGCGCCGCCTCGATCTTTCTCGAAGACGGCAGCGGCGACAACGCCATCATCGTCTGCCCCGGTGCCGCGGCAACCATCTCGGTCGCCGACATCGAAGCTCTGGACGGGCTGATCGGCACCGCCTCGGTATTCGTCACCCAGCTCGAACAGCCGCTCCCCGCCGCCCGCCGCGCCCTGGAAATCGCCCGCCAGGCGGGCGCGACGACGATCCTCAACCCGGCGCCGGCGGCGCCGCTTGATGCGGAATTTTTTACCCTCTCGGACTATTTCACGCCCAACGAAACCGAGGCCGAGGATTTGACCGGCATCAAAGTCGGCACGGTCGAGGAGGCGCGCCGCGCCGCCCAAGCCCTTCTGGATAAAGGCGTCGGCGGCGTGATCATCACCCTCGGCGAGCACGGCGCGCTGCTGCACACGAGAGAAATATCCGAACTGTGCCCGGCGCACAGCTTCGCACCTGTGGCCGAAACGACGGGCGCCGGCGACGCCTTCAACGGCGCCTTCGCCGCCGCCCTGGCGCGCGGCGACACCGCGTTGGAAGCCGTCCGTTTCGGCTGCGCCGTGGCGGGTATTTCGGTAACGCGCCCGGGCACGGCACAATCGATGCCCACTCTCAAGGAAGTTGAAGAGGCGCTCGGCGCCTGAACCGCTATTCTTCTGATTCGCCGCCGAGCGCCGAAAAAATCATACCGGGGGTGAGCGGGACATGTTCGAGCGGGCCGATGCCGAGCGGTTGAAGCGCGTCGGCGACGCCCGAGGCGACGACCTGGCCGACCGGGATGCAGCCGGCTTCGCCGACGCCCTTGATGCCGAGCGGATTGAGCGGTGACGGCGTCTCGAGATGGAGGATTTCCGCGCTCGGCACTTCGGTGGCGTAGGGCATCAGGAAATCCATGAAGTTGGCGTTGCGCGGATTTCCCTCTTCATCGAATTCGATGCGCTCGTAATGGGCGCCGCCGATGCCTTGCGCGATGCCGCCCATGATCTGGCCCTCGACCAGGGTCGGGTTGATCATGCGGCCGCAATCATGGACGCAGATATAGCGCTTGAATTTTATCGAACAGAGGTCGGGATCGACCTCAATGATGGCGGCGTGCACGCCGTACGCCCAGGCGGCATGCGGCGGGCTGTAATAATCCGTTGCCTCAAGGCCGGGCGCCTCGCCCTCGCCCAGGGCCGGGCCGTCATGGCGGCTCGCCGGGGCGAATTGGGTCGAGGTCTTGGCCGCCTCGTTGAAGGCGTAGCGCAGCGGGTTTGACGCGGTGGCGATCTCGGCCAGGGTCGCCGCCATATCCGGCACGCCGTTGACGAACACCTTGCCGCCTTCGAGCACGAGATCCTCCTTCGCCGCTTCGAGCATGTTGGAGGCCGCTTCGAGCACTTGGGCGCGCACTTTCACCGCCGCCTTGTGGATTGCGTTGCCACTGACCACGGCGGCGCGGCTGGCGAATGTGGCGACGCCCCAATCGAAGGCGGCGGTATCGCCCTCGACGACGATCACGTCGGACGCATCGACGCCGAGCTGATCGGCGGCGACCTGGGCGAACACGGTCTCGTGGCCCTGGCCCTGGCACGACAGGCCGGTATTGACATAAACCTTGCCGGTGATCGGATGGATGCGGATATGGCTGCCCTCATAGGGGCCGAGCCCGGTGCCTTCGACATAAAAGCCGAGGCCGAGGCCGAGATAGCGCCCCTGGCTAAGCGCCTTTTGCTGTTCGGCGGCGAAGCCGTCGAGATCGATATGCTCGGCCATCATGTCGAGGGCGCGGCCATATTGACCGCTGTCATATTCCACCGCCAGGCCGTCGGCGAACATCAGGCCGTCGCGGCGGTAGGGGAAATCCTCGTCGCGGATGAGGTTGCGCCGGCGCACCTCGAAACGGTCGAGGCCGAGCTCGTCGGCGAGCTTGTCCATGGCGCGTTCGATAGCGAAACAGGCCTGCGGCCGGCCGCAGCCGCGATAGGGCGTGATCAGCACGGTCGGCGTGTAGACAGCCTTGAACTCGACCCAGATATTGGGCACCCGGTACGGCCCGGCGATCGAGGTCGAGGCGACCTGGGCGATGGCGATGCCGTAGGGAATGAAGGCGCCGGTATCGTGCAGGAAGGAATCGCGCAAAGCCAGGACTTCGCCGTCCCTGGTGGCGGCCAGTTCGAGCTCGTGAATTTGCGTGCGCTCCTGCGACGAGCCGATGAAATTCTCGTTGCGGTCCTCGATATATTTGACCGGCCGGCCCAACTGCATGGCGGCGAACGGCACCAGCAATTCGTCGGGATAGAAGAGCAGCACCTTTTGTCCGAAGCCGCCGCCGACGTCCGGTGCCGTTACGCGCACTTTGTCTTCGTCGAGGCCGAGAATCGAGGCCAGGCCGCCGCGCACCGAGATCGGCGCCTGGGTTCCGTCCCACACCGTGAGCTCGCCCGACACACCGTCCCAGCGCGCCGCGACGGCGCGGCATTCGAGCGGCGCCGCCGTGCTGCGATCGACCTGGACCTTGATCTTGGTGATATGATCAGCGCGCGCGAAAGCACCATCGGGATCGCCCGAAACTTGCACTAAATGCGCCGCCACATTGTTGGCGACATCCTCATGGACGCGGGGCGCCCCGTCCGCCACCGCCGCCTGCAGATCCAGTTCCACCTCGAGCGGCTCGTAATCGACATCGATCAGGCGGGTGGCGTCTTCCGCCGTGTAGCGGTCGAGCGCCACCACCATGGCGACCGACTGGCCGACATGGAAGACGTCGCCGCGCGCCAACGGGCGCTGGGTGCGCGGCGCGCTCAGCGAGGGATGCGGGATCAAGAGCGGCATCAGGATATCGAGGCTGCCGAGATCGTCGCAGGTATAGACGGCGGCGACGCTTTCCATCTCACGCGCCGCCTGGCAATCGATGGAGAGGATGCGGGCGCGCGCGAAGGGGCTCCTGACGAAGGCGACATGGAGCGCGCCCTCGAGCGGAATATCGTCGATAAAGCTGCCTTCGCCGCGCACCAGCCTGGCGTCGGCGAGGCGTTGCACACGGGCTCCGAACATGGCGGTCAACATCGCGCTTAGTCTCCCGGTTCGTTGTTCATCAGTTCATGGGCGCGGCGCACCGCGTGGACGATATTCTGATAACCGGTGCAGCGGCACAGATTGCCCGACAATGCCGCGCGGATCCCGTCATCGCTCAAATCGGGATCTTCGTTCTCCTCGAAATAGGTGACGATCGACATGATGAAGCCCGGCGTGCAGAACCCGCATTGCAGGGCATGGCATTCGTGAAACGCCTGCTGCACCGGGTGCAGCACATCACCGGCACCGGCGACGCCTTCGATGGTGCGAATATCGGCGCCCTCGGCCTGCACCGCGAAGGCCAGGCAGGAACGCATGGCGGCGCCGTCGAGAGTCACCGTGCAGCAGCCGCAAACGCCGTGCTCGCAGCCGACATGGGTGCCGGTCAGGCCGAGTTCGTGGCGCAGGAAATCCGACAGCAGCAGGCGCGTGCTGACTTCGCGCGTCACCGCCTCGCCATTGACGGTGAGCGATACTTGCCGCGTCGGATCGCCGCTCGTTTTGGCCACCAGCGGGCGCACGCGGCGCGTCATGACGCCCGCCTTTCCAGAGCCCGGCCGTTGGCGAGGGCGAGGGTGCGCCGCGTCAGGGTATCGACCAGATGGCGGCGATAGGCGGTGCTGGCCTGGCTGTCATCCGCCGCCGTCACCGCGTCGCGCGCTGCCCTGGCGGCGCGTGCAATCGCCGCCTCGTCCAATATTCCGCCGCTCAATTCCTGCTCCGCCTTGACCAGGCGCAGCGCCGTCGAGGCGATGCCGCATGCCGCGAGGCGCGCACTTGTGCAGCGCCCGCCATCACCGAGCGTCACCAGGGCGCAGATGCCGGCCAGCGCATAATCGCCGCGCCGGCGGGCGAATTCCTTGAACGCCCAGCCGGTAGAAGGCGCCAGCACCGGAATGCGCACGGCGGTGATCATTTCACCCGGCTCCAGGCTGGTAGCGAGATGAAACTTAAACAGATCATCGGCCGCGATGCGGCGCCCGCCGGCCGGGCCGCGCACCTCGACCGAGCCGCCGGTGGCGAGCAGCATGGCCGGCGATTCCGCCGCCGCGTCGGCATGAGCGATGCTGCCGGCCATGGTGCCGCAGTTGCGCACCACCGTATGGGCGATATTTCTGATGACCTCGCGCAGCAGCGGATTGGCGCGCTCGACGCCTGTATCGCGCTCGATCTGGCGCTGGCGCACCATGGCGCCGATGGTGATCTCGGTGTCGGAGACTTCGATTCCCTTAAGCGCCGTAATACGGCTGATATCGATCAGCATGGTGGGATTGGCGATGCGGAAATTGAGCGTCGGGATGAGGCTCTGGCCGCCGGCGAGAAACACCGAATCCTCGTCGGCGGCGCGCGCCGCGACGGCTTCCTCGACGCTCTCAGGCGTTACGTAATCGAACAGCGGCGGTTTCATCTTGCCAATCCGTATCATCGATTTCGCTGGCATAGCAGCCTTCGTCCGGATCGCTCCAGCCGTCGGGCCAGGCGATACCGGTGTCGCGCTTTATTTGCGCGAAATAGGGGCCGCGGTCAAACATCGCCAGCTTGCCGCGCTTGCCACCGAGCTCGGCGCGGCGGTTGGCGGTGGCGCTTTGATCGGCGATGAGGCGGTGGCCGTCGCGCTTCAGCACGACGCCGTAATCTTCCAGCGCCGCTTCCTGCGTGACCAGGCCAGAGCGCACATCGGCGCATACCAGCTCGGCTTCGCGCTGCAGCGGATCGCCCCAGCCGCCGCCGCCGGTGGTCTTGATATTGACCACCGAGCCGGCCTTGATTTCGACATTGTCCGACATGCCGGCGACGCTCTGCTCTGAGCCGTCGCCATGGCGCACGGTAATGCCATACGCCTCGCCCGGCCCGCCGCCATTGACGCCATAGGTATTCAACAGCGCCCGGTCGGCATTCGAGAGCAAAGTCGAATCGGCGAGCGCGCGGATGCGTTTGTCATAGCCGCAGCCGCCCCGGCGGTATCCCGCACCGCCCGAATCGGCGGCCAGGCCGAGCTTTTCGACCAGCACCGGATAACGGGTCTCGGAAAATTCGGCCGGCAGGTTGCGCGAATTGGGCACGATATGGACGACGTCGCTGCCATCGGCCCATGGCCGGCCCGGCCCGCCGCCGCCGAGCACCTCGCGGAACAGATAGAATTCCTTCGACGTCTTGCCGCCATGCAGGCCCCAGATGCGGATGGTCTCGTGATCAGCCGGCATGCGTCCGCCGGTCGCCTTGGAAAGGCAGGCGGCGAAGACGCCGAGCGAGCGCAGCAGAATGAAAAAGCGCAATCCCGTCGGTTTGCCGAAGGTCGGCGTGACCAGCGTGCCCTTGCCCGGGAAATTGACCTCGATGACGTCGAGCACGCCTTCGTTCATGTCGATCTCGGCCGCGCGCTCCGGCGTCTCCGCGAGCGAGCGCAGCACCGGCGCCATCCATTTGCGCGCGAAACACCCGTCGCTATAGTCGATCGGCCAATTGATAGGCCCCTTGGCTTCGGGGTCGGTGCCGCTGAAATCGAGTATGATCTTGTCGGCGGTCTTGGTCATGGTGAGGCGCAGCGCGTGCAGTCTCGGTGCCTCGACGCCGTCGCACTCGATATAATCTTCCCAGTGATAGACACCGTCGGCGATCTTGGGCAGCAGCTCCTCGCGGATGGCGCGCGTGCAATTCTCGATGATCGCATCGAAGGCGGCTTCGAGATTGTCGACGCCGTAGCGCTCGGCCATGGCGATGATGCGCCCGGCGCCGAGCTGCGCGGCGCCGATCTCGGCGTCGATGTCGCCCCTGAGATGCTCGGAGAGGCGCGAATTGCGCTCGACGATCTTCAGCACCGCCTCGTTGAGCACGCCGCGGTCCGAGAGCTTGACCGGCGGCACCACGAGGCCCTCGGCCCACATATCGGTGGCGTCGACCGGCAGGCTGCCCGGCACCGAGCCGCCGACATCGTCATGATGGCCGAAGACCTGGCTGAAGCCGATCAGGCGCTCACCGTAAAATATCGGCACGGTGGTGCAGAGATCGGGGATATGGCCGATGCCGCCGGAGCTGTTATAGGGGTCGTTCCAAAAAAACACGTCGCCGGGATGAATATCGTCGGCGCCGAAATATTCGAATACCGGTTCGACCAGGGCGGAATAGGAGCGCCCGGTCAGTTTCCGCCCCTTGGCGTCAAACAGCGCGACACGGTAGTCATGCTGGTCGCGGATCATCGGTGAGCGCGAGGTGCGCTCGACCGCCGCTTCGATCTCCAACTCGGCGGAGCGCACGGTGCCGACGATCACTTCCAGTTCCACCGGCCCGAGGGCCGGAGATGTGGATTGTTCGCTCATGTCAGCTTCTCCAGCTTGAGATTGCCATGCGCATCGGCGCCGACGCACCAGCCATGCGGAACGACGGTGGTGGAGCCATATTCCTCGATGATTAGCGGGCCGCTCAACAGATGCCCCGGTGACAGCTTCTCGCGGCGGAATATATCGCATTCGTCCCAGCCCTGGCCACGCCAATAGACCGGGCGCTGGGCAAATGCGGCCGGCGCGCCGGCGCCGGGATCGGGCGGCGGAACGCTGGGCCGGTGGATGCGCCCGGTCGCCTGGATGCGCAAATTCACCAACTCGACATCTTGGCTGCCTTCATAGGCGAAGCCGAAGGTGCGCATATGGACAGAGTGGAATTCCGACCAGACATGCTGCACGGCGGCGTCCGCCACCAGTTCGGGCGGCACCGCCACCGACACTTCATGGCCTTCGCCGACATAGCGCATATCGGCCGAGCGGGCGGCCTGAATGGCGTCCTCGGCGACGCCCTCGGCGGCGATCTCGCGCCGCCCCAACGCTTCCAGCTCGCCCCACGCGGCCTCGATCTCGGCGCTCTCGGCGCTCGATTGCTGGCGCACCAGGGTGCGGATGTAATCGCGCTTGATGTCCGAGACATGCAAACCGAAGGCCGACAGATTGCCCGGATTGGGCGGCGACAGAACGGTGCGGATGTTGAGGAAATCCGCTACCTCGGCGGCGAACAGACCGCCGGCGCCGCCGAACGCCACCAGGGCATAGAGGCCGGGCTCACGGCCCTTCATGACCGAGACCTGGCGGATGCCATGCACCTGGTTGGCGGCGGCGACCTCCATCACCCCGGCGGCGGCTTCCTCAGCCTTCATATCGAAGCGCTCGCCGAGACGCGTGTAAGCGCGCCGCGCCGCCTCGACGTCGAGTTCGATTTCGCCACCGACCAGGGCGTGCGGCAGGCGCCCGAGCACCAGGGCGGCGTCGGTCACGGTCGGCTCGGAGCCGCCGCGGCCATAGCAGATCGGGCCGGGCTCGGCGCCGGCGCTCTTGGGCCCGACCTTGAGGGCGCCGTAAGCGTCGACCCAGGCGAGCGAGCCGCCGCCGCTGGCGACGGTGGCGATATCGAGCATCGGCGTCTTGACCGGATAGTTTTCGATCAGCGAATTGCTGGTCAGCTGCGGCTCGAGATTTTCGACCAGCGACACATCGGTCGAGGTGCCGCCGACATCGAGGGTCAGGATATCGTCGAAGCCGGCCAGGCCGGACATGAAGGCGGCGCCGAGAACGCCGGCGGCGGGGCCCGAGAGCAGCATGGTGACCGGCTTCTCGCCGGCGGCGCGGTTGCTCACCACGCCGCCATTGGATTGCATGATGAGGAACGGGATCTCACCCGCTTCGCTCTCGATCTCCGCCGCCGCCTGGTTGAGATAGGTCTTGCAATAGGGCTTCACCATGACGTCGATAAGGGTCGTTATGGCGCGCTCATATTCGCGGTATTCCGGCAGCACGACATATGACAGCGAAACGAAGAGGTCGGGAAAATGCTCGGCGATGATTTCGCCGACGCGGCGTTCGTGGCGCGCATCGGCGTAGGAATGGAGCAGGCAAACGGCGAGACATGTGACGCCGTCGGCGACCAGTTCCTCGCCCGCCGTAACAACCCCTTGTTCGTCGAGCGGGGCCAGCTCGTTGCCCGCGAAATCCAGCCGGCCGCCGACTTCGCGCACCAGATGCAGCGGCACCAGGCGCGGCGGCTTGACCCAGAAGAAGGAATTGCCGTAGCCGTCCGGCACCGATTGGCGGGCGATCTCAATGACGTGGCGGAAGCCTTGCGTCACCAACAGGCCGAGGCCCTCGAATTTATGTTCGAGGACGGCGTTGGTCGCCGTCGTCGAGCCGTGCAGCACATGGCTGACGTCGCCCGGCCCGCCGCCCGCCGCCTCGGCCGCCTTGCGCAAGCCCGTCAGCAGGCCGACGCTGGGATCGCCCGGCGTGCTCGGCGTTTTGATGGCGTGCTGGGCGCCGGTCGCCTCGTCGATCGCCACCACATCGGTGAAGGTGCCGCCGGTATCGATTGCAATGCGAAGGTTCATTTTCTGCTCCGGTCGCCGCACGGCCCCGCTCAAGGCCGGCATAGCAATATCCGTTATGTGGATATTATGTTCAAAAAATAGAATAACCCTGCCACAATCCCTTGTCAACCGGGCGCCGCCTTAAGCTGATGCCAAGGCGCCTTCGATAACCGCCTGCAATTCATTCAGCATGCGGGTGCGGGTGAAATGCGCGCGCGCCCGGGCGTGGCCGAGCGCACCGATTCTCCGGCGCTCGGCACCGTCGCCGGCGAGATCGGCCAGCGCCGCCGCCAGGCCTTGCGACAATTCGGCCAATTCCTCGCCGCCGGACAGCAACCTGCCGCAATCCGCCAGCCCTTCGGCAATGCCGCCGACCGCGGTGGCGATCACCGGCACGCCCTTGGCCATGGCTTCCAGTATCGAGGCCGGCAGGCCTTCGCTTTCGGACGGCAATACGAAAATATCGGCGGCGTCGAGCAGCTGGGCGACGTCGGAGCGCTGCCCCAAAAGCGAAATACGGTGCGACAGTTCGAACCTGGCAATGGCCGCTTCGAGAAACCCGCGCTCGGAGCCCTCGTCGGCCCAGGCGAATTTCAGTTTGCCGCCGATCGGCCGGTCGCGGAGAATCTGGATGGCGCCCAATTGATATTGATAGCCTTTCGCCGCTTCCAGCATCGCCGCGGTGAAATAGAGGATTTCATCATCGCCGACGCCGAGGCCGGCACGCCACGTCCGGCGCACCGCCTCGTCGCGCGGCAAGAAGAATTCGTCCGCCGCACCATTGAATATGACGCGGCCGAAATCGGCGGGCAATCCGAGGGCGCTTGTGAGCTGATGCATATTCTCGGCGCAATTGGTGATGACGGCACGGGCGCCGAGATAATGGGCTTCCAGGGCGCCCTTGAGCGCCGCCAGATCGGGCAGCAAATGGAGCGCCACCACGCCCTCCCAAATCACGTAGGGCAGGGCGCGCGCCAGCGCCGTATCGACGGCGGCGAAGCTGCCGAGCGGATGGCCATTCATGAACAGGATCAAATCGGGGCGGACGCGCGAGAAGATCTCTTGCGGGATGCTGCGGTCATTGGCGAAGGCGGTGAAATCTTCGTCGGGATCGCGCTCAAAGCGGATATATTGCACACCCAATTCGGCGAGCCGGCGCTGCACCGCGCTTGCTTCCCGGCGCTGGGCGCAAAACACCTCATGGCCGGCGCCGCACAGCCGCTCCAGCAGCGCCGCCATATTGATGCCGACGCCGCAGCGGCCATGGCTGCCCGTATAGACGAGGATCCTGGCCGTCAATTCAGCTTCCCTTTCCGGTGCGCTTCATCCGCAAAGGCAAACGCGGGCGCGGTGCCGCAGGGAAAATTCCTGTTTTTGGCATATTAAAAAGGGGTGGGAAGGTTTACACCAAGATTATCCCGGACGCT
>PVBE012448714.1_pt1 | contig 24887 bp, 32 predicted proteins | sample 1631181 | NCBI WGS metagenome assembly PVBE01 (sample SAMN08397723, study PRJNA350692) | Marine metagenome, whole genome shotgun sequencing project. | isolation source: water | place: Pacific Ocean | collected 2012-04 | reverse complement strand
TAAATGAAATCATATGATATAGATTGGAATGAATTTTTTATACTATTAGGATTATTACAATCCAAAATTAAACCAACGGATGTTGTTTATGGATTTCCAAAAGGCGGAATGATAATAACTAATTTTCTTAAAAATCCAAAAACACATATTCCCGAAAAAGCCGATATTATAATAGATGATATTATAGATAGTGGGAAAACTATGAAAAAAGCTCATGAATTATATAAAAAACCTTTTATTGCATTAGTTGATAAAAGAGAACCAAAATGGAAAGACTATGGTTATATTATATTCCCATATGAAGATGTCCAAAAAGATGCAGAAGATGTAATAGTGAGAATGATAGAGCATTTGGGAGAAAATCCAAATAGAGAGGGATTATTAGATACTCCTAAAAGAGTTGTTAAAAGCTGGAAAAAAATATTTGGTGGATATGAGCAAGACCCAAAAGATGTTTTAGTAACACAATTTACCGAAGAATATGACCAAATGATTGTTTGTAAAAACATAGAGTTTTATTCAACTTGCGAACATCATATGTTACCATTTTATGGAATAGGCCATATCGCTTACATACCTAATGAGATGGTAGTAGGGTTATCTAAAATGCCTAGATTACTAGAAGTCTATGCTAGACGAATGCAAATTCAAGAAAGATTAACCGAACAAGTATCATCAGCTATGTATGATATATTAAAACCAAAAGGCGCAGGAGTAATATTAGAGGCCAAACATCATTGTATGGTATGTAGAGGAGTGGAAAAACAAAATTCTAGTATGATTACAACATCTTTAAAAGGAGTATTTAAAGAATTACATTGTAAACAAGAGTTTCAAAGAAGTATAAAATGAAAATGTTATTTGCCGCTGGCAGTACTATTGTTCCATCATTTGTTAAAAATCATTTACAAGTTTGGATTGATAAAGGATATTATAAAAGAGAAATTTATTATGATAAAGCTACAACTGTAATGGTTGATAGTGGTGCTTTCTCAGCTTATACAAAAGGAAAAAAAGTTAACAGAGATGAGTATTGCGAATTTATAATTAATTATAGGAAAAAATGGTTAGGCAAGTTAAAAGAACTAACATTCATTAATTTAGATGTTATAGGAAATCCTAAAGAAACAATAATCAATCAAAAATTTTTTGATGATAATAATTATAATGTTCTTCCTGTCGTTCATTTAGCTGGATTTAAAGAAAAAAGATTAGAAGAATGTGTGGAAAAATATCCTTACATTTGTCTAGGAGGAATGGTAGGAAGAAAAACAAAAAAACATACTATTCCGTGGTTAAATAAATGCTTTTCAATAATAGGTAAATATTACAAAAAAACTAATAAAATGCCGAAAATTCATTTATTAGGTATGTTTAATCCAAGTATTTTATATAGATATCCAGCTTATAGTTGCGATAGTACATCTTGGTTAAAAGTAAGAAAATTTGGATTTAAACCACTAAAAATACCTAAAGTTCCAGCACATTCTCAAAATAGAGAATTATCTTTGCAATTAGAAAATGTATTGATAAAAGAATATTTAGATGAAGAAAAAAAAATAACAAAATTTTGGAAGAAGAAAGGAATATCTTGGAATGATTGATATAACAACCCAACAACAAATCATTAGTATTAGTAATATATTACCAAACAACTGGAATCCAAACGAAATGGACGAACAAACTTATAAAGCCGAAAAAGAATCATTGGAACGATATGGAGTAATTGCGCCTATTATAGTAAGACCTAAAGAGAATAAGTATGAAATAGTAGATGGAGAACATAGACATAAAGTTTGCGAAGAATTAGGATATACCGATATCCCTTGTGTAATAATTAAAAATTTATCTGATGAAGATGCAAAGAAATTAACAATTATTCTTAATGAAACCAAAGGTACTAATGATAAGATAGAATTAGGAAAATTATTAAAAGATTTAAAAACATCATTTGGAGATGATTTAAAAACAGGATTACCTTTGAGTGATAATGATATAACCGAATTAATAGAGTTAGGTAATGCAAATTGGGATGAATATGATATAGAAAGTAATCAAATTGAAGGAGATGAAGAAGAATATAGATTACATCTTACTTTTAAAGGTAATGACCAAATAGATTTAGTTAAAGAAAAATTAGCCAATAATCCAGAGGAAAAAATTATTGAGTTATTAAACAATAATGATTAAATATTGATTAAAAGATGGCTAGAAAAATCAATCAGTACACTTTTGTAGAGAAAAAAAGAACAAAACGAAGATTTAAAAAAGATGGGGTAAAACATAGAAAATCATTAGGTCCTAAATCACATTTAAGAATTTTTAAGAAATAAAGGTTTAAAAAATCTAATCATTCTGTTATTAGTAAATATTATGAGTAAATTTTCAGAAACATTAATAGAAGAAATAAGACAAGAATTTGTACAAGGAATAGAAGATGAACTAGGAAAAAGGGTTTATTCAAGTATTGATGAATTATCCAAAAAACATAATATTCCGACAGTCACATTATATAGAAAAAGTCAAGATAATAATTGGAGAGAACAAAAAAAAATATTTAAAGATAATCTACAAATGGAAATAGACTCTGCCAAACAAAAGGTAATAGCTAAAGAGGCAAAAGAATTTGATAGTAATAGTTTAAAAATAGCTAAAGCATTACAATCTGAAATAGTAGGATTATTGCAACAATCAAATAAACGAAGAAAAGAAGGAATTGATAAACCTTATTTTAGCCCATCCGCTTTAAATAGTTTAGGTATGGCATTACATACTTGTCAAAGGGTAGGTAGATTAGCATTAGGGGAGTCAACGGATAATACAAATGTTACAAACAAACAATCCACGATTGAAGAAACTTTCGCACTTATTGATGAAATCTGCCGAGGTAGAGGAAAAGGCGACACAAACCTACATTAAGTATTGGACATCTTCAAGAGATAAACAATTAACACCAGAAGGGAATTGGAATATCTGGTTGATACTAGCTGGTAGAGGTTGGGGGAAAACCAGAACTGGTTCTTTTGATATAGTTAATTATGCACTCCGAAATTCAAATTCCATTTGTGCGATAGTAGCACCAACCACAGGAGATTTAAGGAGGGTATGTTTTGAAGGGATTAGTGGAATAAAACAATTAATTCCTAAAGAATGTTTATCAAAAGATGTGGATTTAAAATCCTATAATAGAACGACATTAGAAATTAGATTATGGAATGGTTCTAAAATAATAGGATTTTCAGCAAGTGAGCCAGATAGATTAAGAGGAAGTCAATACCACCGAGCTTGGTGTGATGAACTTGCCGCTTGGAAATATCCCGATACATTTGACCAACTTATGTTTGGATTAAGATTAGGAAAAAATCCAAAATGCATTATCACAACAACACCACGACCAACCGAAATAATTAAAAGATTATTTAAAAGAAAAACAGAAGATGTATATGTGACGACTGGAAATACTTTTGAAAATAAAGATAATCTGGCGGACAGTGCTTTAGAACAATTTAAAGAAAGATACGAAGGAACTAGATTAGGTAGGCAAGAACTATATGCTGAAATACTGGAAGATATTGAAGGTGCATTATGGACTCATAATCAAATTGATAAATTAAGAATAACTAAAGATGATATTCCAGAATTAAGAAGAATCATTGTAGCAATAGACCCAGCAGTCACTTCTAATGAGAAAAGTGATGAAACGGGAATAATTGTCGCTGGGGTTGACGAAGATGACAAATACTATATTTTGGAAGATGTATCTGGGAAATTTTCGCCAGATAAATGGGCAAGACTAGCAATAGAACAATTTTATCGCTATAATGCCAATATGATAGTAGCTGAAACAAATAATGGTGGTGATTTGGTTGAAAGAATAATTAGAACAATTGATACAAAAGTTCCCTATAAAAAGGTAACTGCTACTAGAGGAAAAATGTTAAGAGCAGAGCCAGTATCAGCATTATATGAACAAGAAAAAGTCTTTCATACAGATATATTTAAAGAATTAGAAAACCAGATGTGTACCTATACAGGAGAAACCGGAAAATCCCCTGATAGATTAGATGCTCTAGTATGGGCAATAACAGAATTAAGTTCTTCGTCAAGAAGGGCATTATGGAGAATAAGTTAATGAGCATAATAGATGACATAAAAAATGTTTTTAAAACAAAAAATAGAAAAGTAAAACAAGCACCTCTAACAATTTATAATAATGTAGGATATTCAACTGTTAAAAAGGATTCCTATTCAGATTTCGCAGATGAAGGGTATCAAGATAATGCAGTAGTGTATAAATGTGTTAATGAAATATCAAATGGGGCATCATCAATAAAATTTAATGTATTTGATAAGGATATAAAACTAGAAAATCATCCAATTATCAATTTATTGGAAAGACCAAATCCACTACAAGCTGGAAATGAATTTTTTAAAGCACTTTATTCATATTTATTATTATCGGGAAATAGTTATATTTTAAAGAATATTGGTGGTCAGTTAGTTAAGGAATTATGGTTATTACGACCAGATAGAGTAGTAATAAAACCAAGTAATAATTTAATTCCTAAATCCTACTGTTATAAACTATCTGGAAAAGTTGTTGCCGAATATGATGTAGATAAAGAAACAGGAATGAGTGATGTTAAGCATTTTAAATTGTGGAATCCATTAGATGATTATTATGGGCTATCACCTATAAGGGCGGCAAGTGCAGATATAGACCAACATAATTTTGCGGCAAAACATAATGTTAATTTATTAATGAATGGGGCAAGACCAAGTGGTGCTATTGTATTTAGACCTAGAGATGAGGCTGGAATGTCCGTTCAATTAACAGAATCTCAAAGACAACAATTAATGACTGATTTGGAATTAAGATTTCAAGGAAGTGATAATGCTGGTAGGGCTATGCTACTAGAAGGGGATTTTGATTGGAAAGAAATGGGATTAAGTCCTAAAGATATGGATTTCTTACAATTAAAAAATATGAGTGCTAGGGATATTGCTATGTGTTTTGGAGTACCATCACAATTAGTAGGTATTCCAGATTCACAAACCTATTCCAATGTACAAGAGGCAAGATTAGCATTATATGAAGAAACCATTATTCCATTAATGAAAAGGGTAGAATCCGATTTGAATGAATATCTATCTCCACTTTATGGAGAAAATATTAGAATAGTATATGATTATGATTCCATACCAGCTATGGCAGAAAGAAGAAAAAGGTTATATGAAAATGTAACTATTGCAGTTAGGGAAGGAATCATATCAAGAAACGAAGCTAGAGAAAGATTAGGAATGGAGCCAATTACTGGTGGGGATGATGTATTTATACCAGCTAATTTATTTCCATTAGGCGAACCACAAGAATCCCCATTAGATACAGAAATACCAAAACCAGAAGAAGAAGGAAAAGATGCTTATGGCATAAATGATAAGAAAAAAGATACATCAAAAAAAACCAAAAAATAAAGGAAGTTTATGCCATCTGGAAAAAAAATGGGAGTTGGAACTCTCAAACATACTTATGATACTTTTATTAAAAATGGAAAGAATCATAATAAAACCAAAGAAGAATTAGGAATAGAATCAGCAAACCTTAATATGAGATTATGGAGATATAGAAAAGAACAAAATATAAATCCTAATTACGAAGAAAAAAAATCACAAGTAAAACCTAAAGAAGAAATTATTATTCCTGATTTGGGCGATGAAGATATACCTGTTGGGGATTTAGTAAATAGATTAACAAAAGATTTTCAACGAAAACAAAATTATAGAGAACAAAAAAGATGGATACCTATACAAGTAACAACAAATAAACCAATAGGATTAGCTTGGATGGGAGACCCTCATATTGACGACCCGTATTGCGATTGGGTGACACTCCGTAGAGATTTAAATATTATAAAAAAAACAGATGGATTAAGGGGTTGTTCATTGGGAGATCAAACAAATAACTGGGTAGGTAGATTATCAAGATTATATGAGAATCACTCTGTAACTAAACAACAATCTTGGAAATTAGTAGAATGGTTAATAAAGGAAATGGACCCTTTTCTTTTAATAGCTGGAAATCACGATTTATGGAGTGGTAATTCTGACCCGGTTCAATGGATGAAAAGACCACATACACTTTACGAACAATGGACTGCCAGAATTGAATTGCAATTTCCAAATGAAAAAAAAGTAAGAATTATTGTATCCCACGACTTTGCGGGACATTCAATGTGGAATAATTTACATGGACAAATGAAAGCGGCGAAGTTTTTATCTAGTGCGCATTTATACATAGCTGGTCATAAACATAATTGGGCATTATCCCAAATAGAATTACCTGAAAATGATATGTGCTGTTGGTTAGGGAGAGCAAGGGGATATAAGTTTTATGATGAATTCGCAACTAAATTAGGATATGAAGAACAAAGATATGGACATTCTATATGTACAATAATTAACCCTGAAGCTACCAATAAAACGGATTTAATGTTATGCTTTGCCAACCTAGAAGAAGGTGCGGAATACTTAAAATGGAAGCGAAAAAGAAAAAAATAAAACAAATTAATCTTGGCGGTTCTAAAAGAATTAATATAAGAAAAGAATTTGCTGAACAATCAAGATTAAGAACTTCATTTGAAAGAAAATTACGAAGACAGTTAAATCAATATTTTAAAAAGTTTTATGATAAAATTGCGAATAATTTTAATAATGACGAACCCTATACCCAAACCATCAGGGATAGTCAGAATAAATTAGCTATAATATTTAAAACACATTATAGACAGGTAATTTATTCTTTTGGAGAAAGACAATTAAAATTATTAGAGAAACAAGAGATTGATAGATTTGAAACGATATACAGAGATTATGTTAATAGAGTAGGTGCAGAAAAAGTCGTAGGAATAACTGCAACAAATATGAAAATAATACAAAAGGTTTTAAAAAATAATATAGATGAAGGGCAAGCAGTTACAGCAAAAGCTATTAGAAAATTATCAACACAATCTTATTCAAGATATAGAAGTGCAACAATAGCACGCACCGAAACGCATAATGCATCAAGTTTTGCAAATCAACAAACAGCTACATCAATGAATATTCCAGATATGCAAAAAAGATGGGTTGCGACACAAGATACACGAAGTAGGTCGGCGCATCTTGCTGTTAATGGAACTCAAATTCCGATAGACGAAGATTTTATAGTCAATGGTAGACAAATGAAATATCCTAGTGACCCAAGAGGTGGACCAGCTAATGTAATTAATTGTAGATGTGTTGTCGTTTACATTACACCAGATGATATTGAATTATAAAAAAATTGATTCTATTTTGTTTTCATAATTCTTTCGTTGCTACAAAGTGATTTAACTCAATAAGTGTTTTAAAGCATTTATTGGCGAACATATATTTATATCCAACAAAGTGTGGTGGACATTTCTCTACATAATACCATTCTTCAGTTAGATAATCTCTCACCCTATATTTGTTAAGAACGAAATCATATCTTTGTGGTGTACTGAATCTTCTATTTTTTCTTCTTGCCGGCATTTTTTTCTCCGTTAAATTTAGGGTTTCTTTATGGCACAACCCCTTAACCATTACTCTCTTTTAGATATATTTTTTGGGTGATAGAATCCAATAGGTCTACAACCTAAAGTATCACACTTAATTCTTTTTGGTGTAATTGCTAAGACAACTCCAGCTATTTCACAAGTATCATCAATCATTGGCATCTTACACCAAACTTTATCACCAATTTTTAAATTATCATTTTCCATATTTTAAATATATACAATTAATTTAATAAAATAAACCTTTTTTTTATTTTTTTTATTTTATCGCTTAAAAGCTACGGATATTAAGGGTTTGAAGAAAAAGTTTTTTTTTGGTTTATTTATTGAATTTATTTATTATAATAAATTATGATATTAATTTTAAAAAACCGGAAAGAAAAAAAATGTCGTATAATATAAAAAAACTTACAGATAAATATGGTGAGTTGTCCAAACAAGAACTCAAGTATTTAAGAACTTGTAATAGTCTTGAGAGGTGGGAAACCAAACATACTATCTCATTTAATAAACTAAAAAAACTTCGTGCCCAAAAAAGAAGATTTGAAAAACAAGTAAGCATATTAGAATTGCTTATAAAATTTGGAGGGTTTAAATAATGGAAAAATTTACCCGAACTAAATTAACCACATGGCAACTACCCATAAAAATGCAAATACAACATTATATAGATATTGCCAAAGAAAATGGTCATAAACTACCTAGAGAAATAGCCAAGAAAATGCTAAATGAAAGTAAAAAACAAGAGATTTGGATTAATGATAAATACCAAGTAAATATATTACGAGGTAAAGATTGTGACCAATATATTCATATGGAAGATTTCAAAGGTAAATGTGATTATATCTCTATTAAAACACTAGATAAAAAACCAATACACGATTGGAGAGATTTACAAGAAATTAAAAATGAACTATGCGGCAAAGAAAGAGAAGCATTAGAAATTTATCCATCAGAACACAGATTGGTTGATACCGCAAATCAATATCATCTTTGGGTAATACCAAAAGATGCACAAATACCATTTGGATTTACACATAGAGAAGTTCACACAAAAGTACAAGATGGAGGATTCCAAAGAGTAGGGCAAAGGGGTAAAGATGAAAATTAAACTATCAAACGAAAAAATACCAAGAGGAAGAAAAATGGTGAATAATGAATTTATCAAAACGATAATAGTGAACAATAAATATATTGGTTCTATTGTTTTTCTTGAAGAAAATAACCAATTTGCAAATCTTCTTAAAATTACAATTGAAAAAGAATATCGCAATAAAGGTATAGGAACATTTATTATAAATCAATTAATAAATACCTATAAGGAATTCAGAGTTTTGGATATTAACCCCACAGCTATAAATTTTTGGAAAAAATGGAATGTAAAAATAAAAAGAGACTCTGAATACAGATTTTATACTACTATTAAAAAAAACTAAACCACTTGCGCTAATTATACTACTGTGGTAATAGTTTATTTATGCCAATACCAAAACCAACTGGAACAGAGTCAGAAGATGAATTTATGGGAAGATGTATGGCAAGCCCAGTAATGCAAGATGAATATGCAGATACGGAAAAACGGACTGCAATTTGTTTAGGGAGTTTCAGAGATAACAAAAAGGGTGAACCTATGATACAAGATGAAATTGCTGAACAAGAAGAAAAAACAACCCCCCAAAAATCTCAAACAGAGTTTAAATATTTAGATGTTCCATTAGAAATTAAAATGCCTAATGAAGAAGATGGAATATTTAGTGGGTATGCTTCAATATTTGGAAATAAAGATTTGGGAAATGATATTGTGCAAAAAGGGGCTTTTTTAAAATCACTTGGAAAAAAAAGACCAAAGCAAATTAAAATGTTATTCCAACATAAAACAGATGAACCAATAGGAATATATAAAAAAATAGAAGAAGATGAAAAAGGTTTATATGTTGAAGGTCAATTAGCTATGGGTACTCAAAGAGGTAGAGAGGTACATGAGTTAATGAAGATGGGTGCTATTGATGGATTATCCATTGGATATAAAATGGATGGAGATGGTTATGAATGGAATAATGGTGGAGATAGAAGAAAATTAAAAGAAATTGATTTGATGGAAATTTCAGCGGTAACTTTTCCTATGAATCCTAAAGCGAGGGTTCGTAAAGTAAAGGGAACTGAAATAACGATTCGTGAATGGGAAGAAGTTCTGCGAGATGTAGGTGGACTTTCTAGGACTGAATCAAAAATTGCGGCAAAAGCCGTAACAAAGGCACTTGGTCAACGAGATGTTGAAGAAGATAAGCCAGAGATAATAAATGCAATTAATAACTTAACTAAACTTTTACAAGGAGATAAGTAATGTCAGAAGATAAAGATACTGATGTTAAATCTGCTGTTGATTCAATGGGTAAAGCCTTTGAGGAATTCAAAGACACCAATGATAAAAGATTAGCAGATTTAGAAAAAAAAGGTTCAACGGACCCACTTGTTGAAGAAAAACTTGAAAGAATTGAAAAGTCAATGGATGGTTTAGAAGATGTAAACCAAAAAATTGTTACTGCTCAAAAAAATCAAGAAAAATTTGACGAGAAAATTGCTACATTTGAATCTATGCTTAAAAGACCAAATGTCGCTGGTTCAGTTGAAGAAATTGATAAAAAAGTAGCCGTCTTTGATAGATGGTTAAGAAAAGGTGAAAGAAAATTAGGTCCAGAGGAAATCAAAGCATTGACTGTTTCTGATGATACTCAAGCTGGTTTTCTGGCTCCACCTGAATATGTTAGAGAACTTTTGAAAACTCTTACTGAGATTTCACCAGTTCGTTCTGTAGCTAGGGTAAGAGCAACATCACAAAGAAGTGTTCAGATTCCTGTACGAAGCGCAACATTTACTGCAAGTTGGACAGCTGAATCCGCAACAAGAAGTGAAACTACTGGATATACAACTCAATTGGAAGAAATTCCTTGCCACGAAGTATATGCATTAGTTGATATTTCAGAACAAGAACTAGAAGATTCTGTTTTTGACCTAGAGTCAGAAATGCAATCAGAATTTTCAACACAGTTTGCAAAAGCTGAAGGTCTTGCTATGACAACTGGAGATAAAATTAACAAACCAGAGGGATTCACTACGAATATTTCTAGTTCTGTTACTGGTGGCTCTGGTGCAGTTACAGCTGACACTTTAGTTACTCTTGTTCATTCTTTAAAAACACCTTATAACCAAAATGCAGTTCTTGCTTTTAATAGAAATACATTAGCGGCTATAAGAAAACTTAAAGATGGAAATAACCAATATATCTTCCAACCGGGAATGACTCTTGTTGGTGGTATGCCAAATACTATTCTTGGTGTTCCTTATGTTGAAATGCCAGATATGGCTGATGTAGCATCTTCTGCTGTTTGTGTAGTTTACGGAGATTTCAGAAGTGGATATATGGTTGTAGATAGAGTAAATCTTTCAATACTTCGTGACCCATTCACTCAAGCAACTTCTGGTAATGTAAGATATGTTGCTAGACGCAGAGTTGGTGGACAAGTAGTCTTGAATGAAGCATTCGTTAAATATGTACCAAGCTAGGATGAAAGGAGAAACTAATGAATTACGATTTAGCAAATAACACAGCAGTTGCCCTTTCTTATAAACCTACAGTTACAACAGCCGCCGCAAATGGCACTGGTGTTGACTTGCAAGGGTATAAAAGTGCAACTTTGGTCGCTTATATAGGAGCAGAAGGAGATACATTATCTGGTTCTGTTTATTTTGAAATTTCAATTGAACATTCTGATGATAATTCAGATTGGTCTGATTGTGCTCAAGCCGATATTACTAATGGCACTATTGCCGCTGGTGGTATCTGGTTAAAAGTTGATGGTACTGGTACTGCTGGTACTTCTGGTAATCCAGATTCAACAGGTACAGTTACTCAAGTGGGATATATTGGTGGTAAAAGATATGTTAGAGGAGTAATCGCTAAAACTGGAACACATTCAACAGGAACACCTATTGGATTGTTGGTAGTTAAAGGTGATGCAATTCACTCATCTGACAATGCTATTACTGCTCATAATGCATAAGTGATAATAGACTGGGATATGTGGGGATATATTTCCCCACTTATCTTTTAAATTACAGGAGATTTTTATGGCATATAAAATGATTAATAAAGTGGTTGGAATAAATGACCCAAATGGTGTCACAACAAGAGTATATGAATTTGATGAGGTTATTCCAGATACAGAAGAATGGCAAAAACAATTGGGAGAAAGATTTGTTCGTGATGGTAATGCAATTATTATTGAACCTGAAGTTTCAATTCCACATACAAAAAAAGATGCATACGATAGTTTGCCATCAGATGTAGAGCCATCAGCAAAATCTAAAACAAAGACAAAGAAATCAAAAAAAACTTTCTGGTCTAAAAAGTAGAGGTATATAATGTCAAGAGGTTTAACAGCTGATTTCTTGACAGAATTATCAGCAAGTTCTTTAAAACCTTTTTATGCAATCAATGCTGAATTTCAAGAAGGTGATATAAGGTTATGGACTGGTTATGGCGATCTCACCATAAATTCAGAAACCTATACTGGGAGTGGTTCATTTCTAAATATATCAGGAGTAGAAGAAACAGCAGAAATAAAAGCAACATCATTATCAATTGCATTATCTGGTGTTGATTCCTCTATTTTAACCGCCGCAATTAATGCAAATTATCAAAATAGAACATTAACATTATATTTAGGTATGTTAAATGAAAGCTATGGTGTAATTGCCGATGTTTACCAATTTTTTCAAGGAAGAATGGATACAATGACCATAAATGATGCTGGTGAAAATTCTTCAATAACATTAACAGTAGAATCACGATTAATTGATTTAGAAAAACCAAATGAGAAAAGATACACAAATGAAGATCAAAAAATATTATTTTCCACAGATAAAGGATTGGAATTTGTAACTGATTTACAAGATAAAGAAATAGTATGGGGTAAAGAATCAAAATGAGAGTAGAAAATTGGGAAACAAAGTTATCAGATTACATTGAACGGGCAAGGAACAAAAAATTTGACTGGAAATCTAATCATTGTGGACAATTTGTCTTGGAATGGGAAAAAATACTAACTGGAACTACAAAATTTCCAGAATTTTATAAAAAAGTTAAATCTTTGGAAGAAGTAAAAGAAAAACTCAAAGAATGTGGTTTTAAAAGCTGGATAACAATGTGTAATAGCCGATTAACAAGAATTAATACCAAATTGGCTCAAAGAGGGGATTTGGTGGCTATAAGGCAGAAAACAAGTTTTTGTTTAGGCATATGTTTAGGAAAAAATTGTGCTCTATTGGGCGCTGATAATATTAAATTTATTTTAATAGATGAAATTAAATATGCTTGGAGGTGGTTTTGACGGATATTATTACCAAACCATTTAAAAGCGCTGGTCGTGCAATTTCATCAGCAGTTAGTAGTGTTCCTGTAGTTGGTCCAGCAATATCCAGTTTAGGTTCAGCCGCATTTGGAATGATTGCAAGTGGTATTGATGCTTTAACTGGTGGTATTTTTGGATTAGTACCTCAACAAAAGTTACCTGATTTATCTTTAAATTTTTCATCATTTGGCGCATCAGCGCAAGGTAGATTAGTTTCAGTAAAACAAGCAATAATGACAAGGCAAGTAATCTATGGAACACGGAGGATTGCTGGGAATATGGTGTATGCTGAAACAACGGGTTCTACCAATACTTATTTACATTTAGTATTTTGTGTAGCTGGACACGAAATTGATAGTTTTGTGTCATTTAAAGTTAATGAAGATGAAGTAACTCTGGATGATGATGGATTTGTAACGGAATCAAAATATAAGGATGGTTCTACCAAAATGATACGGATAAAGACCCATACAGGTTCAGATGGGCAGAGTGCTGATGCAGATTTAGTTAGCGAATCCAATAACTTATGGACTGATGAACATAAATTAAGTGGAATAGCATATTATTATGTAAGATTACAGTTTAATGCAACTGTTTTTCCAAATGGCATTCCTAATATAACTACAATAATAAGAGGGAAAAAAGTGTATGACCCAAGAACATCAGCAACATCATACTCCGCCAATCCAGCATTATGTATAAGGGATTATTTATTAAATTCAAGATATGGATTAGGTGCAAAGACAGCAGAGGTAAATAACACTTCGTTTAATGCTGGTGCTAATACTTGCGATGAAGATGTAACTTTAGCAAACCCAACAAATAAAACATTCAATGCTCAAAGTGCAGTTTCTTCAAGTAATGAAACCATAACTATATTAGGACATAATTTAGAAACAGCATATGCAGTTAGATATAATAAGAATAGCGGGACAGTTATTAGCGGGTTAACAGATTTAACCACATATTATGTAATAAGAGTGGATAATGATACTATTAAGTTAGCAACATCAATTAGTAATGCTAATAGTGGAACAGCTATAAACATAACAGCGGGTGCAGATCAAGACCAATTTCTACAAAGATTAATAGAAAACAGATATGAATGTCATGGCATATTAGATACTGGACAAACACCATCAAAAATACTAACACAAATAACTTCATCTTGTATTGGATTAGTCTATTATTCAGGAGGTAAATGGTCAATAAAAGTGGGGGAATATATAACACCAGCAGTCACTTTAGATGAAGATGATTTGGCTGGACCAATAACTTTAGGTACAAGAAATTCAAGACGAAATTCTTTTAATGCAGTAAAAGGTATTTTTGCTGACCCAAATGAAAATTATCAACCAACTGATTTTCCAGCTATTACATCAAGCGCATTTGAAACTGAAGATAATGCGGAGAGGATTTTTAGAGATATTGAATTAGCATATACAACATCACCAGCTATGGCTCAAAGAATAGCCAAAATTCTTTTATATAGAAATAGAGAGCAAATGACTTTAACTGTTCCTGTAAAACTAACAGGATTTAATGTTGAAGTAGGTGATACGATACGAATAACAAATTCACGATTTGGTTTTTCCAGTAAAACATTTGAAGTGGCAAATTGGCATTTTGAAACAACAAGAAATGGTATGTTAATTATAAAATTAGTTTTAAAAGAAATTTCTTCGGCTGTTTATGATTGGAGTGCGGAGGAAAGTGAGCTTACTAGTAATGACACAACATTACCAGATATATTTACAATCGCACCACCGGGATTAACTGCAACCGATGAATTAAGGGCATATAACCAAGAAGCTGTAACCGCACTAATTGTAGATGTAGCGAGTTCAAATGCATTTGTTACTGACTTTGAAGTGGAAGCCAAGCAAACAACTTCATCTAATTATGTAAGTTTAGGAAAATCATCAACTAATAGATATGAGTTATTAAATGTGGAAGATAATGTGGTTTATGATGTAAGAGCAAGGGCAGTTTCTACAGTAGGCTCAAAATCAGCATATTCAACAACAACAAGACAAATTGTAGGTAAAACTGCGCCCCCAAGTAATGTTACTAATTTTGCAGTTAATGTAATTGGTGATGAAGCTCATTTAAGTTGGACACCTGTATCAGATTTAGATTTATCGCATTATAAAATTAGGCATACAACAGAAAGATCAAGCCCAACCTATGTAGGTGCTCAAACAGTAGTAGAAAAAGTAGCAAGACCAGCGCAAACAGTTACTGTACCAGCTATGACTGGAACATATTTCTGCAAAGCCGTTGATAAGTTGGGAAATCTTTCCGAATCACCAGCATCAACACAAGTTTTAATTGGAGATACAATATTTAGTCAAGTAAATACTATATCAACAGTTACAGAAAATCCATCATTTAGTGGAGCAAAGAGTAGTGTAGTCGCAACAACAGATAATACATTAATATTAGATACATCTGTAAATTTTGATAGTTTATCTGGCAATTTTGATGATGCAACAGGTAATTTTGATGGTGGTGGTGGTTCAGTTGCATCTTCAGGTACTTATGATTTTGCTACAAAAACAGATATGGCGGCAAAATATAGAACTAGAATAAGTTATAGACTTACAGTTAATAGAGTAGAATATGTGGCATCATTTGATGATGCATCTGGTAATTTTGATGATAGGGAAGGTAATTTTGATGGTGATGTTAATGCATTTGATACTACTGATGTGGAAATGCAAGTAGCATCAACAAATGATGACCCAGCAAGTGGAGGGGCTACTTGGACAGCATATAGACCATTTCTAGCAACTGAAATAGAAGGTAGGGGGTTTAAATACAGATTAAAGCTAATATCTAATGACAATCAAGCCACACCTACAGTATCAGCATTGGCGGTTGAAGTTCAAATGATTGATAGAAGATTAGCTGGAGGAGATATAGCATCTGGAACAGCGGGGGGTGGAAAAGCTGTTTCATATAGCCCAGCTTTTAAATCATTACAATCATTACAAATTACAGGTCAGAACTTGTCAAGCGGAGATACTTATGCTATAACCAACAAATCGGCTACTGGTTTTACAGTTACATTTACAAACAGTAGTGGAAGTGTAGTAAATAGGACTTTTGATTATGTCGCAACAGGATACGGAACACTAATTTCATAGGAGAAAAATATGTCACAACATGATATGAATATTGCGAATCAGGGTTTCCCAGCTTTTCGTACAGATTTAAATAATGCTTTAGTTGCATTAGCAACGACATCTAATGGAACTTCAGCGCCATCCACAACATTTGCATATCAAATGTGGGTAGATACAACAACTGCGGCGGCAAATGTTTTATATATTAGAAATTCGGCAAATGATGCTAATATTGAGATAGCAAGAATTAATCAATCAACTGGAAAATTTATTTTTTCAGAAACAGCTCAATTTGAAGATGGAAGTGCTGGGGCGCCAAGTATATCTTTCATTTCGGATTCAGATACAGGTTTTTATAGACAAGGAACAAATAGGATGGATGGTGTAAGTGCTGGAACAATAGGATTTACATTAGGAACATCAGGAATTGTTGTTAATGAAAACTCAGAAGATGCTATGGATTTTAGAGTTGAATCAACAAATGATACTCATAAATTATTCGTAGATTCATCAGCAGATCAAGTGTTAGTAAATACTGGAACATCTTCTACTATTGGCGGAATAATAAGTGAGTTTCAAATAACTTCTTTAGATAATGCACAAGGAACAACTGCTATGATGAGATTTTCTAATGATGCGGTAGGACATGCATTAGCTTTTGGAAAAACCAGAGCAACATCAGTTAATACTTATACAGTTGTAGCTGATAATGATGTATTAGGTGCAATAGATTTTTATGGTGCAGATGGAACTGATTTAGCAACAAAAGGGGCATCCATTTTTGCAAGAATCAATGGAACACCGGGAAGTAATGATTTGCCAACAGAATTAGTATTTGGGACCACAGAAGATGGTGCGGCGGCAATAACGGAACGATTAACAATATCAAATGCTGGTCATATAGCCACAGTAAGTGGTGAAGCATCAACATCATCAACACCAGTATCTTTAACTGGGCAAACTGGTAGTGTTACATTGGACTTTGCGACTGGTGATAATTTTTTAATAACATTTGGTTCTGGTAATATAACAACATTGGCAGTTAATAATGAAACTGCCGGACAATCAGGGGTCTTGGTATTTACACAAGATGGAAGTGGAAGTAGAACAGTTAGTTTAAGTGCGAGTGATTTTGAAACAGCTAGTGGGGGCGGTTCTCCAGCTATAACATTAAGCACTGCGGCAAGTGCAGTAGATGTTGTTCCATATTTTGTAAGAGCATCTGGTGGAATTGTTTTAGGCACACCAATTCTTGCAGTCGGATAATGTTTAGTAAACCTTTATTTATATCATCAACATCTGCAACATCAGCATATACAATAGATCAGTCAATTCGTTTTAACCAAGTTGATAATGCATCAATGTCTAGGACGCCAAGTTCAGCAAGCAATAAAAGAACTTGGACATTTAGTTGGTGGTGGAAAAGAGGTAATTTATCTGGTTCAACAAATGGCACAAATCAAAGACAAATAATCTTTGGAACATCAGCATTTTCAATTTTATCAAATCACAACTCTACACAAATTGATGGTATAAATGTTACTTATACCGGTTCAGCAAATGATGTACAAACATTAGCAAAATTTAGAGATACTTCAGCTTGGTATAATTTTCAAGCAGTTTTAGATACAACACATAATGTTGCTTCAGAAAGATTTCGTCTATATAAAAATGGACAACGAATAACAAGTTTTGCTAGTATAACCAATCCAGCAAAAGACACAGAATATACTATTAATAATACTCAAGCACATTATATTGGTTTGAGAAATTCTGGTGAAAATCTTGATGGATACCTTTCAGAAATTGTATTCATAGACGGACTAGCATTAGAGCCATCTAGCTTTGGTGAAGAAAATGATGATGGAATATGGATTCCCAAAGATGTAAGTGGTTTAACATTTGGAACAAACGGATTTTGGATTGATGGTAGAGATAGTGGGGATTTGGGCGATGATGAATCAGGTAATGGTAATGATTTTACGGCAAGTGGTCTTGCGGCACATGACCAAGTGGCTGACTCACCAACGAATTCTTTTGCAGTTATAAATTCAGTTTATTCAACAAGAACTACAAGTGGGGCTGGTAGTACCCATACCATTGAAGATGGTAATTTATATCAACAAGCAGATAGCTACTCAACTTCTAACTATGGAACTAGACCATTTACAGTTCAACCTTTGAATAGAGGAAAATGGTATTTTGAATTTGAAGGAAATACAGAAGCTGGTGGAGGAAATGCTGTGCATGTAGCAATATCAGAAGAAGGGGCTTTTTATGTAGCTCAAGGAGCTCAGTCAACAAATAGATATGGTCTTTATTTAGAATCTGGTTCAGCTATGTATATACTTTATCCAGGGTCCGCAAGACAAGAAACAAATGCACCAATAGCACAATATACAAAAATTATAGGATGTGCAATAGATTTTGACAATGCAAAGATGTATTTTTTTGTTGATGGTGCTGAAATACATGGACAAGATATTTCAGCAGGAACAGCTGCAACTAATTTAAGTGGATGGAGTACTTCATCTAATTGGATTATCCAATTTGCAACACTTACTGCATCTGACAATTCAGCTAGGTCAAATATGATGTTTAACTTTGGTCAAGAGGGTACTTTTTCAGGTACTCAATCAGCTGGTGGTAATAGTGATGGTAATGGAATAGGTAATTTTAAACATAGTGTACCAAGTGGATACTTGGCACTTTGTACAAAGAATTTAGGGAGTTAATATGGCAACACCAACAATACCAAATGGCGAAAAATATTTCTATCCTTTGATTTATGAAGGCAACGGAGGCGGTCAAAAGGTTGGTCGGTTTGTACCTTTTGCTGATAATGGCTCTGTATCCAATAGTTGTCTATTTAAACATGCAACAAATAACTATCTTTCAAGGACACCTAGTAGTGCTGGCAGTACAACAAAAGCAACCTTTTCGTGCTGGATAAAAAGAGATGCAACATCTTTAGGTTCAACAACTTACATTATGTTAACTAATGATTTTTCAGCAAATGGTGAAGTATTGCAATTTGATACAAGCAATAGATTAGTTTATTACTGTTTAGCAAGTGGTGCTTATAGATGGAATTATGTTTCAAATAGAACATTTGAAGATACTTCAAAATTTTATCACATTTATGTTCGTAGGGATACAACAGATGGAACCGCAGGTGATAGAATACAAATCTATGTAGATGGTGATAAAATTACAAGTTGGAGTACGGAAACTCAATCAGGTTCAAGTAGTGCTGGTTTCTGGAATCAAACAACTTATGCAAATATAGTAGGGAACAGTGGAAATGGTAGTTATATTGATGGCGCTGGTTATTTAGCAGAGGTGAATATGGTAGATGGTAGCAATCCAGCTGTATCAACCTTTGGCTTAACTGATACAAGTACAAATCGCTGGATTGCAAAATCGTTGACTGGAATTACTTATGGTACTAATGGATTTAGATTAACTTTTGCTGATGCTTCTGCATTAGGCGATGATACAAGCGGAGGTGGTAATGATCTAGCCTCTACAAATTTAACAAGTGCTAATCAATATACTGATAGTCCTACCCAGAATCATTGTACTTGGGATGTTGGAGATAAAATAAATTTAGCGGCAGTTTCATTAGGAAATACAAAAATTACTGGTGGTTCAGCTAGCACATCAGGTGCTTGTAGAGGAACTTTAGCGCCGAAATCAGGTAAATATTATTTTGAATTTAAATTTTTAGGTCTTGCTGTTGCTGGACATAATTCGTTAGGTATTAGAAATAAAGATGTACCTATAAATTCAACAACAAGTGGAACTGGTGTTACAAAAGAATCTTACCATTGGCGAGATGATGGGTATGCTATCAACGGAACTCAAGGTCAAATGAACTCAGGATTTAGCACTTACACAACAAACGATTATATTGGTGTTGCTATGGATTTAGATACAGGAAAAGTATGGATGTCTAAGAATGGCACATACGAAAAATCAGGCAATCCAGTAACTGGTGCTAATCCTATGTTTACCGTACCAACTGGACAACCCTATACTGCGTGGTGGCTTGGATATGGTTATACTAATAACACCGAACTTAATTGTGGGCAAAAAGCATTTAACACATCTGCACCAACGGGTTTTTCTGCTTTACAACAAGACAATCTACCAGAAACTGCAAAAGGTGTAAGTGATTTAGTTATAATGAAAAATAGAGATGCAAACGATAATTGGATTTGGCAAGATTCATTAAGAGGAACGGGAGTGTATGGCTCAACAGGTTCAGCAACGGATTATGCCACAGCCATTACAGATGGAGTGCAGAAATTTCTTGCTGGAGGTTTTCAAATAGAAGATAATGATGCTGTAAATACAAGTAATGAATCTTATGTGGCTTATTGTTTTAATATTAATGGAGGCACAAAAACTACTGACACATCAGGTGATTTAAGTGTTGAGTTACAAGCAAATGCTACTGCTGGTATAAGTATTGGTAAATTTACAGTATCAGGAAGTGGGAATAGAACTTGGGCACACGGATTAGGTGGTGTTCCTGAAATGGGAATTTTACAAGTTTATGGCACAACAACCTATGGAACAACATATCATCATGAAACATCATCTACACCTTATAATCAGTATTTACTTACAACAACAACTGACGCAGTTGGAACAGCTAGTGGTATTTGGGGTTCAGGCAAACCAACATCTTCATTATGGACAGGATTAGTAGGTAGTTTATTTAGTGCTAGTCAAGCATATGTATTTTACTCATTTAGAGGAATTGAAGGTTTTAGCAAATTTGGAAAATATACTGGCAATGGAAATGCAGATGGTCCATTTGTGCACACAGGATTTAAACCAGCTATGGTTATGGTAAAATCTTCTAGTAATGCTGCTACGAATTGGGAGATAAGAGATAATAAAAGGTCAGCATCAGTTATTGGTAATCCAATAACTCAAGTGCTTTATCCTAATTTAAATTCACTAGAATATACAACAGACAATTGCGATTTTTTATCTAATGGCTTCAAGTGGCGTAGTTCAGGTGGTAACAGAAATGAAAGTGGATATACATATATTTACTGTGCTTTTGCTGAACATCCATTTGTAGGTGATGGAACAAATCCAACAACAGCTAGGTAAATAATGAAAAATATGATATACAAAAAAAAGGAGATAATATGTGGGCATTAGTAAAAGCAAGTCAAGTTATAGAAATAATAGGAAGTCCTAAAAATATAACTGTAAACAATGTGGCTCATCCTAAAGGGATTTTTATAAGTTGGTCCAAAACAGATTTAAAAAAAATAGGAATATATGAATTTGTTTCTGGCTCTACACCAGATAGTAGATTTGAAACTCCAACGACAACATCTTACAAAGTAGATACTTCCAAAGGTACAGTTACAGAAACCATTAATAAAAAAGATAAAGCAATAACCGATACTTTATGGACATCTCAAGACAAGACTGATAAAAAAATCCCTGAAGATGAAGATGTAGGTGATGTGGCAAATGAAGGATTAAAATCATTTTATAAAAAGAAAATAAAATCGCAAGCAACTGCATTATTAAGACCTACGGATTGGATGGTAGTAAGAAAGGCAGAGGATTCCAGCAAATCTATTCCAAGTGCAGTCACTACATTTAGAACAAGTGTAAGGAAAAAGGCAGATGCAATATGTACGGAAATAGATAATTGCTCATCTTTAACAAAATTAAAAAAATTATTTGACCATACTTATAATAGTGATGGAACGATTAAAACTGTATCAACAATGGGCAGTATGCCAAATGATAAAAGCATAAAACAATATAAGAGGTAAATTATGGCTGGATTAGAAATAGTTAGTGCTCCATCATCGGAACCAATAGCACAATCTGTCGCAAAAACATTTTTAAAAGTTGATACAAGTGATGACGATACATTAATAACGGAGTTAATTAAAACCGCAAGGCAATTCTGTGAAGAATATACAGGTAGAGCATTAATAACTCAAACATTAAAATTATCATTAGATGGATTTGTAGAAGATGAAAGAAGTATTAAAGAGGGTTTATATCAAGCCCCATACTTAAATTTTTATAAAAGGTATATTTCCCTACCAAGACCTCCTGTTGCTTCTGTAACCCATGTTAAAACCTATACAGATGATGATACAGCATCTACATACTCTAGTTCCAACTATTATCTGGACAAAGCACGAAATCCAGCCAGAGTTATTTTAAGAAATGGTGAAGTATGGCCTTCTAGTTTACGAGTAGCGAATGCAGTAGAAGTAACTTATGTTTGCGGTTATGGTTCGGCTAGTGATATACCAAGTCCTTTAGTGGTAGGTATGAAAGAGCATATTACCTATATGTATGAGCATAGAGGTGATGTAGAAGCAAATCTTGCTAATTTCCCATTAATTTGCAAACAATTATATCAACCATACAAAGTATTAAATTTTTCAAGCAATCCGTTTGGTAAATCTGGGGGTTAAATATGCCGATAGGTAAAATGCGACACCGAGTCAATATCCAAACATTATCCAGAACAACCGACAATATGGGTGGATACTCTCATTCATTTGCCACGACTGTAACAGTATGGGGTAGGGTAGAACCCCAGATGGGAAATGAGAGAGTAGAGGGTGGGCAAGTTGAAGCATCTCAAAGATATAAATTCACATTGAGATATAATAGTAATTTAACAACTGATGATAGATTAAATTATGATAGTAGAGATTTTAGAATATTATCCATTCTTAAAAAAGATGAAATAGATAAATACCAAGTGGTTCTAGCGGAACAAGGGGTAGCAACATAATGGGAATTAAGTTTACAACAAAATCATTAAACCCACAAGGATATAAAAAATATTCAGAGAGTTTAAAAAAAAATATAATACAAACACTATTTATCGGTTCAAATTGGGTTAAAAATAGTGCAATAGAGTCTATAACAAATGGACCTAAAAGTGGAATACAATATCCAAGACGAAAAGGTGGAACTAAAATGCACACAGCATCAGCACCCGGACAAGCACCAGCAACGGATACTGGATTTTTAAGAAGTAATATAGTAGCCGAAGTTGAGAAAACAACATTAACAGCAATAGTTGAATCAAGAGCAAAATATTCCAAATTTCTTGAATTTGGCACTAGAAATATGAAACCAAGACCTTTTATGTTTCCAGCACTTGAAGAAAATAAACCAAAAATAAGAAGATTATTTGCAAAAACTAAAGGAAAAGCAAAATGACTTTACATTCAAAAAATTTACAAACTGCTATATATAGTAAATTAAATGATGATTCAACATTAGATGGAATAGTTGGAAATAATAAGATATTTGATGATGTTCCACAAGGTACATCTTATCCTTATGTAGTTATTGGCGAAGAAACAGCCATTGATGCTGGGGCAAAGGATACAGATGCTCAAGAATTTACACTTACTATACATATATGGAGTAGATATAAAGGTCGTAAGCAAACAAAAGAAATTGCTGAACGAATATATACTTTATTGCATAATGTTGCTATAAGTGTAAGTAGTGCATCATTAGTTAATATCCGTAATGAATTTTTTACGATATTAGTTGATGATGATGGTTTAACAAGGCACGGAGTTATGAGATTTCGTGCGGTCGTTTTTGACAGCTAGAAAGGAGTTTTATTATGGCGGCTCAAAAAGGTAGTTCATTATTGATGAAGATTGGAAATGCGGCATCACCAGAAGTTTTTACAACTATTGCTGGTATGCGATCAACAACTATATCAATGAATGATGAAGTGGTTGATATTACCAATAAAGATTCAAGTAGGGCTAGAACCCTCTTGGCTCAAGGTGGTGTTAACTCAATGACTGTTTCTGGAAGTGGTGTTTTTACGGATTCCGCATCTGAAGCAACATTAGAAGGTAAATTTGATAATTCTACATTGACCAATTATCAGTTTTTAGTTCCTGATTTTGGAACTTATACTGGTGCATTTCAATTAACTGCATTGGAATATGGTGGTGAATATAATGGAGAAGTAACTTATTCATTTACTTTTGAATCTTCTGGTGCAATCACATTTGCAACTGTGTAGTTTATAATGGGTTGGATTAGTTTTTTAATTGAGTATAAAGGTAAAAAACTTGAAGGTCATATTGACCAAGATAATATGATATTTGATGTTCCTTTTGCTTTAGGCATTAAAGTAGGAGAGATTTTTACTGTTAATGACCAACAAATAAAAGCATTGTCAGTTGATAATGTTGGAAACCGAAATGAAACTTTAATTATAAAAGGAGAAATAAATGGTAAATCCTCAAAAGGGGGAACTCCAAATAAAACTGGGGAAAAACAATCTGAAGGCAAGACTAACGATTGATAGTCTTATTAAGATTGAAGATTCAGTTGGATGTTCAGTTGTGCAGATGGCACAAAAATTAAGTGAAGGCAAAGCAAGTACCTTTGAAATTATTCAGATACTTACACCAGCAATAAAAGGTGGAGGTAATGATGTTGATTTTAATTCCATAAAGAAAATGGTATGGGAATCAGGTCTTGTAGATGGTATGCGCTGTGCTGGAGAAATATTAACTATTGCTTTACAAAGTGGGCAAGATGAGGGAAACGAACAAGCAGAGGAGAGCAAACCGACATAGACTGGAAAAGAATAATGGAGATAGGATTAGGGATTCTAAAATTATCGCCAGAAAGTTTTTGGAATATGTCATTAATTGAGTTTTTCTCTGCCGTTGAAGGTTTTAAGGAATTTAATACCGATCAGTCTAAAAAACCACTGAATAAAG
>PVBE012472991.1_pt1 | contig 24899 bp, 17 predicted proteins | sample 1631181 | NCBI WGS metagenome assembly PVBE01 (sample SAMN08397723, study PRJNA350692) | Marine metagenome, whole genome shotgun sequencing project. | isolation source: water | place: Pacific Ocean | collected 2012-04 | reverse complement strand
GCTGGTGCTGTTGCTGCTGTACGTGCCGCTCCCGCTGGTGATCGCCAAGCTCACCGATGCACCCATCACGAGCGCGGTCGCGGTCGCGTCCTTCATCGCCGTCGCGGGCAGCCTGACGATGCTGCTCGCCGAGCTCGTCCGGCGCACCCAGCTGCTCGCCTCGGAGCTTGGCGCCGCGCACGACCAGGCCCTGACCCACGCAACGCAGCGGCTGCGGCGACGCACCGACGCGCTCGGGCGCGCCAACGAGGAGCTCAGCGCGTTCGGGCGGGCGGCGGCCCACGACCTGAGCGAGCCCATTCGCACGATTCACAGCTTCACGGAGATCCTCGTCGACGACCTCGGCGACCAGATGGACGCGGAGAGCCTGCGCTCGTTCGAGCGCATCGCGCGCGCCGCCGCGCGGTTGAAGGAGCGCGTGCACGCGATGGGGCGACACGCCGACTTGTCGCGCGAGCGTGTGATGCTGCGCGTCGTGGATCCGCTCACCGTGGTGCAGTCAGCGCGTGATGCCGCTGGATTGAGCGACGAGATCGAGGTCGTGGTCGAGGGCGAGTGGCCCCATCTGTGGACCGAGGCCGACCTGCTGCGCGCGGCGCTCGCGGCGCTGCTCCACAACGCCGCGCGGTTCACGAAGGCCGCGGAGCCCGTGGTCCAGGTGACGGGCCGGCCCCAGCCAGACGGGGGGCTGGACATCGAGGTGCGCGACGACGGGATCGGCATCGACCCGCGCTTCTACGCCCAGATCTTCGAGCCGTTCCGCCGGCTCCATCCGCCGGACCAATATCCCGGCGCCGGGATGGGCCTTTCCGTCGCGCGCAAGGCCATGCAGCAGCTCGAAGGCAGCATCGGCGTGGTCTCCACCCTGGGCGTCGGCAGCACGTTCACGCTGCACCACCCCGAGCGGGATCCCGACGGACCCGAAGAGTCGATGGTCTTCTACTTGGAGTGATCGGCTCTAGAGAGCCGAACACGTGCGCGGGCCCTAAGCGATCGGCTCTCAGCCGGCCGCCATGAGGTCGCGCACGACCCGCATCACCATCGGCTCCGTGCTGCTGAAGCTGAGGCCGAGCCGGAGGCGACCATCCGGTGTCTCACGGCAATTCGCGACGCTCGCTTCGACGTCGACCGCCATCCCGGACCAGCGCCCGACCAGCTTGACGGCGTCGCCCTCGCCGACCTCGACGTCGCCGGCCACGAGGCAGCCTGCCCCGCCGTACCCCACGTCGACCACGGACGCGTCGACCTGCTCGCCGCCCGCCAGCCGCAGCGAGGTGCCGCCTTCGAGCTGGGTGCGCACGCGCGGAAAGGCGCGGCCCGGGAAGTAGACGAGCGCGCGTGGGTAGGCGAGCACGAAGCGGTCCGCCGGGCCGCCGTGGACGTCGCACTCCAGCGAGAAGATCTGGCGGCCGACCTGGTAGACGATCTGGGCCGCGCGACCCGCTACATCCTCGGGTGGCGGGCCGCCCAGTACGCGCACGACGAGATGCCTGGCGACATACGCCTCGTCGCCGTCCTCGTCGCGCTCGATGGCGAGCAGCTGCACCTCGATGGGGTCTGCGTAGCCGGTGATGGCCAGCAGCACCGATTCGGAGGACACCAGGCGCACCAGGTGCGGGTGGATGGCCGCGACCGCCGCGTAGCGCTCACCCGCGCCGCGCAAGCGCGCAAACAGGTCCCCGGGGTCGTATTCGCGCAGCTCCGTCGGTGGCGCCACGTCGTCGAGCCAGGCATCGAATGCTGCGAGATCCGCCTCGGTCATGATCGCTGGATCGTCCATCCGGCGGTCGGGCTTGAGCGGTGGGCCCTATTTCGGGAGACCGGCGAGCTTCCCACACAGCACCTCGAGGGCGCGGCGGCCCTTCCGGTCGAGGCCGCGGAAGGCACAGCAGTAGCGTATGTGGCGCTCCCCGAAAGGGAGGCGGTCGAGCACATCGAGTCGCACCGGCAGGCGCAGCCGGTCGTAGAGCACGGCCGTACAATTCTCGAGCTTGCCGGCGAGCGACTCGTTGGTCCCGCGGTCGTAGACCAGGGCGACGCCGCCGGTGCTGATGTCGACCACGCGGAAGGGTCGGGCCACGCCGGCCGAGGTCCCGAGGCGGCTCTTCAAGGGCACCTCGAAGTTCAACACGCGTTGAGCGCCCACCGGGATCCGGGGGCGGCTGCGACGCTGGCGGATGTACAGCTCGCCCGGCCAGCGGACGGTGACGCGGTTGTCGCGGCCCCCGACGACCTCGGTGCGGAACGCGACCGTGTCGCCGCCCACGAGCATGCTCACCACGACCTTCACGCCGTTGCGCCAGCCGAGCCCGACCATGTCGGCCCCCGCGATCGCGAAGTCCATCTCGTGCGGCTGGCGATTGATCGGCGGTTTCGGCTGCCCCTCTCCGGTCGTCAGCCGGCCCGGGAAGATGGTGTCGGCGAGGCCCACGAAGAGCAGCGCCGGGCGCGCGTCGACCATCGCCCGATTGAGGTATGCGAGCATCCGCATCGGCTGGTTGGTGGTCGTCGTGTCCTCGGCATGGTCGAGCGCGACATCGAAGCCCGTGAAGAGCTTGCCGAGCGCCTCGACCGACGACCACAGGTGGTCACGCACCGGGAAGCGGTAGACCGTCACCGGGAACTGCAGAACGAGGCCGGCACCCATCACCTGGGCGACGTGGACGCGTGCCCCCCACCACGCGGCGTCGCTGAACCAGGAGACGTTCACCGGCATCCCGGGCTCGAGCTGCGGCGCCTTGGCCGGCGTCTCGGGGCGTCCGAGCACGATGTACTTCACGCCGTTGGCCTCGCGGACCCCCGCCAGGAGCCAACGCCACGCGTCGGGGAAGTCGGCGACCGTCAACACGATGCGCCCGGCGCCCGCGAGGCGCGTGAGGCCGGTGGTTTGCGCGATGTCACTGAACGTCGGCTCGGCGAGGTTGCTCCGGGACAGATGCGGATCCCAGTAGGTGTCGCGCGCGACGTGCGCCTTCAACCCGCGCGCTCCGCCAGGCCGCGGAGCAGCTTGTCGTGGATGCCTCCGAAGCCGCTATTCGCCATGATCGCGACCACGTCCCCGCTGCGCGCGTTCGCGAACAGGTGGGCGAGGCACCCCTCGACGCCCGGGTGGAATGTGGCGGGGGTGCCGCGCGCCGCGATGTCGGCTACGAGGCGGTCGACGTCGAGCTTCTCCGCGTCGCTCAACCCATCCTTCTTCACGAATGGCTTCGCGAGCACGACCTCGTCGGCGTCGTCGAAAGCCTCGGCATACGCCTGCTGGTGGATGCTGCGACGCGCGGTGTTGCTCTTCGGCTCGTAGACCGCCCAGAGCTTGCGACCGGCGTAGCGCGCGCGCAGCCCCGCGAGGGTCTCGGTGATCGCCGTCGGGTGGTGTGCGTAGTCGTCGATGACCAGCACACCGCCCTCGCAACCCCGCTCCTCCTGGCGTTTCTTCACCCCCGAGAACCCGGCGAGGGCACCGACGAGGTCGGCGAGCGGGACGTCGAGGGCGAGGCAGGCGCCGATGCCGGCGAGGGCGTTCCACACGTTGTGGCGGCCGGTCATCGGTGAGGTGACGTGGACCGAGACGCCGCGGTGGACCAGATCGAATTCACAACCGCCGGACGTGGAGGGTTCGAGGTTGACCGCGCGCAGGTCGGCCCCTTCGGCAAACCCGTAGGTCGTCACCGCCCCACCCGCTCGCGCCGCGCGGGCCATCACGAGGGGGTCGTCGACGTTCGCGACCAGCGTGGTCTGCGGGCCCAGGATGTCCATCAGCCGGTCGAAATTCTCCACCACCTCGTCGAGGTCGTCGTAGATGTCGGCGTGGTCGAACTCGATGTTGTTGAGGATCGCGACGCGCGGCCGGTAGTGCAGGAATTTCGGGCCCTTGTCGAAGTAAGCCGTATCGTATTCATCACCTTCGACGACGAACGGTGAGCCGGCCCCACCACCGAGCAGATACGAAGCATCGAAGTCGCGCGCCACGCCGCCGACGAGCATGCCGGGGTCGCGCCCGCACGCGTGGAGCAACCAGGCGGTCAACGACGTGGTGGTCGTCTTCCCGTGGGTGCCCGTCACGACCACCGGGAGGCAGCCGTCCAGGAAGAGGTCGCTCAACGTCTGCGGGAACGAGACCGCGATGCCGCGACGCTCGGCCTCGGCCGCCTCTGCGTTGGTCCGGCGACAGACGTTGCCGACGACCACCAGGTCGGGGTCCCAATCGAGGTGGACGGGGTCGAAACCCTCGGTCCATTCGATGCCCTTCTCGGTCAGCGTGTCGCTCATCGGCGGGTACACGCCCTGGTCCGACCCGCGCACGGTGAAGCCGGCGTCCTGCAACATGCACGCGAACGCACCCATGCCCGACCCTGCGATGCCGATGAGATGAATCGTCTGAATGTCCGACGGGAGCGGACGGCGGATGAACCAGGGCTGATTCGGCTTCGTCACGAGGGGATTCTACGTCGCGCGGAACTTTTCGTCGCCGCCTGCGTGCAACGGGCAGGACTCACGGAGGACACGATGACTCATCCCCCCCGATTCACGGGCACCGCGCTGCTCGTCCTGCTCCCGTTCACCCTCCTGCTCGCCGCGTTCTGGTACGCGCCGGACCGGGCGCCGACCGTGGTCGAGGTCGACGCTCCGCTGGCCGTGCGCCTCGAGCACGCCGCGCTCCCCGATGGGGTGGAATCGACCTCGCTGCTGGTAGAGGTCCGCGCAGGTGAAGCGGGGCCGCGTCGCCCGGTGGCCCTGGCCCTCGCCCTCGACGCGAGCATGAGCATGCACGGCAACAAGCTCGCCAACGCGAAGCGGGCGGCGCACACCCTCGTCGACGCGATGCGCCCGGAGGACCGACTCTCCCTGCTCAGCTTCGAGTCGACGGTCCAGGTCGGGTTCGCAGACCGCGTCGTCGGGCACGACCGGGGGGCGTTCCATGCGTGGATCGACCGCATCTACGCGAGCGGCGAGACCTGCGTGAGCTGCGGGCTCGAATCGGCATACGCGGCCGTACGTCGAGGCCCGGAGGCGGCTCTGCGCAGCGTCGTGCTCATCGGCGACGGCCGGGCGAACCACGGCGTGCTCGGCGAAGCGCTGCCGACCCTGGCGGCCCGCGCGTGGCACGACGCCGCGATTCGGACGGCCACGATCGGGCTCGGACGCGACTATGACCCGGACACGCTGGAGCGCATCGCCGGTGGCGGCGGCGGCGACTTCTACTTCGCGCACAACTCGCACCTGCTCCAACAGCTGGTCCGCCGCGAGGCCCGGCGGCTGCACGCGAGCGCGATGGCCGGCGCGCGGTTGCAGCTCACGCTTCCAAGTGGGGTGCGGTTGCTCGACGACTCGGCGCTGGCGTTGGGGCATCTCGAGGCGGGTGAGACGCGGCGCGTGCTGCTTCGGCTGCGGGCGGATCGCGGCGCAAACGGGGCGATCCGCGTGGCCTTGCGTCACGACCGGGGTGAAGCACGGGCCGCCGTGCAGCTCGTTCGCGTCGCCGCCGGCACCACGGTCGACCTGGACCCTCGCGTCGAGGTCGAGCGCCTGCGCCAGGACGCGATCGAAGCCGAGGTCGCGGCGATGGAGGCCGTGTCGCGGGGCGCACGGGACGGCGCACGCAAGCTCCTCGAGGACGCGCTGGCGTCCGTCGATGGCCACGAGCAGCTCGCCCGACGAACCGCGGCGCTGCGTCGCGGCATCGAGCGATTGGAGACATACGCGACGAACGACGCGGCGGTGGTGACCGACTATCGCGCGAACCGTTCGATCCGGTACGAGCTGGCGCGCGGGATGATCAACGCCGAGAACAACCTCAACGGAGGCGCAGGCATCTTCAAGGCAACCGAGCTCGAGTGACGACGGCGTCCCCCGGAGATCGACGATCTCACGCTGCGCCGCGCCGCACGCGGTGATCGGGGGGCGTGCGTCGACTTCGTGCGGCGCTACGAGGTGCCGGTCTTCGCGGTCCTGTCGCGCATGATGGGGCCGCGCCGGGCGCTGGTGGAGGACCTCGCCCAGGAGACCTTCATGCGAGCGTTTCGGGCGCTCCCGCGCTTTCGCCGCGATGGTGCCCGCCCCTCGACCTGGCTTCTGACCATCGCCACCCGGGTGGCCATCGACGAGCTTCGGCGGCAACGACCGGTGCCCGGCCCGGTGGAGCTGATCCCCGGCGGCGACCGGCCGGACCAGGTCTTCGAGCAGCGCGCGCTCGGTGCCCGCATCGAGACCGCCGTGGAGGCGCTGCCGGCAATGCAACGCGCCGCCTTCGTCCTGCGCGAGTACCACGGGCTCAGCTACGACGAGATCGCGCGCTGCACCGAGACGAATGTGGGCACCGTGCGTTCGCGGCTCAACCGGGCACGGGCGGCGCTTCGATTGACCCTTCACGAGGAGCGGACATGAGTGACAGGCACCTCGAACCGCCCGTCCTGGCTCCCCCAGCGGACTTCGCCGACCGCGTCGCCGACGCATGGGTGGAGGAGCGGCGACCTCGGCGCGCTCGACGTTGGCTCGGTTGGGTCTCGGCCGCGGCGGTCCTGGTAGCGGCCGTGCTCGCGCTCCAGCCGGAGGCGGCGCCCGAGCCGGCGCGACCGTTGTCGGCGACGCTCCGGGTCGACGGCGACCGGATGGCGATGGTCGAGCTCCTGGCGACCACCGAAGCGGTGCCGCGAAGGCCGGTGCGAGTGGCGTTCCTCGTCGACACGAGCGAGAGCATGCGCGGGCGCAAGCTGCGCAACGTAAAGGCCGCCGTGGTCGAGGCGTCGCAGTTGCTTGCCCCGGGGGACCGCGTGTCGGTGGTCGGCTTCGACAGCCACGTGGACGTCGTGCTGCGCGACCACGAGGTGGCGAAGATCCGTGGTGCAGTGAAGACCGCTGTCGAGGGACTAGGGCCGCGCGGGACGACCTGCCTCGAGTGCGGCCTCGCCGCGGTATACGCGCTCCCGGTCGACGCCGTGGTGGTGGTGAGCGACGGCGAGGTGACGGTGGGGCCGAACACTGCGACGGCCCTGGCGGAGCGCCCGACGCAGGCGGCACGACGAGGCGTACGCACCTCCACCGTCGGACTCGGGCGGGCGTACGACGCCTCCGTGCTACAGGCGATCACGAACGCGGGTCTGGGCGCCTACGCATTCGCACACAACTCGGACCTGGTGGCGAAGCTGCTGTCGGCCGAGGTGAGACGCCTGGCGCAGAGCGCGGCCGAGGCGGTGCGCGTGGGTGACACCGCCGTGGGTCGCGTCGCCCGCGGCGAGCACCGCCGCGTCTTGCTTCCAGTGCCGGCGGGAGACCGGATGGCCGTGACCGTGCGCTACCGCGACACCGCAGGTCGCGCGCACACGCTGGAGCTGACGGCCCGAGTCGACCCGGACCGGCCCAACGCGGAGGTCGCGCGTGAGGTCGCTTATCGCAAGACCGTCGAGGCCATCGACCAGGCGTTGCAGCAATTCGCGACCGGCCAGACCGCGTCCGCGCTGCAGACGCTCGAGTTGAACGAGGTCCCGGGAGATGCGGCGCAGTGGCTGGAGCAGCTGGCCGGCGAGTTTCGGACACGGTTGCAGCAGGACGAGCCGGATACGGACTGGATAGAGACGCAGAAGCGGGCCTGGGAGGGGCGACGTTTCGAGAGAGTCCACGGTCAGATCGGCTACGAGAACAACATCAACGGGGGCGCGGGCGTGTTCAAAGCGAACGAGCTGGAGTAGCGCTTGAAACCTGTCTTTGGCGGCGGCATCCTAACGCCCGTTTCCGCCGGAGACTGAACGGATGTCCAGAACCCCGCCTGCCCCTCAAGCGCGTGCCGTCGAGCTCGAACACCTCGTGGTGCGCGGGGCCCGAGAGCACAACCTCAAGGGTATCGACATCTCGGTCCCGAAGAAGAGCCTCACGGTCTTCACGGGGGTCTCGGGCAGCGGAAAGTCGTCGCTCGCGCCCGACACCATCTTCGCCGAGGGCCAGCGGCGCTACGTCGAGAGCCTGTCCGCGTATGCCCGGCAATTCCTCGGCCAGATGGAGAAGCCGCACTACGACTCGATCCGAGGCCTGTCGCCGACGATCAGCATCGAGCAGAAGGCCGCCAGCCGGAACCCGCGCTCGACGGTCGGCACCATCACCGAGATTTACGACTATCTGCGCGTGCTCTACGCCCGCGTCGGCGAGCAGTTCTGTCACAAATGCGGACGCGCGGTAGAAGCCCAGTCGGCACAGCAGATCGTCGAGGCGCTCGACTCCCTCCCCGAAGGCACGCGCTACCTGCTGCTGGCGCCGGTCGTCGAAAACCGGAAGGGCGAGCATCGCGAGCTGCTCGACGACATCCGCGCCTCCGGCTTCACCCGCATCCGGCTCAACGGCGAGGTGGTTCGCCTCGACGACGAAGAGATCGCCCTCGACAAGAAGCGGAAGCACACGATCGAGGTCGTCGTCGACCGCCTGGTGTCGCGACCCGACACGCGGGCTCGAATCACCGACTCGGTCGAGACGGCCCTCAAGCGCGGCGAGGGCCACGTGGTGGCCGCGCTCGTCGAGCCCGAAGAGGACCGCCTGTTCAGCGAGGCGCGGGCCTGCGCCCACTGCAGCATCGGCTTCCCGCACCTGTCGCCCGCGGCGTTCAGCTTCAACAGTCCGCTCGGCATGTGCCGCGAGTGCAACGGCCTCGGTACCGCCCTCGACATCGACCCCAAGCGGGTGGTCCCCGACCACGCGTTGTCGATCGACGAGGGCGCCATCAAGCCGTGGAAGCGGATGGCAGCGCACCCGTCGGTGCGTTGGATGATGCGCATCCTCAAAGGGGCTGCGAAGCACTTCGGCTTCGACCTCACCACGCCGTTCGGCCAGCTGACGGCCGAGCAGCAGCACATGGTGCTCTTCGGCGCGGGGGACGAGCAGTTCCCCGTCTACTTCCGCCGGCGGGGTCGCACCGACAAGATCCCGTCGAGCTGGGAAGGCGTCATCCCGCGGATGATGCGGCGCTGGCGGGAGTCGGAGTCGGACGACACCCGCATGAAGTACGGCGAGTATTTCAGCGACGCCGACTGCCGCGGCTGCAGCGGCAAGCGCCTGCGTGCCGAGTCCCGTGCGGTCCGCATCGGCGAGCTCAGCATCGTCGAGCTCAACGGGCTCAACGTGGGCGACGCCTACGACTTCTTCGCCAACCTCGAGCTCCAGGGCAGCCGCAAGGTCATCGCCGAGGAGCTGCTGAAGGAGATCGCCGGGCGCCTGCGCTTCCTGCGCGATGTGGGCCTCGAGTACCTGTCGCTGGACCGCCCGGGCCCGACGCTCAGCGGCGGCGAGAGCCAGCGCATCCGCCTGGCCAGCCAGATCGGCAGCGAGCTGACGGGGGTGCTCTACATCCTCGACGAGCCGTCGATCGGGTTGCACCCGCGCGACAACCAGCGGCTCATCCGAACGCTCGAGCACCTGCGCGACCTCGGCAACACGGTCATCGTCGTCGAGCACGACGCCGAGATGATGGAGAGCGCCGACTGGCTCGTCGACTTCGGCCCCGGCGCCGGTCGGCTCGGCGGTGAGATCGTCGCCAGCGGCCCCCCCGACGCCGTCAAGCGGCACCCCACCAGCCTCACGGCCGGCTACTTGTCGGGGCGGCTCGAGATCGAGGGGCCGAAGAAGCGCCGCAAGCGGGTGAAGAAGCGTCAGGTGGTGATACGTGGCGCGGCGGCCAACAATCTGCACGAGGTCGACGTCGAGATCCCCGTGGGGCTGTTCACCTGCGTGACCGGCGTGAGCGGCGCCGGGAAGAGCAGCCTGGTCAACGGCATCCTCTACCCGGTGGCGGCGCGCGAGCTCAACGGCGCGAACACGAAGTCCGGGGTGCACTCCGCCCTCAACGGACTCGAGCACTTCGACAAGGTCATCAACATCGACCAGAGCCCCATCGGGCGCACCCCCCGCAGTAACCCCGCGACCTACACCAAGTTGTGGGACGACATCCGCAAGGTCTTCGCCGGCACGAAGGAGTCACGGGCGTACGGCTTCATGCCAGGTCGCTTCAGCTTCAACGTGAAGGGCGGTCGCTGCGAGAACTGTCATGGCGCCGGCGTGACCAAGGTCGAGATGCACTTCCTCGCCGACGTCTACGTGCCCTGCGAGACCTGTGACGGCAAACGATTCAACGACGCCACGCTGCGCGTCCGCTACCGCGGCTACACCATCAGCGAGCTGCTGGGGACGACCATCGAGGAAGGCGCCGAGGTCTTCCAGCACCACAAGCGCATCGGCCGCATCCTGCGCACGCTGCAGGACGTCGGGCTGGGCTACCTGCACCTCGGTCAACCGTCGACCACGCTGTCCGGCGGCGAGGCCCAGCGCATCAAGCTCAGCCGCGAGCTCGCTCGAACGGCGACGGGACGCACGCTCTACATCCTCGACGAGCCCTCCACGGGCCTCCACTTCGAGGACGTCCGCCGCTTGCTCGACGTAATTCAGCGCCTCGTCGAAAACGGCAACACCGTGGTGATGATCGAGCACAACCTCGACATCATCAAAACCGCCGATTGGGTCATCGATCTCGGCCCCGAGGGCGGCGATGGTGGGGGACGCGTCGTGGCCGCCGGGACACCGGAGGCCGTGGCCGAGGTCGAGCAGAGCTACACCGGCCAGTTCCTGCGGGGGATTCTGGCCGGCCGATGAGCCCCTCCTTCGCGCGCGCAGGTTGACCGGGCCCGCGCGCTTGAACGATGTTCAGTCTCGATTTTGTCCTTGGGGAAGGCTCCAATGTTTCGATTGTCGGCCCTCTGCGTGGCCGCCGCCTGCGCGGTAGGCGCTGCGCAGGCCGCACCCGTCGATGTCTTCCATCCGTTCGAGACCGGGCCGGAGTGCAACGAGGACCTGACGGGCCACCTCGAGATGGGGCTGGACGTCTTCGGCGCGTTCGGGAGCGCCACCGAGATGGACGTCGACGCGCTGTTCAATCCGGCCAACGACGAGCCTGACATCGGCGCCCGCGGGACCGTCTTCGAGAGCATGCCCTTCCTCTGTGCCACCCAAGGCGACGAGTCCGAGGGCACCTGGCTCGAGTTGGGTCGCGCGGGCGACGTCGAGGCGGTCGCAGATGGCGACGGCAACAACCTGAGCAGCCGCTTCACGATGCACGGGCTCGACGTCCAGATGGAGGCCGAGTTCGCCTGCAACATCCTGACGCAGTGCTACACCTTCACGAACGTCAGCGACGCGCGGATCGACGAGGTCGCCCTCATCCACTACATCGACGGCGACCTCTTCTTCGCCGGCAACTTCAACAACGACTTCGGCGCCACCTCCGTGGGCATCCCGCGCACCATCTGGGAGTTCGACTCCGGCGACGACCCGCAGGAGCCGACCACGCAGCTGTCACTCTACGGCGTCGATCCCGACGACTCGTATGTGACCGGCTGGGAGCACGGCGAGTACAGCGAGAGCCGGCGGCGGATCGCCAACACGGGTCGCGGCTGCGAGCCGCTGCGCAACGGCATCACGCTGCGCAACGGCGACAACAGCGACCGGAACGGCGACCTCGTGACCGACAACGGCTACGACGTCACCCTGTCGTTGCGCTTCGACACAGGGCCGCTCGAGCCCGACGAGATGAGCCCGGCGATCTGCTTCGAGATGAAGTGGGGCTTCGCGCTTGCGTGCAGTGACGAGGACGAGGACGGCGTTTGCGTGCCGGAGGACAACTGCCCGGTGACGCCGAACCCCGACCAGGCCGACGCCGACGACGATGGACTCGGCGACGTCTGCGACAACTGCCCGGGCGTGGCGAACCCGGACCAGGCCGACGAGGACGGCGACGGACGCGGCGACGCCTGCAACATGTGCGAGCCGATGGACGAGGTCTGCAACGGCGGCGACGACGATTGTGACGGCACCATCGACGAGGAGGCCGCGGGCACGGGTGAAGAGTGCGAGACCGAGCGCGTCGGCGCCTGCCGCGTCGGCACCGTGGTCTGCGCCGACGGTGAGCTCGACTGCGCGCCGACCACCGAGCCGGCGGGTGAGATCTGCGACGGCGTCGACAATGACTGCGACGGGACGTCGGACGAGGAGGTGCCCGGGACCGGCGAAGAGTGCGAGACCGGCCGGCCGGGCGTGTGCGCGCCGGGCCTCACGGTCTGCCTGTCGGACATCGGCCAGGTGCGGTGCGAGTCCGAGACGCCGGAGAGCCCGGAGGTCTGTGATGCGCTAGACAACGACTGCGACGGCTCGGTCGACGAGCACGTCGAGGGCGAGGGCGAGCCGTGCGTCACCGGTGACGTGGGCGAGTGCGCCGAGGGCGCGGTGGTGTGCGAAGACGGTGAGCTCGATTGCGAGCCGGAGGAGGACGTCGAAGGCGAGGTCTGCGACGGCGCCGACAACGACTGCGACGGGACCATCGACGAGGGCCAGCTCAACGAGTGCGGCGCCTGCGGCGACACCCCGGCCGAGGTCTGCGATGGCGAGGACAACGACTGCGACGGGTCGATCGACGAGTCCGCCGAGTGCCCCGAGGGCATCTGCGTAGCGGGTCGGTGCGCCGACGAGTGCGAGAACTTCGAGTGCGGCGACATCCTCATCTGCGTGGACGGCGCGTGCATCCATCGCTGCGAGGCCGAGCCGTGTGAGGGCGACCTCACCTGCGACTTCGCGACCGGGCGATGCCGCGACCTCTGCATGAATGTGGATTGCGGGGGCGGAGAGATCTGCCACGAGGGCGACTGCGTCGAGGACGGCTGCCAGGTCGTCGGTTGCCCCGACGGTGAGATCTGCATCGGTGAGGCGTGCGAGGGCGATCCGTGCGTCGGCGTCGAGTGCGACGACGGTGACTTCTGCCGGGGTGGGCAATGCGCCCCCTCGTGCGCGCAGGTTGCGTGCGCAGCGGACGAGGTCTGCATCGACGGGGCGTGCGTGGCCGATCCGTGCCGGGTCCTCAACTGCGACGAGGGCATGGCGTGCGTCGACGGCGCGTGTGTGGACGGCGACGCGTGCGCGGACGTCAACTGCGGCCCCGGCGAGTATTGCGAGAATGGTGACTGCTTCGGTGATCCCTGTCAGGGCGTGCAATGCCCACGTGGTCAGGAGTGCGTCGTCCGCCAGGGCTCGGCGCAATGCGTGCGGGCGGGCAGCGAGCCGCGACCGATGCCGATGCCCGACCCGCGGGACGGTGGGGTCGACGACGCGGGCGGCGATGACACCGACGGCGGGCCGGGCACCGACGGCGGCGAGGACGCGGGGGACGGCGGGATCACCCGTTTCGACGGCGACCTCGTGGGCGCCGAGCCGAAGACGGCCCCGGCAGACACCGGGTGCACCTGTGACTCGAGCGGTGGCGGGGCCCCTGCCCTGTTGATGTTGTTGTTGGCGGGGCTCGGGCGGCGACGCGAGGACTGACGGAGAGCCGAGGTCGCGAGGCGCCGGACCTGCTGACAGGTCTAGTCGTTGACGGGGCTGACGCCGCTCTCTTGTGACGAGAGGTTGAAGTACTGGAGCAGGGCCCACACGTCGATGGGACGCAGCGCGTCGAACGCCAGGCCGATGGTCGGCGTGTCCCCGGGCTTGCGCCACATGACGGTGGCGCCGGCCTCGACGTCCTGGGCCGGGTTGGGCACGGTCATTCGTATCGTGACCTTTTGACCGTACTCGAACGCGCCGTCCGTGCGGACGAGCAGACCTCCGAGCCCGATGTTCACCGATTCTCCCGGGTGGGAGTCACCGTCGAGCTCGATCTGGACCGAGAGCACTCGGTCGAATCGGCCGAATCGGCGGCGAGCCTCCTCGGACATGGAATCCCTCCTCCAGGTTCACGCGCGGCCGTGAGGCCGGCGACGCATCTTCGTGAGGCGCCGGACCGGGTGTCAAGATGGGCGCGCGCGTCGGTGCTCGCAACTGTGTGCGTGGCCGTCGTGGCGTGCTCGGAAGAGGCGGAATCGACCCCCGACATGGGCAATCGCGGCGTGGGTCGCGACGCCCAGGCCGGATGCTCCAGCGACGACCAATGCCCCAGCGGCGTGTGCGATCCGCGCAACCGACGCTGCCGGCGGCCGGGCGACCCCTGTGTGGGTGACGAGGAGTGCCTCGAGGGCGAGCGCTGCCTGGACCGACTGTGCCGCGACGCCGAGACCGATTGTCGCGCCGAGCAGCAATGCGGAGGCGGCACGTACTGCGCGGACAACGGGGCGTGCCGGCCCTACGGGACCGGGCCCTGCAGCCCGTGCGGATCCGACGACGACTGCGGTGGGCCCGACGACCGCTGCGTCGAGATTGGGGACGAGCAGCGGTGCGCCGCGCATTGCGGGTCGGGGCAGATGTGCGCCGAGGGCTTCACCTGCGCTGACGAACAATGCGTGCCGGAGGACGGCTGCGGCGAGCGGGCGCCGTGCGACGACGTGCGCTGTGAGGACGGCCAGGTCTGCGACCCGACGCGAGGCGAGTGCGTGGTCGCCTGCGACGCCGAGGACGATCCGTGCCCGCCGCCGACACGCTGTTTGCCGCCCGGACTCTGTCGCGAGTGCACCGACGACGCCCATTGCGACGACGGGACCCACTGCGAGCCTGCACGCGGGCGATGCGTCGAGTGCCTCGGCGAGGAGGATTGTGCGGTCGGCACCTGCGACGCCCGCGGGCGGTGCCTGGTGTGCTCCAGCGACGAAGATTGCGACGAGGGCGTGTGCGACCTGGCCGGCAACGCATGCGTGCCCTGCCTGGCGGACGAGCACTGCGAGGCCGGCGTCTGCCACGCTCGCCTGCACGAGTGCGTGGAGTGCCGCGGACGGGCGCAGTGTCCGGATGGCGCGGTCTGCGACCCGATCCGCAACGTGTGCGTGGAGTGTGCCGCCGACGGCGATTGCCTCGGGGGCCGCGTCTGCGATCCGGCCGGGGTCTGCGTCGACTGCCTCGAGGACCCCCATTGTCCCGATGGCGTGTGCGATGCGGAGGCCAACACGTGCGTGGGCTGCCGCGAGGACGGCGACTGCGCCGAGGGTCGCTGCGTCGAGCAGGTCTGCGTGACCTGCCTGGAAGACGCGGATTGCCCCGCCGGGGTGTGCGAGGACGACGCCTGCGTACCGTGCCGCGAAGACGCCCACTGCGGCGCCGGCGTGTGCGAGGACGAAGCGTGCGTCGAGTGCCGCGCCGACCCGGACTGCCCGGTCGGGGTGTGTGAGGACCACGCGTGCGTCGCGTGTCGAAACGACGCCGGCTGCGAGGGTGGCGTGTGCGTCGCCCGTGCTTGTGTCGAGTGCCGCGACGACGCGGGATGCGCGGCGGGGGTCTGCGCGGACGGTGCGTGCGTGGCGTGCCGCGAGGACGGCGACTGCCCCACCGGTCGCTGCGACGAGGCCAACGAATGCGTGGGCTGCGACGACGACGCCCAATGCGGTGAAGGGGCGGTCTGCCTGGAGGAGCGGTGCGTCGAGTGCGGCGCGGACGAGGACTGCGCGTCCGGCCGGTGCCTCGACAACCAGCGCTGCGCGGAGTGCGGCGCGGACGAGCAATGCGAATCCGGCCGGTGCCTGGACGACGGGCGCTGCGCCGAGTGCGCGGACGACGAGCAATGCGACACCGGCCGCTGCCTCCCGGCGGGGCGATGCGCGGAGTGCGGCGAGGGCGTGGCGTGCGAGGCCGGGCATTGCGACCCGAACGGCGTCTGCGTCGGCTGCCTCGAAGACGTCCACTGTGAAGGCGTGGGCCGCTGCGCGCCGGACGGGCGCTGCGCCGAGTGCGTGGAGGACGGGGATTGCGACCCGGGCCGCTGCAACCCGGTGGGGCGCTGCGTGGAGTGCCTCGAGGACGCCGAGTGCGACGGCGGGCGCTGCGCCCCGGTCGGACGGTGCGTGCAATGCCTGCAAGATGGTGATTGCGGCGAGCGCCGATGTCGCCTCGCCGATGGTGTCTGCGTCGATTGCGCCGACGATGGCGACTGCCCCGACGGCCGCTGCGGCGAGCGGCAGGCGTGCGTGGAATGCGTCGGCAACGAAGACTGCGACGAAGGGGTCTGCAAGGCCGCGGATGGGCGCTGCGTGCCGTGCATCGACGACGGGGACTGCGCGCAAGGTCGCTGCAACGCGCAGCACATGTGCGTGGGCTGCCTGGGACCCGAGGACTGCGGTGGCCGGGCGTGTGACCGCGCGGCCGGCGAGTGCGTCGACTGCAATGATGACGGCGACTGCCCCGGCGGGGTGTGCGATCCGGCGACCCACGCCTGTCGCCGCTGCGTGGTCGACGCGGACTGCCCCGCTGGAGAGCATTGCAACGCCGACGCCGACGCGTGCGCCGAGTGCGTGAACGACAACGACTGCCCGCAGGAGGCGCCTCGGTGCGGGCCCGATGGGACCTGCGGCGCGTGCGCCGACGACTTCGACTGCCCCAATGGCGTGTGCAGCGCCGACCGGATCTGCGTGGGTTGCGAGAACAACGACGACTGCGGCGGTGCGCAGCCGTATTGCCACCTGATCTATCGCGCCTGCGTGGCGTGCGCGGCCGACGCCGATTGCCCGGCCCCGCGCCTGTGCAACGAGGCGATCGGGCGCTGCGTGCAGCCGGCCGACATCTGCGAGCACGACCGCGATTGTGGGGACGAGCGGCTGTGCGACAACCTGCTCTCGCGGTGTCACCCCGAGGACGGCAGCTGCGCCACCGACGACGATTGCCGCCCCAACCACGAGTGCAACCAGCTTCTGCACCTGTGCACGGGCTGCGGGCTCATTCCGCTGCCCATCCTGCTGTGCTCGGAGAGCCAGCTCTGCATCGCCAACATCTGCGCGCCGCTATGAGGCAGGCGCTCGCGCTCGCGCTCGTGCTCTGCCTCGCTTCTTGCGAGGACTCACCCGGCGTCGGCGCAACTGGGAACCGGACGGACGCGGCGGCGGACGGCGGGGTGACGGACGCGGCAAGCACCGACACGGGCGCGGGCGGCGGCGACGACGCAGACGCGCCGGATGTGTGCCTGCCCGCGCCGGAGGGCTGCAACACGCGGGACGACGACTGCGACGGACGCATCGACGAAGGCACCGACCCCGCGACGGCGTGCGGCTCGTCCACCGGCGCCTGCGAATCCGGGAGCCTCGCGTGCATCGAGGGCAACGTGTCGTGCGTCGGCGCGACCGAGCCCGCCGAAGAGAGCTGTAACGGCCTCGACGACGACTGCGACGGGACCACCGACGAGGAGACGCCCGGCGCCGGAGAGGCGTGCGAGGTGGAGGACGGCTGCGGGGCGGGGGTGACCGCCTGCCTCGAAGGCGCTCTGGTCTGCGACGCGCCCGGCGCCGACGGCGAGGCGTGCAACGGCGAGGACGACGATTGCGATGGAGTCGTCGACGAGGAACCCGTCGATGCCGGTTTGCCGTGCGGGGGAGAAGGCGCCTGCGCCGCAGGCACGCTGGTTTGCGTCGACGGCGCGCTGGCCTGCGATGGGGTCGTCGACGCGCGCCCCGAGACCTGCAACGGCGAGGACGATGATTGTGACGGCAGCGTCGACGAGGCCGTGCCGGAGGCGGGCCGCGTATGTGAGGGCGGCGGCGCCTGCGGAGCCGGAACCGTGGCGTGCATCGAGGGCGTGCTGAGCTGCGTGCCCGACCAGATGCAAGCCGGCGACGACGAGACGTGCGATGGCGAGGATAACGACTGCGACGGGCTCATCGACGAGGCCGACCCGCGTGTGGACCAGCCCTGTGGCGAGGACGTCGGCGCCTGCGAGCCCGGCGGGTTGGCGTGCATAGCGGGTCAGATTCTGTGCCTGGGCGGGATCTCAGCGGTCCCCGAGGTGTGCGACGCGGTGGACAACGACTGCGATGGCGACGTGGACGAGGCCGAGGACTTCGGCGGCGTACCCTGCCCCGCGGTTGGTGAAGGGTGCGGTGGCGACGACGATTGCGTGTCCGGACTCTGCCTCAACGACTCGGGCACGCGCTACTGCAGTCGGGCCTGTGAGGCAGATGGAGAGGCATGCGAAGCCGGCACCGTCTGCAGCGATGTGCGCGGGCGGATGGTGTGCGCGCGCGGCTTCGATGACTGCCTCACGGCGCGCGACTGTCCGGCAGCGGACGAGTCATGCCGGCTGGTCCCGCCCGACGGTCCCGACGAGCTGGGCGCGGAGTGCCGGCCGCTCGACCCGGAGGGCCTCGACCTCGGCGCCGATTGCAGCGGCGAAGGAGCGCGCTGCGGGACCGGGATGTGCCTGGCCGGAGTGCAGCGATGCACCGCCCTCTGCGCGACGCCCGAGGAGTGTGCCGCGGGGTTCGATTGCGCGCTGACCCCATTCTTCCTCGGCAACGGGGAGGTGCTCGACCTCGGCTTCTGCCTCGAGTCCTGCGGTGGCGACGCCGACTGCAGCGCGCCCGCGAATCGGGTCTGCCAATACGGGTTGCAGCCGGACCGCATGGCCGTGGTCGGCTACTGCGACGCGCCCTTCGACGGCGCGGCGCCCGGTGAGCTCTGCGACCTGAACGCGGATCCGCCCGAGCGCTGCGACCACGGGTACTGCATCACCGAAGGCGACGAGATGTACTGCTCACAAGGGTGCGCGGACGCCGATGATTGCCTGCCGAACTGGCGCTGCGAGGAGACCCAGCTCGGCAACGGGCTCAGCTTCGGGACGTGTCGCAGACCCTGACCGGCCTTCGCCGGATCGCGAACACCACGAGCATCCACAACGCGGCCGAGCCGACGGGCGCCGTGTTGCAGCTGGCGTCCTCCTCGTCGGTCCCATCGAGCTCCGACGGATCGACGAAGTGGTCGCCGGCGACGTCGAACGCCTCGCATTGCGTCGAACCGTCGTCCGGGTAGAGCGCGCAAACGCCCTTGCGGTCGTCCTCGTGCAGGCTCGCCTTCTTTCGCTCACCAACCGGCGCCGAGGCGAACATCGTCGCGTCGGACACGCTGGTGTGGTCGAGCCCGAGGAAGTGGCCGACCTCGTGGGTCAGCGTGTTCCGGAGGTCAAAGCGGACCAGCCGCGGGTTGAGCGCGGTGGAGAAGCTGAATTCGGCGCCGTTCAGCTCGATGTCTGCATCGATGATGCGCCCGGGCGGGCACTCGGTGTTGCTGCGGTCGGTGCAGAATGTGGCGGTGGTGAGCGCGATGACGCCGTCGGCGTGGGTCCAGTCGCTCGCCTCCTCCTGGAAGACCACGAGGTTCACATTCGCGCGGTTGGGGCTGTACCCCACGCGGTTGTCGTTGGTGACGCCCTGGTAGTGGAACTCGATGCCCGCGCACTCCACGGCCTCCCACGCCTGGAAGGACTGCTGCACGGCCTCGAGGAGCTGACCGAACGCGATGTCGTCGCTCCCGTCCTCGTGCAGGTGGTAGGCGACGCAGCGCCGCCCCCACTCGAGCGCGTCACCCGCCTCGGTCCGAGACCGCTCGTACGCGGCCGCGGGCACGGCGAGCAACGTAAGCAGCGCGAGCAGCGCGGGGCGGATCATTCACGTCTCCGGACGGCGAGGGCGAGCCACAGCATAGCCGAGCCGGCGAGCCCGTTGGCAGCGCAGCCGTCGTCGTCTCCATCCGTGGGTGGGTCGACCGCTCCGTCGGCGCCGACTGGAGCTGCGTCGAGACCCACGGGGGCGGACTCGAGCGCGTCCGGCCCGACCCACCCCTGCCCCGCGGCGCTCCAGACCTCCAGCGTCAGCGGCCCCGCCTCGTCGGTCTCTACGAGCACCCAATCCGCCTCCTCCTCGACCGTCGAGCCCACCAGCGTGTCGCCGCGCCGGATCCGCAGCAAGTGGTCGCCGGAGGTGTTCACTCTCCACCGGCCGGGGCCCGTCGCTTCGATCGCGTCCACCACCGGCCGGTCGACCTCGAGGGGATACGCCACTCGCGCGGCGAGCCCATCGACGTCGTCGGCGCCGGGCGCGCGCAGCTCGCCGGGGCCGATCGACGGGAACATCACAGCCGTGAAGCGGGGGTCCTCGGCGTCGAGACCGAAGCACCCCGGGGCGCCGCCGTCACCGCAGCTGTGACCCAGCCCGAGCACGTGCCCGAGCTCATGGAGCAGGACGGTCTCCGTCGTTTGAGCCCGCGGCTCGGGCGGATCTGCGAAGCGGAAGCGGGCCGCGTTGAGCACGACGTCCGCGTCGACCAGGACCCCGGCCTCTGCGCTGACGAGGGTGAACGCCACGAGCCCGGGGTCACCGACCACCGAAGCCCACTCCTCGGGGTCTTCGATCCGGCGTAGGGAGATGCGCCCATCCACGGCTGGCGCGAAGCCTACGTCGGCCGCCTGCGTCCACGTGGCGGCCGCCCGGCTCCACGTCGCCCCGCCCTCGGCCAGCGTGAGCGGCCACGCGTCGTCCGGCCAGGACAGCTCGGTCCCATCGCTGCTCTGAAGCGGGGTCCAGGCGTGCGCGGCGGCGGCCAGGAGGACGAGCCGAATCGGCCGCGTCACTCCGGGTGGCGCGCCAGCGCGGCGGACAGGTCGATGAGGAATCGGTCGAGTCGTTGCGCGCTCGGCAGCGACGGCTTCGCCGGGGCCAGCGTGCCATCGGGACGACGGTCGACCAGCGTGAGCGCGCCGAGCTGGCGGACCACGTCGGTCGCACCCGGCCGCAGCTCGAGGCGGACCTTGCCCTGGGCCAACCCCGCGACGCGCCACACGTCGCCGCGGCGCTGCAGGAAGAGGCCGACGGTCTCGCCAACCTGGAACACCGGGGCACCAACCGCGACTTGTCCGAGTCCGTCGATCTCGCCGCCGAGGGCCTCGACGATCACAATGGCCGGTAGCTCGCCACGCGCCACGAAGTCGGTGGCGACCCGCACCAGGGTGACGATACGCCCGTCACGCCACGTCGGCTCGGCGCCGATGACGCGCCCGAAGACGATGCCATCGGAGGCCCGCACCAGTGAGTCGAGGTCGTGGCGTACGACCACCGCCCCGTGGGCAAGGGGGGCCGCGAGCATCAGGGCGATGGTAAAGGCGAAGGCGCGCATCAGCGGATGCTAGCAGACAGCCGTCCGTGAGCGCTCACAGGACGTTTGCGGCCAGCTCTGCAAGCTCGCTGCGCTCGCCACGGGTGAGCGTGACCGTGCCCGCGATGCTCTGGTCCTGGAAGCGTTTGACCAGGTGGACGAGGCCGTTGTTGGTGGTGTCCACGTACGGGTTGTCGATCTGGTAGGGGTCGCCGCAGAACACGACCTTCGTCCCCTCCCCGGCGCGGGTCAGGATGGTCTTCACCTCGTGCGGCGTGAGGTTCTGCGCCTCGTCGATGATGAGGTACTGATTCGGGATCGACCGCCCACGGATGTAGGTCAGCGGCTCGACTTGCACGACGCCCATCTCGAAGAGCTCGTGATACGCGTGGCTGTCGCGACGCGCGTTCTGGTTGAGGCCGAGCAGCAGCTCCACGTTGTCGTAGATGGGCTTCATCCAAGGGTCGAGCTTCTCCTCGACGGTGCCCGGGAGGTAGCCCAGGTCGCGCCCGAGCGGCAGCACCGGACGGCTGACGAGCACGCGCTGGTACTCGTCGGTCTCGGTCACCTTCTGCAGTCCCGCCGCCAGCGCAAGCAGGGTCTTTCCTGTCCCCGCCTTGCCGACCAACGTCACCAACGCGACGTCGTCGTCGAGCAGGAGGTCGAGGGCGAAGGCCTGCTCCTTGTTGCGCGCGAAGATGCCCCACACCGGCTCGCGCCGCTGCGCAAGCGCGTGCGCCCGCCCATCGCCGTCGTCGTAACGGGCCAGCGCCGTATGGTTCGCCTTCGTCTCGTCGCGCAGCAGCAGGTACTCGTTCGGATGCAGATGCGGGAGGTCGAGCGGCAAGCCCTCTTCGAAGGCCTGCTGCAGCAGGTCTGGACCGACCATCACCTCGCGATGACCTTCGTACACCTCGGTGATCTGCACCTGGTCGGGGTCGTAGTCGACGGCCTCGAGGCCCACGGAGTCTGCGCGGATGCGCAGATTCGTGTCCTTGGTGACGAGGACCACCTTCCGGTCGGGGTCGACCTCCTTGAGCTGCAGCGCGCAGCTCAAGATGAGGTTGTCGTACTGATGGCGCTTGGCAAAGAAGGGAGTCGGCCGCGTCTCGTCGACGAAAGCGACCCGCAGAGTGCCCCCATCCTCGAGCTGCACCCCATCCGACAGGCGCCCCAGGTCGCGCAGCGAGTCGAGCAGCCGCGAGACCTCGCGCGCGTTGCGCCCGAGCTCCGACAGGTCCTTTTTGAACTGGTCGAGTTCCTCGACGACGTAGATCGGCAGGACCACGTCGTTGTCGCCGAATCCCAGTGGCGCTCGAGGCTCGTGCAGCAGCACGTTGGTGTCGAGCACGAAGGTCTTCGCCATGCGTCAGGTTCCCCTTTCGGCCTGCTGTCGGGCGGGCGCCTCCACCGGCGCATCCGGCAGGCGCATTGCCGAGGCGGCGACCGCGCGGTTGCGGCCGTTCTCCTTGGCATAGAAGAGCGCTTCGTCGGCGCGGTTGAGCAGGTCGGACTGCGAGCGCGCGTCGTCTGGATAGGAGGCGATCCCGAGCGAGAGCGTGAGCTTCACCGGCCCGGTCTCGTGGTCAAAGGTCAGCGCGGCGACGTCCTGGCGGATGCGCTCGGCGATCAACAACGCGCCGGCTTCGTCGGAGTCCTCCAGGAGGATCGCAAACTCCTCACCGCCCCATCGCGCCGCGAGGTCGACGTTGCGCACAGCGCGCTGCAGCACCGCGGATACCTGCTGGAGGACGAGGTCGCCGAACGGGTGCCCATAGGTGTCGTTGAGGCGCTTGAAGCGGTCGATGTCGGTGATGATCAGCGACAGCGGGCCCCGGCGCCGCTTGGCGCGGGAGAGCATCGTCAGGAACGCCTGCTCGAAGGTTCGGCGATTCTTGAGCTGGGTGAGCTCGTCGACCATCGCCATTTGACGAATGCGCTCGTACACCTGCGCGAGGTCGAGCTTGGTGGCCACCTGCTGTGCCACCAGATCGAGGATCTCGCGGCGAGGAGAGTCGAACGTGCCGGCCGTGCGCGAGAGCACAGTGAGCGCGCCGAGCGGCGTCCTGTCTTCGCGCAGCAGCGGCACGATGCGCAGGTCGCGCATATCGGAGAGGACCTTGTCAGTGCTCGCGGTGAAGACGACCTGCTTCGGCTTGAACGGTACCTCGGGCAGCGCCGCCTTGTGCTTGACCGCCTGCCCGACGAGGCCTTCGTCCCCCGTGAAGCTCAACCCGTCGTAGCGCTCGCAATGCGCCCCGACGGCGGCGGCGACCGTGTGCACCACGTCGCCGCGCCCGCCGAGCGGGCCGGGGTCCTGAACGAGACTGAGCACCACGAGATCCGCGTTGACGAGGGCGCGCGCGGTCGCGGTGGCGACGTCGGTGACCGACTCGATGTCCTGGGCGCCATTGAGACGCTGCAGCGCCGCGCTGAACTTCGCCACGGTGCTGCGCTCGTGGTCGACGGCCTTCAGACGTTGTCCGCTCTCGACGTCGAGGCCGAGCTTGCGCGCGGCGCGCTTGAGCCCGCGGCGCTCACGCTCGGTCCAGGGAGCCGCGCTCTCACGGTCGACGCAGAGCAGGCCCGCGGGGGCGTCGTCACGGCCGGGGATCGCGGCCGCGAAGGCGGCGCCCACGTCCTTGCTGTCGTCGTAGTACGGCAGCCCCGAAAATCCGCGATGCACCGGGGCGACAGCCACCTCGGGCGTGCCCGTTCGAAGCACGCTGGCAGGCAACCCCTTCGCCGCGTCGTACGGACCCGGGACGAGCTTGCGGTCGGAGGACCAGCTGTGCAGACGCAGGCCGTCACTGTCGGAGGCGCACCAAAGCACGGCAGCGGTGGTCAACTCGAATGCGTCGCGGAGAAGGTCGAGTTGAAGCTGGAACGACGCGTCGAGGTGCGTGAGCGCGACCCGCCCAACGGTCTCATGGCCGAGGGCGTCCGCACCGGGCAGGCGGACGGCGTCGAGCTGCTCCGTCTTCAGCCGCAGGTCTTTGGCGCGGGTCTCGATGTGCTCGTGGCGCCGCTCGGCCGCGGCCTGTTCGGCGAGGCGCCGGCGGAACCCCTCGGCCTGAGGAAGGCGCGAGAGCGCCGCGGCCGCGAGCGCGTAGACGAGCGCGTGAATGACGAAGGCCACTCCGTCCTGGTGACCGGCGCCGGTGAGGCCCACCTCGAGCGAGGCCGCCACCGCCACCGCCAGAACCGAGACGCGACTGGGATTGAAGGCGACGAGCCAGGCGACCACCGCGGCGGCGACCGGCGTGAGGTCACCGGCGTACGCGCCGCCGAGGCGCACGACCATCCAGGCGGCGACCACCCACAGGAGCGGACCTTCTTGCTCGAAGTACGGGCGCGGCGCGGGTTTGCGGCGCAGCCGGCGACGGGCGTCGTCGACGAGCAGCGCGAACACGCCCGCGCCGGTGACGACGCGCAGCCAGTCGAGGGGTCGGGTGCCCTCGAAGACCCCCAACACGACCGCGACTGCACCCAGACCTGCGACCCCGAGGACGTACCAGCGACCCAGGAAGGCGAGCGCGTAGGCCGCGGGGCCCGGTTCGCGCTTCAACGGGTGGGCTCGAACCGATAGACGCGTTCGCCCGGGCGAACCATGCCGAGCTCGGTTCGGGCGCGGTGCAGTGACTCCGCCTTCTCATCACGCAGCCGCGTGTTCTCGGCCTTCAAGCTCGCGATGTCGGTCGTGAGCCGGCGATTGCGCAACTCGACCTGCGCGAGGGCGTCCGCGAGCGCGCGGTTCCGCGCCTCGAGCTCGGGGTCCGTCGACGCACCATGTGCCGCGAAGAGCCCGCCCGCGAGCGCGATAACTACAATCAGGGGCGCTATGCGTCGAACGAGGGGCATGTATGTCTAACTACCACCCTTCATCGAGGGTGGGAACGGGGTAGGGATTGTCCAAGAATAAACAGGCCGACTTGCGCCGCGAGCGTGGGTCAGATTCGTTCGCGACGACCGAGCGCAACCGCAGGCGTACCAGAGGTACGTCGAGGATTGGGCGACCGAGCCGCGGGCGAAGATGGCGTGCGCTCGTG
>PVBE011357773.1_pt1 | contig 24905 bp, 23 predicted proteins | sample 1631181 | NCBI WGS metagenome assembly PVBE01 (sample SAMN08397723, study PRJNA350692) | Marine metagenome, whole genome shotgun sequencing project. | isolation source: water | place: Pacific Ocean | collected 2012-04 | reverse complement strand
ATGAGAAGTCCGGCCTGGCGGTAGGTGGGAAAGTTCATGTCGCCGGGCGCGAGCGCCTTGCGGAAGGCGCAACTGATCGCCTCGTCGCCCAGATGCTGCACATAGAAGGAGGTTTTGCCTTGGCGCTGCGCCATCAGCATGCGCGCATCGAAGGCCCGCAAAGTCATCATATGCTTGAGGCCGAGTTTTACCTCGTCGTCAGTCAAGGTCCCGGCCCAGGGACCCACGGCCTCGCCCTGTCGGTTGAGCACGCGAATAATGGTGAAGGCCAGATCCCGCATGTCCTCGGGGTTTTCATCGATCTCGGGTCGTCGGACGCTCCCGGCCTTGGGGATGCTGACATGAGAGAAATCAGGTGTGTCGCCCGGACGCCATTCCGGCTCCGGGATCTTTAGCGTCAGACTTGGCTGGTCAGTCATGGTGGACCAATCTCCGTGATCTTTGACGACGAGCCGGCGATCGCCGGGGACGGTATGGACCGCCTATCCACAAACGAGGTTGTCGACATCATGCATGCGACGCAGGTGCCCGCCGAAGGGCGAGCGCGTCAGGTGCCTCTTTGGTTCGTAGGTGACATTGATCGGGGACAACGCCGGTGGCGTGAATTCGAGCGATACAGCGCAGCGCTCGAAACCCATCTTGCGCAGCGTATCGAGTGCCCGCGGAAGATGATCCAATGGCTCGGCGGAATGGAATTTCACGTACTTCACCGCACCCTCCCAGCATCAGAACAGTATCCCAAAAAAGGGAAGATAATCTTTCGATCAAGGGCAGGAAAATGAGCGAAGGCCAAAAAAAATTCTATAAATCGGTGTTTTCACAGGATAACATTTTGACACGAAATCGTACCTGGAGCTCGCCATGCCGAAGCCGCTTGATCAGATCGATCGGAAAATCCTGAAATCCCTATTGGCGGATGCCCGCCTCACAAACAATGAACTGGGGGAGAAGGTGGGGCTGTCGCCCAGTCCCTGCTGGCAACGCGTGCGTCGCCTGCAAAGTGACGGCTACATTCAAGGCTATGCCGCTATACTAGACCAGGCATTGTTGGGATTGACCGAGACCGTAATCATCGAAGTCATGCTCGACCGTCATGATGACAAAATTCTCGAGAACTTCGGGCAGGCTATGGCTGGAATACCGGAGGTTCTGGAGGTCTACCTCACGACCGGAGAATTTGACTATTTCATCATCGTTGCGGTCGATGGAACGGCGGGATACGAAGAATTCCTGAGAAAGAAACTGTACAAGATTCCAGGGATACGCCATTCCAGATCGAGCTTCACGCTGCGTTGCCTGAAACGAACACATTCAGTGGTGCCCGAGGAATAGCGACTAGTCGCGCACTACGCGTCGGTCCCGGACGGCGGCTGTATATTGACGTGTTGCCAGAGCAAGGGGAGCGATCCGCGGATGCGAAGTGGTGTACCGAAAGTGGTGCTGTCAGCCCGGTTGGCGTTTTTCTACGGCGGTGTTTTTGCCGTGCTCGGCATCTATGGCCCCTTCTGGCCGGTGTGGCTCGAGGCGCATGGCATCGGTGCGGCCGAGATCGGCATTCTGTTTGCCGTCGCCACCTGGGTGAAGGTGCTCGGCAATCCTTTGATCGCCCATGTCGTCGATCGCCGCGGCGACCGCAGGCTGCCGATGATGGTGTTGGCCGCGGCGGCGCTGTCTGCGGCGGCGCTATTCAGCATCGCCGACGGCTTTTGGCCCATCTTTTTGGTTACGGCGCTGTGGGGCCTGGCCTTTGCCGCCCTGATCCCGCTGGCCGAAAACCTCACTATGCTCAAGGCGCGTGCCCACGGTCTCGACTACGGGCGCATCCGGCTTTGGGGTTCCTTAACCTTCATCGTCGGCTCGGTCGGTACCGGGCGTGTGCTGGTCGGGCGCAGCGAGGACTGGGTGCTGTGGCTGATTCTGGGCGTGCTGGGGCTGACGCTTTGCGCCACCCTGATCCTGCCCGACCACAAGGCCGAGCCCCTGCGCCATAGCCGGGCGCCGGCACGCCTGGTGCTGGGCAATCCGTTGATCCTGATATTCTTCGCTGCCGGCGGTCTGATCCAGGCCAGCCACGCCGTCTATTACGGTTTCAGCACCCTGCACTGGCGCGCCCACGGACTCGGCGACGACGTCATTGGCTGGCTCTGGGCCGAGGGCGTGATCGTCGAAGTGGCGCTTTTCACTTTCGGCGCCGCCGTGGTGCGCCGGCTGGGACCGCCGGGGTTGCTGATCCTTGGCGGACTGGCTGCCATGGTGCGCTGGGGCGTCACGGGCCTGACCACGGAGCTCGAGGTACTGGTCGTGGTGCAGGCGCTGCACGCCCTGTCCTTCGGCGCCACCCATCTCGGCGCCATGCATTTCATCGCTCGGGCCGTGCCGTCCGAGATCTCGGCCACGGCGCAAAGTCTTTACGCCGGCATCGCCATGGGTGTTGCCTTCGGCATCGCCATGCCGCTGGCCGGCTGGCTCTATGGTCAGGCTGGCGGGATGGCCTTCCAGGCCATGACGGCGATGGCCTGCGCCGGCACCCTGTTTGCCCTGATTCTGGCAAAGCGTTGGCGCGGCACGACCATGGAGGTGGCAACGGCATAAGCGACGCCGCGGCTCCTGCTGAACGGCGTCGGCCACGCTGCGGGAAGTCTTTGGTAACCAATTTCGACTATACCTGATGGCAGTCCAGTAACACCGGAGGCCGTCATGCGCCCCCTCATTTTTCTCGTTGTCGGAACGGTCGTCGCCGCACTGGCGGTCGGCGTCGGCAGCAACCGCATCGGCGACCTGCTGGGCGGTATCGACAAATCATGCCAGGGCTACTCCCTGGCCCGCGAGGCCGGCGACAAGGATTTGCAGCCATACCTTGCCGCCTTGGTCAGCTTCGTCGTAGCGCGCAATCTGCTAAAGGGCGATACCCGCGATTTGGAGAAGGACCTCAGCGAGAACGAATACCTCCAAGATGCCGTGGACTGGCTCGACGAATACTGTCCCAGCAACGTCGAGGATTCCTTCGCGACGGCGCTCAAGCTGATGGTTCAGGAAGTCGAGGCAGACTAGAGCGGTACGTCGGGCACCCAGAGGTAGCCGCTGTTATCGAGGATATAGGCCTCGCGCAAGCCGTGCGGCTTGTCCATGGCGCCGGCCAGCACAACAAAGTCGCGCTCGCGTGCCGCCGCCTCGGCCACATCGGGGTCGCGGCCATGCAGACGCAACTCGGCGCCGATGCCGCGGCCGAGCTCCGGCCCCAGGCTGCCATGCAGCGGGTGATCCTGGTAGGTGTGATCGGCATGCAGGCACCATTCGGCCCCAGCGAATCGAAGGACCGCGAAGTCTGGGTCGCTATAGACCGTCTCGGCCCCCAGCACGTGGTTGTGGAAGGCCAGCGCCGCGGCGATGTCGGGCACCAACAAATTGACACTCAGGCCGCTCAGCGTCGCCGCGTATTCGGGTGCCGGCCGCCAGGGCTCGCCGGTTCGTTTCTTTGCCATCATCCACCCCCACTAGTTGGCAAGGCCAAACAGCGGCCGCAACCTGATGCCGATCCAGGTGCCGGCCAAAGCGCAACCCAACCACAGCCAGCCATGCAGGCTGGTCGAGGCGACACCGGAAAAGAACGCCCCGATATTGCAGCCAAAGGCGATGCGGGCGCCATAACCCATTAGCAGGCCGCCGATCAGCGCCGCCGCCAGCGAGGCGGCGGGGACGCGGAACACCGGCGCCAGTCTGCCGGCTGCGGCGGCAGCGCCAAATGCGCCGACGACGATACCGGCGTTCATGACCGAGGTTTCGTTACCCAAAAGGCTCGAATTGAGAGCGTTTTCGGTAAAACCCCCGGTCCAGAACCAAACCCCGGCCGGATCCCAGCCCAGCACCTGGGCCGCCTTGGCGCCCCACAGCGTAAAGGCCCAGGTGATGGTCCAGGGATGGCCCGTGATGACCAACGTCAGCCAATTCAGGATCGCCAGCGCCAGCGCCCCCCAGACCAGGGGCCGAGGTCCCGCCAAGAGGCGCCGCCAGGAGATTTTTCGCAGGCTGTCGTCGGGCCCGGCGGCCCGACCCCAGCGCCTGAGCCCAAACCACAGCAGCGCCAGCAGGGTGAGTTGCACGACAAGGGCCGGTGTCCAGCCCAGCGCTTGACCCAGCGCCAGGCCCGGCAGCCTGGGCGTTGTCACCCACCACTGCATGTGCAAGCTGGCGGCAAAGGAGCCGGCGCAGAAGGCGGCCAGCGTCAGCACCATGCGCGGGCTGCCACCACCCAAGGTAAAGAGCGTGCCCGAGCCGCAGCCGCCGCCGAGCTGCATGCCGAGACCGAACATCAGGGCACCCGCCATCACCTGCACGCCGAGCGGTGCCACGGCGCCGGTCAGGCTGCGTCCCAGCAGCGTGCCCTCGGCCAGGGCCGGCGCGAACAACACCGTGACGGCGGCCAGCATGACGAGTTGGGCCTGTACTCCGGCCACGTCGCGCCGCACCATCATGTTGCGGTAGGCCGCCGTGAAGCCGAAGGCCGCATGATAGAGCGCCAGGCCGAGCAGGCCGCCCAGCGGCAGCAGCACGGCGTGGCGCCAGCCTTGATCGGCCAGCATGGCGCTACCACCAGCCAGGGCCAGCAAGCCCAGGGCGGCAGGCAGCCGCTGGGGGGCATGGGTTGGGGCAATGACGATGGCCGGGCTCCGGGTATTGCGACCGCAGTGTCGAATTACAGCAGATTTCCCGAGCCACCGGGGGCTGGATTTGGTCGCCCGGCGAACAAGGTTATGGTGAGCGCCGGTTTATCGAGGTTGCCATGAAACGAGTTTTCGCTGTTCTTGCATTTGTCCTGATGCTGAGCGGACCGAACGTTGCGCGCGCGTCGTCACCGCTGGTCGATGTGGCCTGGTTGCTGCAGCACAGCGGTCAGGAAAACCTCGTCGTGCTCGACCTGCGCGGTCCTCGTGACTACCGCCGCGGTCATGTGCCCGGCGCCGTCAATACTTCCTATGGCCGCGATGGTTGGCGTGTGCGTGGCCCCCGGGGCACGCCCGGTATGTTCCCCGCCGGGGCCAAGCCTCTGGCCGCCTTGGCCCGCACCATCGGCAACCTGGGCGTCGCCAACCATAGTCACGTTGTACTGCTGCCCTATGGCGACAGCGCCGGCGACATGGGGGTGGCAACCCGCATCTATTGGACCTTCAAGGTTCTAGGCCACGATGCCGTGTCGATCCTCGACGGCGGCATGGCGGCTTACACGCGGCAGCGCTTGGCGGACAAGCGGACGCCGGTGAACCCGTTGGAGACGGGTGCGTCGATGAGGCCGGCGCAGCAATTCGCCGTCGAGCTGCGCCAAGACATGCTGGTCCATGGCGACGACGCGGCTGCTGCCCTGGCGCGCGGTGTGCCGCTCGTCGATGCCCGGCCCAACCTGCAATTCATCGGCCTGCAGCGCAGCGGCTCGGTGCTGCGCGCCGGCACCCTGCCGGGCGCCATGAGCCTGCCCGGCCAGTGGCTGACCGAAAATGGCGGCGGCAAGTTTCGCGACCAAAGTACGCTGCGCCGTCTCTATGGCATCGCCGACGTGCCTGTGGAGGGCGAGTTGATCAGCTTTTGCAATACCGGACACTGGGCCAGCCTGAACTGGTTCGTCTCCAGCGAGCTCATGGGCAACCGTCGGGTTCGTCTTTACGACGGATCCCTGGCCGAGTGGACGCGGCGGGCAGGCAGTCCGCTGGAGCTCAAAGTAGATCCGGGAAGCGGGGGCTGAAGAGGTGTCATCGACCCCTGAAGAACACCCTTTCGCCGAATACGTCCGCATCCTGGCCCGCGGCAAATCCAAGTCGCTGCCGCTGAGCGAAGACGAGGCCTTCACCGCCATGCGCCTGATTTTGGCCGGCGAGGTTGAGGACCTGCAGCTCGGCGCTTTCCTCATGCTCATGCGCCACAAGGAAGAAACGCCCGAAGAGGTGGCCGGATTTGTGCGCGCTTGTCGTGAGAGCCTGGTGCTGCCGGAGTCGCCGCCGCAGGTCGACATCGACTGGTCGTCCTACGCCGGCAAACGCCGCCAATTGCCCTGGTTTCTGCTGGCGGCCCTGGCGCTGGCCGCCTCGGGTCTACGAATCTTCATGCACGGCTCAAGCGGCCATACGGCAGGACGGCTTTACACGGCACCGGCGTTGGAGGCCCTGGGCCTGCCGATCGCCGATTCACTGCCCACCGCGGCCGGGCAGCTTGCTGAAAACGGCTTCGCATACCTGCCACTGGAGGGGCTCAACCCCGTCTTGCACCGCATCATCGGCCTCAAACCGCTGCTAGGGCTGCGTTCGCCGGTCCACACCATCGCCCGCATGCTCAACCCCTTTGCCGCCGACTGCCTGCTGCAGGGGGTTTTCCATCCCGGCTACCTCGATATCCACCGTGGCGCGGCGGCCCTCCTGGAGCAGCCGCGCATGGCCGTGATTCGCGGCGAGGGCGGCGAGATCGAATGCCGTCCGTCGAAGCCCATGGCGGTCAAGTCGTTGAGTGGTGGCCGACTGCAGGAGGAGGAATGGCCGCCGTTGCTGGCCGAGGCGCGTCAGCCCCACGACGAAGCCCTCGACCCCGGTCGCCTGGTCGCACTTTGGCGCGGCAAAATCGAGGACGAATACGGTACGGCTGCCGTGGTCGGCACCATGGCACTGGCGCTGCGCACCATCGGCCAGGCTGACGATCCGGTGGCGGCGCTGGAGCAAGCGCGGGCGCTCTGGGCCGCCCGCGACATGGGCCAGTTGGGAGCCGCGGCCTGAACAAATCATCGTCGCCTTGAACAGGACCCTTGTCGCCGGATCTGTTCTACAATGCACCTGGCATGTTCGATTTTCTGCGCAGCGGCCGGGACTCGGTGGAGATGGTAACCTCAGAGACCCCGGCCGAGCCCGATGTGAGGCAAGAGATCCTAAATCCGCGCCCGCCCAGCGGCCGGCGCGTGTTGGCTGTGCATTGGCTGGTGTTGGCGGCTGTCGGCCTGGTTGTGCTGGTAATGCTGGACGCCCTGCTGGCGCCGCTGCTGTTCTTGCGCGCCGATGGCGTTGTGACACGCCAAAGCACGCCGCTGGTGGTGGCTTATCCTGCCACCCTCAAAGTACTGCATGTGGTCGAGGGCACGAAGGTGATGGCGGGCCAGGAGATCGCTGTGCTGGCCTCGCAGCAGATCAGTCAACAACGTGCCACCCTGGCGGCCAACTATGCCGGCATGACCATGCGCAACTCGCGGCTCAGGATGCGGGCCGAACTGGTCACGGCGCTGCTGGAGCTGGCGGCCGCGCGAAGTGCCGCGCCGGTCACCCCGGCCGCCCAGGCCGAGTTGGCGGAACGCGCCTATCGTAGCGGGCTGGATAGCTTGAGAAGGCGCTATGCAGCCCTTGGCGTCGAGGTCAACGTCCACCAAAGCGAGACGGCCCTGGTGGCCACCAGCCAGGATCTGGCGGCGCGGCTACCGGAAGTCGAAGCGGCGCTCCGCCGCGCCAAGATGGCGCTCGACGAATTGGAGGCGATCTACGACGGCGGCCGCCTCAGGGCACCGGCCGCTGGTGTCGTCGGACGCCTGGCGGTGGCTCCGGGCAGCGTCGTCACGCGAAGTCAGCGCATTTTGGATATCTATTCCGGAGCGGCCTTCGTGCTCGCCCACGTGCCGCTCGGCGGCGCCGCCACGGCTGAGGAGGGCGACGACGTCAACATCCGCACCGAGGCCGGCGACCTGCCGGGCCGCATCGTCGAGTTGTTGCCGCTGACCGCCGAGTTGCCCCGCGACCTGGCCGAGAATGTGGCCACGGTGTCGCAGGCCCAGGTCATGCGCATCGCCTTTGAAGAAGGAGTGGTACCGCCGCCACTGCTCACCCCGGTTAAACTTTGGTCGGGATCGCTGCTCCCCGAGAGCCTGAGCGGTCAGGTCGAACGGTTGTGGCGCAAGCCGATCGAGGCTTGGCGTGATCTCGGAGAATGACTATTTCGAGTTTGATGAGATTCGCCGGCGGTGACGCACAATGACGGGAATTAGCGCCGCCGCTGCCAGCAGGCTGAAGGCCACCAGCCCCTTCTTCACCAAATCCCCGCCGCCACCCATGGCCTCGCGGCCGGCGAAACCGAGGTAGGCGAAAGCAGCCGCTCCCGGTGCCATGCAGACGAGAGTGGCGACGGCGTAGGGCAGCACCGGGATGCGCGTCAGGCCGAAAGCGAAGTTGGTTATGCTGAATGGAAACAGCGGGATCAGCCGGACCAAGGCGACGAAACGCCAGCCCTCCTCTTCGACCCCTTCGACAAGCCGTTTGAGGCGGCCGCCGGCCTTGGCCGCAACCCAATCGGAGACGATGTAGCGGGCGATCAGGAAGGCTGCGGTGGCGCCCAAGGTGGCACCGATCAAACCGTACACCGAGCCCCACACCGGGCCAAAAAGGGCGCCCGCCAGCATGGTCATGAGCGAGCCTGGCAGGGCCAGCATGCAGCTCACGACGTAGAGCGCGATGAAGGCCAACGGGGCCAGCATGCCGAAACCGTTGACGAAGGCTTCGAGGTGCTCGGCAGAGAACAGCTGGCGCTGCCAGATACCCCAACCGATAACCAGCGCCAATACCACGGCAGCGGCGCCACGCAACAAGCGTTGTTGGTTCACGGTCGGGCCTTTCCGGGCGTGCGGCAATGCGCAGTCACGAGGTTCCTCTTGGTTTCCAAACGAGATGTTTCGATTATAGGGCGATGGCGGCAAGAAAGAGCGAACCATGACCGAACCCGGTCCCATGATCTGTGACGGCCCGGAGGATCCCGAGTTCGCCCTGATACTCGCGCACGGTGCCGGTGCGCCTATGGACAGCCCCTTCATGGCTGCCTTCGCAGAAGGATTGGCGGCGGCCGGTCAGCGCGTCGTGCGGTTTGAATTTCCCTACATGCGGGCTCGCCGCGGGGGCCGCAAGCCGCCGCCCAACCGGCTGCCTCTGTTGCAGGAATGCTGGCTGGCGGCAATTGCCGCGCTGGCCGAAGCTGGTTGGCCGAGCCGGCGCCTGGTCATCGGCGGCAAATCCCTGGGTGGGCGCGTCGCCAGCCTGGTAGCCGATCAGGCCGGTGTGGCCGGCCTGGTCTGCCTCGGCTACCCCTTCCATCCCGCGGGCCGGCCGGAGAAGACGCGAACCGAACATCTTGCCGCAATCGTTACGCCAACTCTGATCGTGCAGGGGACGCGCGACACGCTGGGCTCGCGCCAGGACGTTGCCAGCTACAACTTGACCTCGGGCATCCGCATGGAATGGCTCGAAGACGGCGACCACAGCTTCAAGCCGCGCCGCAAGTCGGGACGCACGGAGGCAGAGAACTGGCAGCAGGGCATTGACGCCGTCGCGGCATTCGTGGCGGATCTAAACGAGAGCTAAACCGTCTGGAATCGCGCCCGGGCGGCGCGCTCAATGGCAGCCGCGCTGAGCCGGTCGACGTCGAGGCGGTGGCGGACCATTTCGAGTAGCCTGAGTTCCTCCTGCTGTACCTCGCCATCGGCAGCGGCAACGTCGCAGGTCAGCAGATATGCGGTTTCGTGCAGGCGCTCGGGCAGAGTGTCGTTGATCAGGCCGAGCAAGGTGTCCAGGCCGTCGTCTTGGTTCAGGATCTCGGCGCAGTTGGCCGCCAGCTCGGGTAGCATCTCGCTGTTGAAGTCGTCGAAGGCGGGCAGCGTACGGATGAGATCGCCGATGACGGCAAGCTCGTTGTCGGTCATGTCGCTGTCGGCGGCGGACATCATGACCATCATGTAGATCAGTGCGGTGTGTTCCATAGAAAGCTCCTTGGCGGCGCGGCGGGGGCAAAATAGGGGACGCGGTGGGGTGGCGGCAAGGTTTAACCGCTGTTTTCCTCGGCCAGGAACTCTCGGCAGCGCTCTACCACCTCGGCCAGGCCCAGGCGTTCGACCGTGACGCTTTCGGGAAAGGCGCTGGTCAGGCGCGTCGCCAGCCGATTGTCGAGCATCACGAAAACGCCGCGATCGCCGTCGCGGCGCAACAGCCGGCCGAAGGCCTGCTTGAGCCTCAGCCGCGTCAGCATGTCGTCGTAGCGGTTGCCGCCGAAGGCGGTGCGCCGCGCCTTGTGCAGGATGTCGGGGCGTGGCCAGGGCACGCGGTCGAAGACGATCATTCTCAGGCTGCGGCCCGGCACGTCGACGCCGTCGCGCACGGCGTCGGTGCCCAGCAGGCAGGAATCGAGCTCGGCCCGGAAGATGTCGACAAGCGTCGAGGTGTCGATCTCGTCGACGTGTTGGGCATACAGCGCCAACCCGGCTTGGTCGAGCGGATCGGCCAGGCGCTGATGCACCTGGCGCAACCGGGATATCGCCGTGAACAACCCCAGCGCGCCGCCGCCGGCTGCCAGGAAAAGTTCACGGTAGGCGGCGCCGACCTGATCGGCGCTGTCCCGGCGCACGTCGTTGACGACGAAGATGCGGGTCTGGCCGGCATAGTCGAAAGGGGACGGCAGGCTGACCCGGCTGGCCGGCAGGGCCAAGTGCAGCGCTCCGGTGCGCACCTCGGCGCTGGCCCAGTCTTCGCTGTCGCCGCTTTCGTCGCGCAGGCTGGCCGAGGTTATCAGGGCGCCGTGGCATCGTTCCAGCACGACCTCGGCGAAGGGCAAAGTTGGATCGATCCAGTGGCGCCTGAGACCGATGTCGACGACTCGGCCCTGGTTGCGCTCGATCTGGTACCAGTCGACGAAGGCCTCGGGCGGCTCGCGGTCGCAGTCCTGCAACATGCTGCGCCAGGCGGTTACCGTATCGAGACGCCGCTGAAGGCCGCGGCAGGCTGCCTCGATACGGCCGCGCAACGCGCTATCGAGCTCGTCGGCCTGACTGTCGAGCTGCGCCGCCAGCAGGCGCTTAAGGGTGCCCAGGGGGCCGGCCAAAACGTGCAGCGCGCCTTCCAATTGACGTGCCGCCTGGGGCAATCCTTCGAGCGGTGATTCGGTGCCGGTCTCCAGGCTGTAGCCGTCGTCGCGGCCCTGCTGGCGGGCCTCGACCTGATCACGCACCCGGGCCAGGAAAGTCTCGGCCGGGCCTTGGGGGGCGCCGCCACCCAGGCGTCCCAGCCAGCCCTCGCCGGGAAGTGCGGCGGCGGCGCGAATGGCGCCGCTCATCGCCGTCTCGGCTGCCGCCTCGCCGGCCACCAAGTCGCCGAGACGACGTTCTAGACCCCGGCCGCGGCGCCGCCGGCCGCTCTCGCCGCCGCGGATCCAGCGCCTTAGCTCCGCCGCTTCGTATCCCGAAAGGTGGGCCGAAAAGGCGCTGTCGGCGGCGTCGAAGACGTGATGGCCCTCGTCGAAGACATAACGTGCCGGCAGATCGCGCTGGTCGCCTGCCTGCACCGCCTGGATCATCGAGAGTGCATGGTTGGCGATCACCAGTTCGGCCCGCCGGGCCTTGCGCTGGGCGCGCTCGATGAAGCATTTGCCATAGTGCGCACAAGCGGAAAAAAGGCACTCGCCGCGCCGGTCCGTCAGCCCCACGGTATGTTCGGGCCCTAACAAATGGCTGAGCCACGAAGGGAAATCGCCGCCCACCATGTCGCCGTCGCGGCTGTGCTCGGCCCAGCGCGCCATCAGGGCCAGCGCCACGGTGCCGCCGCCGAGCGTTGCCCGGCCAGCCTTTTCCTCGAGATTGAGCAGGCAGAGATAGTTCTCGCGGCCCTTGCGCACCACGACCCGGACAGCCTTGTCCTTGGGATCCGGATAGAGGCGGTCGAGTTCCTGGTCGATCTGGCGCTGCAGGTTCTTGGTAAAGGTCGAGAGCCAGACGGCGGCCCCGTTCTTGCGCGCCCAGAGGCTGGCGGGCGCAATGTAGCCCAGCGTCTTGCCCACCCCGGTACCGGCTTCGGCCAGCACGACGTGGGGGGCGCCGGCCTCCTCGCGCGGCGCAAAGGCGGCGGTGGCGGCGGCGCAGTAGTCGCGCTGTTGGGGCCGCGCCTCGGCGCCTGAGCCGAGCAACGCGGCGAGCTGGCGCCGTGCTGCCTCGGGCGCCACCGGGTGGTTGCCGGGCGCCGGCAGCGGCGCCTGTTCCTGCCACTCGGGCAGGCGTGCCCAGGCCTCGAGGCCAGTGCCGCGGCTGGTTCCACTCGACGCCCCGGCTTCGCCGCCAAGTGCTTCCAGCACCGTCCGTGACCAGGCCCAACCGGCCTTCGATAACGTGCGGGCCAGCGCCAGCAGGTGTTCGTTGCCGCTCTGGTGGGTCAATTCCCCCAGCAACTGGACCACGGCCTGGTGCACCACCAGGGGCTCGTCCTCGAGGCTTTCGGGCGGCGCCAGTTCGAGCGCCTCGGCCAGTCCTCCCGCTGTCGGCAAGAGGAACCGCGCCGGCCACACGAAGGCGTAAAGCTCCAGCACGTCGGCCGCCCGCAGATTCTTGCGACCCAGCCGCCGGGCCGTGTTCCGGGCGTGGCATACCATCACCGGCTGGTCCCCCCGCCGCTGGGCCTCGACCAAGTCCGTGACCTCGATTTCGCCGTCGGGCGACAGCCAAGCGGCGGCACGGCCGGCGACGCTCAGCGTCGGCACCTGGGGAACGGTGACAGGGCGGGGATCTGGGCGGGTGGCTTTCATGGCCCCAGTATAGCAAGCGTTGCGTTGACGCCCGGCTGGCAAGGGGGCTAGTTTCCTCCCTCCCTCGCGGAGACTATATCTGATTATGGCAACCAACGCCGAAACCGCCTTGGCCAGCAAAGCCTGGCCCTTTCTCGAAGCCCAGAAGATAGTCGATCGTCTGGAGCGGCGGCCGGGCGATGAACCGGTGCTGTTCGAAACCGGCTACGGCCCTTCGGGACTGCCTCACATCGGCACCTTCGGCGAGGTCGCCCGCACCTCCATGGTGCGCCGCGCTTTTGCCGAACTCAGCGACCGGCCGAGCCTCTTGTATGCCTTCTCCGACGACATGGACGGTTTGCGCAGCGTGCCCGACAACGTGCCGCAAAAGGAGATGCTGGCCCAGCACATGGGCAAGCCCCTGACCGAGGTTCCCGATCCCTTCGGCACGCACGAGAGCTTCGGCCACCACAACAATGCCCGGCTGCGGGAGTTTCTCGATCAGTTCGGCTTTGACTACGAATTTGTCTCGTCCACCGAGTGCTATCACTCGGGCCGCTTCGACGAGGCGTTGCTGAAGGTGCTGCAGAACTACGAGGCCGTGGCCAACGTCATCCTGCCGACGCTGAGGGACGAACGCCGCGCCACCTACAGCCCCTTTCTGCCCGTCTGCCCAACCACGGGCCGGGTGCTGCAGGTACCCATCGTGGCCCGCGATGTGGACGCCGGAACGGTGGTTTACGAAGACGAAAACGGCGCCAAGGTCGAGGTGCCGGTCACCGGCGGCCACTGCAAGCTGCAATGGAAGCCGGACTGGGCCATGCGCTGGACGGCGCTAGGCGTCGATTACGAAATGTCGGGCAAGGACCTGATCGATTCGGTCAAGCATTCCAGCCAGATTTGCCGCGTCCTCGGCGGTACGCCGCCCGAAGGATTCAACTACGAGCTTTTTTTGGACGAGAACGGCGAAAAGATCTCCAAATCCCGCGGCAACGGCTTGGCGCTGGAGGAATGGCTGCAGTACGCCGCCCCCGAAAGCCTGGCGCTTTATATGTTTCAGTCGCCCCGCCGGGCCAAGCGGCTGTTCTTCGATGTCATTCCGCGGGCCGTCGACGACTACCTCACGCATCTCGGCAAGTTCCCAGAGCAAGACGCCGAGAAGCGCTTCGCCAACCCGGTCTGGCACCTGCACGGCGGCCAGCCGCCGGCTGAGAAGGTACCCGTCACCTTCGGAATGCTGCTCAACTTGGCAAGCGCCTGCAATGCCGAGGATAAGACTGTGCTGTGGGGCTTCATCAGCCGCTACGTACCCGAGGCGACGCCCGAAAGCCACGCCATACTCGACCGCCTGGCCGGCTACGCCGTGGCCTACTACGAGGGACTCGTCAAACCGGCCAAGCAGTACCGGGCGCCCAGCGAGGCTGAGCGCGAGGCACTCGAGGACCTGGCGTCTACATTGGGGGCGCTCGCACCCGACAGCGACGCTGAGGCCATACAGTATGAGATCTACGAGGCCGGCAAGCGTCACGGCTTCGAGAATTTGCGTGACTGGTTCAAGGCGCTCTACGAGACTCTTTTCGGCCAGTCTCAGGGCCCGCGCATGGGCTCGTTCGTGGCGCTCTACGGCATCAAGGAGACCGTCACCCTGATCGAACAGGCGCTTGCCGGCGAATTGGCCGGAAGCTCCAATAGTGCCGCGTCGTGATCGTCAACGCACCGCTGAGATTTCCTGAGGACATAACTTACTGCCTGCTGGGTGACAGCGACCTGACACGACACTTGGCGGATCTGCTGGCGCTGTTGCGCCCGGCTGCCCGTTTCGCCGGCTTCGTAGACGAGGTTCCAGCCGAGCATCATTTGGTGGTTGCCGAACTGGCCAGCGAGCAGGCCAAAACGTTGTTTCGCGAAAGGCGCAACGATCCGCGCCTGATCGTCTTTCCCCTGCCGGTCGACGAGATGTGGTCCTACTGGGAGTTTTCCCGGGGATTTCCGGGGGAAGTCCGCTACGACGGCGGCCTGCACATCGACAGCCCCGATTTCCTGAAATACTTAGAGTCCCAGAAGCGGATCGACATCGATAAGGCGGGCAATATCCAAGTGCCGAGGGGATCCTACCTCGTCAATCTAGAGGACGAGGTGGCGGCCAACCGTGCCTCCATCGCCGAGGTCGCGGCGGTGCTCTCCGACGAACGCAGCCGCCAGGTCTACGAAATGATCATGGCGGGAGAGCCGCAGCAGCACTGGGCGCATTACCTGGGCCGGGTGTTCGGCTCGATCCAGTATTTCGACTACCTCGACTTTGCCGATTGCCAGGTGGTCATCAACGGCGGCGTGCTGGGCGGCTACGAGATCCCTTTCCTGGCCTGCCACTTGCCGTCGGGCGCCCAGGTCCACAACGTCGATCCCCTCGGCCACGCGCCGCTGACCGCTTACGTGCGGCCCTGGCTGGAAGCGGGGTTGCAAAGCTTCCACGAGCATGCCGTGGCCCTGGAGAACTACGCGGGCTCCCTTGAGCTTCCCTTCGACTCCGAGGGCGAGGTCTCGGCCTGGATCAAGGCCATGCATCCCGAGGCCCCGACGGTAACTTTTCCCTGTACCACCATCGATGCCTTCGTGGCCGCACAGGGCCCCGAGGGCCTCGATCGCCTTGACCTGATCAAGCTCGATCTGGAGGGGGCGGACGCCAACGCCATCGCCGGGGCGGCAAACAGCATTCACCGCATGCGGCCGCAACTGGCCGTCAGCATCTATCACTTCGTGCCCGACTTCTGGCAGATCCCCAAAGCCCTGATCGAGCTCTGCCCCGACTACGACTTTCACCTCGAAGTCTACAGCTACGAACGCTGGGAGACGATTTTCTATGCTATCCCGCGCGAACGGCGGGCTATTTCGTAAATGCCACTTCGGCTACGTCGCGATAGGTCTTGGCAAAATGGACCAATAGGCCTTCCTTGAGATATTCCGGCAACTCGTCGACGTCATGGCGATTGTGGTCGGGAAGGATCAGTTCCATCACGCCGATACGGCGGGCGGCAATCACCTTTTCCCTGATGCCGCCGACCGGCAGCACCCGCCCGGTCAAGGTGAGCTCTCCGGTCATAGCAAGCTTGCGCGCTACGCTCCGTCCCCGGGCCAGCGACAAAAGCGCGCTGGCCATGGTGACGCCGGCACTGGGGCCGTCCTTGGGCGTTGCGCCTTCCGGGACGTGTAAATGCACCGAGATCTCGTCGAAATAGCCGGCTTTGGCCCCTAGCCCCTCGAGATGTGCGGAAACGAAGGAATAGGCGATTTCGGCCGATTCCTTCATCACGTCACCCAATTGGCCGGTCAATTTCAGGCCCCGGCTTTCGCCATGAACCTTGGCTGCCTCGACATCGAGGGTGGCTCCCCCCATGGGCGTCCAGGCCAGGCCCGTGACCACACCGGCGCCGCTGGCCGGTTTTTCCCTGCGAAACCGCGGCGGTCCCAGATAGTCGGTAAGGTTGTTGGCCGCGATACGCAGCGGTGGTTTGGCACCGCCCAGGCGCTTAACCACGGCTTGACGGATGATCCGGCCCAACTGTTTTTCCAGATTGCGCACCCCGGCCTCGCGGGCGTAGCCCTCCACCACCTGGCGAAGCGCCGCATCTGAAAGCTTGATCTCACTGGCCTTGGCGCCGGCCTTTTCGAGTTGGCGCTGCCACAGGTGGTTCTTGGCGATCGCCACCTTCTCGCGGGCGATATAGCCCGACAAGCGAATGGTCTCCATGCGATCCAGCAGCGGCTCGGGAATCGTATCGAGCTGATTGGCGGTGCAGACGAACAGCACTTTGGAAAGATCGAAGGGCAAATCGAGGTAATGATCCAGGAAGGCGGCGTTCTGTTCCGGATCCAGAACTTCGAGCAGTGCCGAGGCCGGGTCACCGTGGTAGGAAGCGCCGACCTTGTCGATCTCGTCCAGCATGATCACCGGATTGGCGACGCCGCATTCCTTGATGGACTGAATGAACTTGCCGGGCATGGCGCCGATGTAGGTGCGGCGATGGCCCTTGATCTCGGCTTCGTCACGCATACCGCCGAGACTGAAGCGAAAGAACTTGCGCCCCAGCGCTTCAGCGATGGAACGGCCGATGGAGGTCTTGCCGACCCCGGGCGGCCCGATGAAGAGCAGGATGGAACCGCCAATTTCGCCCCTGTTGACGCCGACGGCGAGGAATTCGACGATACGTTCCTTGACGTCGTCGAGGCCCTCGTGGTCGCGGTCGAGAACCGCCCGGGCGGTTCTCAAATCCAACTTGTCGGCGGAGAAGCGGCCCCAGGGCAACTGGGAGATCCAGTCGAGGTAGTTCCGCGTCACACCGTATTCGGGCGAGCCCAATTCCAGGATCGCCATCTTATCCATCTCTTCATCGATGCGCCTTTGCGTCTCTTCCTGCAGCTCGGCGCCTTCGAGCCGCTGACGGAAGCGTTCCAGCTCGGCGGTCTTGTCGTCCTTGGAGATACCTAGTTCTTTCTGGATTTCCTCGAGTTGCTGGCGCAGGAAGAATTTGCGCTGGTTGTCGCTGATGTTCTCGTCCACGGAGCGTCGGATTTGAGCCTGGATCTTGGCCACCTCCAGCTCCTTCTTGAGCACAATCAGGACCTTCTGCATGCGCTCCAGAAGCGGAATCGTTTCGAGAACCTCCTGCAGCTCATCCTTTTTTGCGGAGGTCAGGGCGGCGGCGAAATCGGCAAATGGCGATGGGTCGGAGGGATCGAAGCGGTGGAGGAACATCTTGAGTTCCTCCCCGTACAAGGGGTTGAGCGGTAGCAGTTCCTTCACCGTGTTGATGATGGCCAGCCCATAGGCCTTGATCTGGTCCGCATCCTCCTGCCCCGGCCCCGGATATTCGACTTGGGCGGTGTAGGGAATGTTCTTGGAAATCCAGTCGCTGACGCGAAATCTGGCCAAACCCTCGGCAATGAATTGCATCATGCCGTTGGCGCTCTGAGGTTCGTGAACGCGAATAATCGTGCCCACGGTGAACAACTTGTCGGGTTGGGGAACCTCGGTGTCGCTGTCACCTTTGACCAGCAGTACGCCGGCCATGCCATTCGGTGTTTGGCTGATTTGCTCTACGGTGGAACGCCAGGGCTCCTCCTTGACCAGGATGGGCATGACCTGGCCGGGAAAAAAGGGGCGCTCGAAAAGCGGCAGGATATGCAGCGCCCGGGGAAAGCTCTTCTCCGGCACGGTGAGTTCGAGCGAGGCGCTTTCGTGGCTCGGCGCACTGTTGTCCGTCGCTTCCCTTTGCGCCATTTTTGCCCTCTCGAAAGCTGCTTTTGCGATTAAGTGTAGCGGCTGGATCGACTCGGTGAACTCCAAACTATTAGGTGCTGAAGGCTGGGAAGTTCAAGTGCCGTCGCTGGTTTCGGTCCCTTCCCTCGTTTGTGCTCAAACATGCACACATCTCCGAGCGCCCAATCGTATGATCGGCAGGCGGGGACACAAATGCTCTCGTTAAGAATTGACCCCCACCCCGTTAACATTCCTTAATTAGGGGGACAGGGACGCATCTGGGACGAATCTACGCGGTGGCCGGGAAATAGGGCAGATCAGGCCTTAGCCCGGCCACTACCAATCAACTAGAAAACGCTACAGCCTTCGGCGTACTCGAAATAGAGCTCGCGCGCCCGTTTGGCCATGGGGCCGGGCTGCAGGTCGCGCTCGTCCATTTGGATGATCGGTTGCACCTTGGCATAGTTGCCGGTGGTGAAGATCTCGTCGGCCTCCCTCACCTCTTCCAGTCGGATGGTGCGTTCGACCACCTCGACGCCATCCTGGCGCAAGAGCTGGATTATGCGCCGGCGCGTGACGCCATCGAGGAAGGTGCTGGTGGTCATCGGCGTCAGGGCGACGCCGTCCTTGGCGATCCAGATGTTGGCGGTAGACAATTCGGCGACGTTGCCGTTGGGATCGAGGATCAGGGCGTTGTCGTAGCCCTTGGCCGCCGCTTCGCGCAAGGCCCGGCCCGTGTTGGGATAGAGGCAGGGGGCCTTGGCGTCGGTGGGTGCCTGGTCGCGACCAGGGCGGCGAAAGCTGGAAAGGCAGACCTTGATGCCCTCGTCGGGTGGCAGTTCCATATCGTAGACCGCCAGGGTGAACTTGGTGGTGCCGGGTTCGGGCAGAACGAAGCCCTCCGTGGCGAAGAACATGGGCCGGATATAGAGTTCGCTCTCCTTGGGAAAACGCCTCACCCCCTCGATGCAGAGCGCTTCGATTTCTTTGGCGTCAAGCTCTGGGTCCAGGCCCAAGGCGTTGGCTGAGACGAGCAGTCGCTCGCAGTGCATGTCGAGATCGGGGGCCAGGCCGCGAAAAGCGCGGGCGCCGTCGAAGACTACCGATGACATCCAGAAGGCATGGTCCATGGGACCGGTCAGAGGCGGGTTCTTGTCGTACCAATTGCCTTCGAAATAGATCGCCTCCATGGCTCTCCCCTTTGTAATTGCAAATCGAACTTCCGGCCCCAAAGCGGCGCAGCATAACGCCTCAGAGGATTGCGGGGAAGACGCGATAGAATGGAACTTACTGGCTCACCCAAACGATGCGGGCGATCCACTCGACATCCCCGGTCGCCAGCAAGCGATCCTCGGCTTGGCTGTTGAAGGAATGCAAATCGATGCGCGCGGCGCTTTTGCGGCGCAGTTCTTTGGCCATGACCTCGCCGTCCCGGGTTTTCACGACAACCCGGTCGCCGCGGCGGATGCGGCTGGCCGGCGAGACGATGATGATATCGCCGTCGCGGTATACAGGCGTCATGCTATTGCCGCTGATCTTCAGGGCGTAGGCGCCCGGGTCGGCGATATCGGCCACCACGACCTCATCCCAGCCGTGGCCTGAGGGATAGCCGGCGTCGTCGAAAAAGCCCTTGTTGCCGGCTTTGGCCAGACCCAGTAGCGGCACCCGGCGGAGTCCCTGGAGGCCGGGGTCCTCTTCGGTCAAAGCGATGAAATCGGAAAACGTCCAGCCCGTGGCCTGGAGCACCTTGGCCACACTTTCGGTGCTGGGCCAGCGCTGGCGTGTCCCGCTGGTGGTGCGCTTGCTGGGATTGAAAGTGGTGGCGTCGAGGCCCGCCTTGAGCGCCAGTCCCGAAGCCGACAGTTCGTTGCGCTGCGCCAGTGCATCGATGGCCCGCCAGATACCGCCGTGGCTCAACATGGCAAAACCCTGAACCCTCCCGGAAATCCCCCTGTGAACAAGATCAGGCTACCACGGAAAAAGGTCTCGGGTACGAGCCCGTTGACAGCCGGCAGCCACCACCGGAACATTGCGCAAGTTTCTCAAGGAGCGCGCCATGTCCATCGATCCCCAGGCCCGAGTCGTGCTCGAGGCCATCGCCCGGGCCGAGGCCGAAGGCCGACCCAGGACGGAAACCCTGGAACCCGATGCTGCCCGCGACCTCTACCTGCAGACCCGGGCGGCGGTGACGCCGGAAGCGCCCGACGTGGCGCATTGCGAAGACGTCCAGGTGCCAGGGCCGGGCGGCGAGATCCCCGTGCGCTACTACCGGCCGGCGGGCAGCATGGCCGGTCAAAACTTACCCGTGCTGGTCTACTACCACGGCGGTGGATGGGTATTTGGCGATCTCGACAGCCACGACGTGGTATGCCGCGGACTGGCCAATGCAGGTCGCTTCGCCGTCTGCTCGGTGGACTATCGCATGGGCCCCGAGGACAAATTTCCCGCCGCCGTGGAGGACGCCAAGGCTGTAGTCGATTGGCTCGCGGCTGGGGCGGGTGGCCGGGCCGTCGACGCCAGCCGGTTGGCCGTCGGCGGCGACAGCGCCGGCGGCAACCTGGCGGCCGTGGTGGCGCTGCTGGCCCGTGAGAAGGGACCGGCCATCGCCTATCAGGCCTTGATCTACCCGGCCACCAGCATGCTGCGCGACACGCCATCTCACGTCGAGTTCGGCGAGGATCATCTGTTGACCTCGGCGATGCAGATCTGGTGCCAGAACCATTATCTCCGGGGTCCCGAAGATAAGACCGACTGGCGGGCCTCGCCGCTGTTGGCCGAAGACCTCACGGGCCTTGCGCCGGCCTATGTCCTGACGGCCGGTTTCGATCCGCTGCGCGATGAAGCCAAGGCTTATGCCGAGCGCCTGAGGACGGCTGGCGTGACAACCACCTACCGCTGCTTCGAGGGCCAGATCCACGGCTTCATAACCATGGGCAAGGTCATCGATGCGGCCAACGAAGCCATTGCCGAGACCGCCGGGCAGGTGGCGGCGGCCTTGGTTTAGAATCGTACCATGTGCGGCCGTTTCGCCTTCACCTCGCCCGTCGAAGCCATGCGCCAGTTGTTCGGCATCGAGGAACGCCCCAACCTGGCACCGCGTTACAATATCGCGCCGACCCAAGAGGTGGTCATCGTGCGCCACGAGGAAGTGACGGGCCGCTGCCTCGCCCGGGCGCACTGGGGGTTGCTGCCGCCCTGGGCCAAGGACCGGGCCATGGCTGCCCGTCTGATCAACGCCCGCGCCGAGTCGGTGGCCGAGAAACCTTCCTTCCGTGCTGCCTTTCGCGCCCGGCGCTGTCTGATCCCGGCCGACGGCTACTATGAATGGGTGGCCATGAAAGATGGCAAGCAACCCTATCGTTTGGCGCGGCGCGACGGCGGACTATTCGCCTTCGCCGGGCTTTGGGATCGTTGGACGCCGCCCGAGGGTGATGAACCGGTCGAAAGCTGCACCATCATCACTACCGCCGCCGACGATGTGGTGCGGCCAATCCACCAGCGCATGCCGGCCATACTTGCGCCTGGCGATTACGCTGCCTGGCTGGGCGAAAGCGAAGTTTCGCGCGATCAGTTGCTGACCCTGGTGCAGGGTGCCAGCTCTCCCGACCTGATCGCCACACCAGTCTCGCGGCGCCTAAACAGCCCGCGCCACGACGATGCCGCGTGCATCGAACCGGTCGAGCTCTGAGGGTGGGTGGCCTCTACCGCCTGGCCTGGCCGCTGTTGCGTCTGCTGGACGCGGAGACGGCGCACCGTCTGTCGATCGAGGTCCTGCGCACGGGTTTGCTGCGGACTCCGGCCACTGACCCGCCACGCCTGGCTTGCCGGCTTTTCGGCCTCGACTTCGCCAATCCCATCGGCATCGCAGCCGGCTATGACAAGGACGCCGAGGTGCCGGACGCCCTGCTCGGTTTGGGTTTCGGCTACGCCGAGGTGGGCAGCGTCACCCCCCGCCCTCAGGCCGGCAATCCACGACCGCGCCTGTTTCGCCTGATCGAGGACCAGGCCGTCATCAACCGCATGGGCTTCAACAACCAGGGCCTGGAGCGCCTGGCCGAGCGCCTGGAGGCGCGGCAGCATCGCGGCATCGTCGGCGTCAATCTGGGGGCCAACCGCGACAGCGAGGACCGCATCGCCGATTACGTTAGCGGTCTCAAAAGGCTGCAGGAGGTAGCCGACTACCTCGTCGTCAACGTTTCCTCGCCCAACACGCCGGGGCTCAGGGACCTGCAGGCCGAGGAGGTGCTGGCCGAGCTTCTCGACCGCCTGTTGGCAGCCCGCACGACGGCGGTGCCGTTGCTTTTGAAATTGTCGCCCGATCTGGCCGAAGGCGAGCCTGAGGCTATCGCTGAAGTCGTGCTGGCGCGCCCGGTCGACGGCCTCATCATCAGCAACACCACGCTGGCCCGAGATGGCCTTGTCAGCCGCCAGCGCGGCCAGCAGGGCGGCCTCAGCGGGGCGCCGCTGTGGGCCTCCTCGACAGCGCTGCTGACGCATTTCCATAGGCTATGTGGCGGGCGCCTGCCGTTGATCGGCGTCGGGGGCGTGGCCAGCGGCCGGCAAGCCTACGCCAAGATCCGGGCCGGAGCCTCGCTGGTTCAGCTATATACCGCCTTGGTCTACCAGGGCCCCGGTCTGGTCGGGCGCATCAAAAGGGAACTGGCGGCGCTGCTCGAAGCCGACGGATTTGCTACGCTATCCGAGGCCGTGGGCGTCGATGCCGTCCCAGCCGGTTCGTGACGGCTGACGTTTTCTTCTGTATCAAGACCAGAACGCGGCACCAGCAACAAACGAGCGCACCCTGCCCCCGATCACCCACATCGCCTTTGTCGCAGCATACGGTCTGGCCGCCCTGGCGCTGGGGGCGGGCCTGCCCGATGTGGCGGGCGTAGCGCCGCTGCCGGCGGCGCTGCTGGGGGGCTTGCTGTTCCTTGCTGCGGTGCTCCTGCACGAGGGCGTCAACCGCCGCCGGGCCGTGCGGGAGATCCAGGCGGCGCTGAGTGAGGCCCGAGAGGAAGCAGAGGAGTTGAAGCGCCGTCTCGTCGCCAGCGAAAAATCGTTGGCCGAGACCCGCGCCGTCATGGATCGGGCAGAGGGCTGGAACAGCGACCAGATGGTGGCAGAGATGCACACTCTGCAGAGTCTGTTGGAACGTCTGGCCGAGCGCAGCCGCAGCCGCCGCCAGGTCAAGAGCGACGGCCCCCTGGGCGACCGCATTCGTACGGCGGCGCCGGCCGCCCTTGCCAAATCGTTGTCCAACGAAGAAATCTTCGAGATCATGCAAAAGGGATTGGAGCAGAACCGCGTCGATCTCTACCTCCAGCCCGTGGTCAGTCTGCCCGAGCGCAAGGTTCGCTTTTACGAGACCTTCTCGCGCATCCGCAATGACCAGGGCAACGTCATCCTGCCCGAGCAATATCTTTCGGTGGCGGCCGAGCAGGGGCTGCTGACCGATATCGACAACATGCTGCTGTTTCGCTGCGTGCAACTCATCCGCCGCGCTCAGATCGACAAGTTGGCTGTAGGTTTTTTTTGCAACCTGGCGTCCGAGAGCCTCAACGACAAAGATTTTTTCCCCCAGTTCATCGAATTCATGCGGGCCAACGTGGCCCTGGCCGACAACTTGGTCTTCGAGCTGGCCCAGAGCGCCATAAAGAACCCCGATATCGAGCGCAATCTCAAGCCACTGGCCCGACTCGGCTTCACCTTCTCGCTGGACAAGGTTTCGGACCTCTCGCTCAACTTCGCCGGGCTCGCGAAGCGCGGTTTCCGCTTTCTCAAGGTGCCCTCGGCGTTGCTGCGCGACCGCGGCAATCACGAGGACCTGCCCTTCCACATCGACGACTACAAGAACGCCGTCAACCGCGCCGGGCTTCAACTCATCGCAGAGAAAGTGGAAGAAGAGCGCGAGGTCATCGATTTGCTCGATTTGGGCATCGACCTGGGCCAGGGATTCCTGTTCGGCGAGCCCAGGCCCAGCCGCGAGGTCAGTTCATGAATATCGCCGTCCACACAGGACTGGCCGCCCTGGCCGAGCGCTACGACGGCCTGATCGTCGATCTGTGGGGCGTCATCCACGATGGTCGGGAACCCTATCCGGGCGTGCTCGACTGCCTCGACCGTCTGCGTCAGGCCGGACACAAGGTGGTGCTGCTGTCCAACGCGCCGCGTTCCGCCGCACGGGTTCTTGCGGCCTTGGGCGGCATGGGCATAACCAACGAACGCGTCGATGGTCTGGTGACTTCGGGTGACGTCACGCTCGAAGCTTTGCGGCGGCGAAACGATGCCTGGCATACCGCCTTGGGGCACTTCTTCCTGCATCTCGGCCCGGCTCGCGATTGGGGTCTGTTGCAGGACACCCCCCATTGTGAGGTGGTAGGGCTGGAGGAGGCCGACTTTATCCTAGTCACGGGTTTCTACGACGATGAGAGTGAATGCGCCGCGGACTACCGCGAGCTGTTCGGCGCGGCGCTACGGCGCCGCCTGCCCATGGTCTGTGCCAACCCCGACCTCAGTGTCATGCGTGGCTCGCGCACTGTGCCCTGCGCGGGTGCGCTGGCTGCCGCGTACGAGGCGTTGGGCGGCGAGGTTCGTTATCACGGCAAGCCCCACGCCGGCGCCTACGACGTCGCCGTCGAGCGCCTCGACGGCATCGCGCGGTCGCGCATCCTGGTCGTCGGCGACAGTCTGCGCACCGACATCGCCGGCGCTCGTGCTGCCGGCATCGACGCGCTCTTCGTTACCGGCGGCCTGCACGCCGACGAATTCGCCCCAGCCCCCGAGCCACCCGCCGCCGAAGCGGTGGCGGCGCTCTGCCGGCAGGTGGGTCAGGAACCCATGGCGGCGGTGGCCCGCTTCATCTGGTAGACCCCCCCACCCGGCCCTCCCCCATCAAGGGGGAGGGGAACAAATAGCTCCCTCCCCCCCCTTGTGGGGGAGGGTTGGGGGGTCCGAACTGGTTACATGGGTAACAGATTGGACCGGCGACATAGGTAACAGGTCAACTTCATGGGTAAGGAGATGTCCATGCCCTGGAAAGAGACCTATGCGATGACAGAACGAGCAAAGTTGATGTTGGAGTTGGATACGGGTGAGGACACTGTAT
>PVBE012340140.1_pt1 | contig 24915 bp, 22 predicted proteins | sample 1631181 | NCBI WGS metagenome assembly PVBE01 (sample SAMN08397723, study PRJNA350692) | Marine metagenome, whole genome shotgun sequencing project. | isolation source: water | place: Pacific Ocean | collected 2012-04 | reverse complement strand
ATATGTCAAAAACAATCTGTTTTACGTGCCAAATGGGGCTCTCTGGGGTCCGAATTTCTCGAAAATTCAAGCGTACAATTTGGAGGCGGATCCTGAATTCCTCGACCTCACTCCGGGGCAGGAGGATTACCGCCTGAAGTCAACCTCCCCCTGTATTGATGCCGGAGCGACAACGCATGCCCCCGCCCAGGGGCAAGCCCCCGTTCCCTTTTTAGTAGTCGATATGGATGGGAATGCTCGGCCCCAAGGGAGAGCGAATGACATCGGGGCTTTTGAATATGTCGCTTCCGCGCCTTCACCACTCCCGATCCCGATCCCGGTAGTAGTTGTTAAAGAAGAAGCCGGTTCCAGCGGTTGTGCCGGCTCGATCGCTGGGGAATCGCCGAGCCCCTTGTACTGCCTCTTTGGAATGATCCTCCTTCTCGGAGTTTCGGTGAAACGAAGAATCTAATCGATCAATCAACCCACCCACGCCCGGGCTCCCGAAAGGGGGTCCGGTTTTTTTTATAATTTGGGAAACAGATCACACAATCCTTCGTCTCACCCTTGATTCTTTGAGCGGGTTCCACCAAACTTCCGCATTCCCTCTAATCTGTAATCAAAAGGTTTTGAATGAAATTATCTCTACTGGGCATTTTCATTTTGCCATTCTTATCAGTCGGATGCAGTTCCTGTTCCTCATCGAGCAATCCTCCCGCCGCTACATTTAATCTTCCTCCCGGCCCCCTGACCTCTGATGGCCTGGTCATGACCGATATCGGGGGAGGAGATGATTCAGCGACTTCAATACTTGTCCAAAATGACGGGAAAATTGTAGTCGCTGGAAACACATTCAATGGAACGGACGACGATATTGCCCTCTTACGGTATCTCGAAAATGGTCAACTCGATCCAAGTTTTGGAGAGGATGGAATGGTCACCATCGATATTTCAAATACAGATGATCACGCCTCCCATCTCCTTATTCAAGAGGACGGGAAACTGGTTGTTTCCGGATACACATCCAATGGAACGGACAATGACTTCGCCCTCCTTCGATTTCACCAAAATGGAGATCCAGACCTTACGCTTGGAAACGGAGGAATTGTCGTAACGGATCTGCTCGGCACCGAAGGGAAGGGAGGCACCGTTCTTCAGTTGGAAAATGGGAATTATCTTCAGGGAGGAATGGTTAAATCGGAATCCCCCTGCACCCAGGGAGTGTTCACCTACGATTTTGCTCTCCTGCAATACCTGGAAAATGGATTCCTGGATACTTCCTTCGGATCCAATGGTTTCGTTCTTACCGATTTTAATTGTGATCAAGATTATGGAGAGGTCCTGGCAATTCAGTCCGACGGAAAAATACTCTTGGGAGGCTCCATTTATATCAGCCCCGCTCAAGATTTTTCCCTGGCAAGATATCTTCCGGACGGAACTTTGGATACGTCGTTCGGAACAAATGGAATGGTCATTACGGAATTGGGGGATGGGTACGATTTTTCGAAGGGAATAATGATCCAGGATAGTCCAGGCGGAAAGATCATTCTGTCGGGTGCCATCTTCCAGGAAAATTCGGGTGGGTATAATTTTGGAATTCTCCGCTATCTTTCCGACGGAACACTGGATACATCCTTCGGAACAGACGGAATAACGACTTTCGATTTCTCAAATGGTATTGATGTTGCCGATGGGATCCTGGAATTACCGAATGGCAACATCATTCTTGCCGGGTGGGCCGAAATCGGATCAAACCGAGATTTTGGGATCGCAATGTTGTTTCCAAATGGATCGCCGAATTTGAATTTTGGAATTAGTGGAAAAATGACAATCGATTTCGGATTTGGAGATGACTACGGCCACGCTGTTTGTCTTGGGAAGGATGGAAAAATCCTCGTCGCAGGAGGTTCCTTTAATGGATTGGATATGGACATCGCCATAGCCCAGTTTGATCCATCTGATAATTAAGCAGACCCGGTTGGTCATTATTTCCAAAAGGATCCTTCATAACACTTGCAGCAAATTCCCCGGTCTACTAGGGTGACAACACTTGCCAATTTTGCGATTCGATTTCTATACCACCCAAGAGACAATTAGTGACATTTGACGAATATGAACTCCCGGAGCCACTTTTAGCGGCAATACGAGATCTTGGGTTTGTGACCCCCACCCCGATTCAAGCAGAAGCCCTTCCCATGGTGCTCGAAGGGAAAGATGTCGCTGCACAAGCGCAAACGGGTACGGGAAAAACAGCCTGCTTCCTTCTCGGAGTGCTCAAAAGGCTTCTGGAAGGGGAACCACGTCGAGACGGGTTTCCCCGTGCGATTTGTATCGCGCCCACCAGGGAATTGGTCCTCCAAATCAGTGAAGATGCAAAGAACCTGGCGATGCATTCCGATATCCGGATTGCCGTCTGTTACGGGGGAATGTCCTGGGGAGGGCAGGCGGAAACCCTTCGCAATGGAACCGATATTGTCGTGGGAACCCCGGGAAGATTGATTGATTACGTTCGTCAAAGGGTCCTGAATCTTCGTTTCATTGAGTCCGTCGTTATCGATGAAGCGGATCGAATGTTCGATATGGGATTTGTGGACGACATCCACTTCCTCTTCAGGAAAATGCCCCCGAGAGACCAACGACAATCGATGCTTTTTTCTGCGACACTCGACCAACGGGTCATGCGCCTTTCAAGTCGCTACATGAAAGAAACTTCCAAGATTGAGATCGAACCGGATAAACTGGTTGTCGATTCCATCGAACAGGAATTATTTCATGTCGGGTCCCATGAAAAAATGAATCTCCTGCTGGGACTTCTCAAACGAGAAACGCCACACAGATCCGTTATTTTTGTTAACACAAAAAGAGCCGGGGAAGAAATCGCGTGGCGTCTTACCAAAAATGGGCATCCCGCTGTTTATATGTCCGGAGACCTTCCCCAAAAGAAACGACTCTCGATTATCAACGCTTATAAAGAAGGGAAGATCCAGACCCTCGTTGCAACGGATGTCGCGAGTAGAGGTCTTCATGTAGATGATGTGAGCCATGTGTTCAACTATGATCTTCCCGAAGATCCCGAGGACTACGTTCACCGGATTGGACGAACCGCCCGCGCCGGAGCCTCCGGGAAAGCGATTGCCTTCGCTTGCGAATTATTCGTTTACAGTTTGGAAGCAACCGAAAAACTTATCGGTTCGTCCATCCCAGTAGGATTCCCGGACGACGAACTCTTCCTCGAAGACAAAGCGGGATTCTATAAATATATGCCCGGAAAGCCTTTCATTGGTTGGCCACAGGAAAGAACCGGTGGGGGAGGGGCCCCGAGAAATAGAGGCCGACAACGGCGGAAAAATAGTTCCTAATCACCTGGTTCTGCTTGCCTTATTCCTGATCCTCTTCCCAAGCGAATTCAGGTACGAACGAAGTGTCTCCTAGGATAGCAGCGTAATAAGAGACGCCTCCGCTTCCTCCGTCTTACATCCCCACGGACCGAGCCCCCCCCGGTAATGAATGATTCCCCCTTGAGAAACGATATAGATCCGCTCCGGCCAGGCGGAATACATCTGATTGGCCTTGTCATCCAAATCATCTACGACCGTCGGAAGGGTGAGATCCAATTTTTCTCCACACAAGGAAGCGGCGGAAAGCCGTTCATGCAGAGTACGGGGATCATTCAATTGAACCGAATCATCCGGCCAATTTGAATCCGTCGGATGTGCCTCCCGGATATAGACGAGAAGGAACTGCACCCGGTTCCGATACCTCTGATAAAGCTTTTCGACAGCTGCCGACTGCCTGCGAAACGGCCCTCAGGTATAGGACCCGAATACCAAAAAGAGAGGCGATTCATTCCAAAGAGAAGAATGCCTCACCGATCCATCCCCATCAACCTTTGGCAAACTGCAATCAGGAGCCACATCTCCCACCGATAAAATTCGGTCCAATTCATGGACCGAAGTGGAAACGTGAAACGGCTCATTTGCACGTACGACCTTGAATATCACTTTTTCCGATGTAAACAGGGTCCGGATAAGAAGATCCCCATTCAACCCATCCCCATGATCATTGATCTGGACAATGCAGTCCCCGGGGAGAAATCCAAGCTTAGCGGCGGGACTTTCTGGATACGTTCCTGTAACCAGAACCCCCTGAGGACAATCCTGCAAATAGAGACCAAGGTATCCGCCCACTCTCTGTTTCGTTGGCATGATCGAGATATTAACACTATTCTAAAATTGAAAGGAGAAAACATGTCCGATCTTGATGAAAGATTTACACAGGCTTCCGAAGAGGTAAAAAATTTACCCGAAAGGCCCGACAACGAGACACTATTGAAGTTGTACTCCCTTTTCAAGCAGGGAACAAAAGGGGATGTCAGCGGACCCGTTCCGGGCATCATGGATTTTGCAGGACGGGCCAAATACCAGGCATGGGAACGTCTGAAAGGATCCGCCCAGGAAGAGGCGAAACAATCCTACATTGATCTGGTGGAACAATTAAAATCGGGGACGTAGGGAGGGGCCCTCTTATGCAAACGATGTAAGGTGGGTTTCAAACTCGACAAGAGAGCCAACGACCGAGATCCCCGGGGTAGATTGCGCCGCTTCAAGGGCCCACGAGGGAGTGTATTCCGTTTTGTAGAGTACAAGCCCCCTGGCCAGGTAGGGAATCCCCTTGGCTATTAATTCCGCGGGGAGAGAAAGGTCGAGAGAGAAGACATCCCCCACGATGATATCCGGTTTCTCTTCCTCCAGAATCTCAAGATAATGTCCACGATCCGTACGGACATCTCTTTCCGCAAATTTTTGGGAAGACCCTCCATCATCAGACGTCAGTACAAATTTCCGGGCACTTCCCCGTATCCGGATGGGACCCCCTCCCTCGGCGGATAGTTCCCCAAGACAGGAACGTAATTTTTCCCCTGTTGAATTGGAGGCGTATACAATCTCCCACCCTTTGGACAGAAGAGATCGCAACACATCTTTGGCTCCTTTTCGGAGAAGGTCTACATTCCCGGCCGAATACCGTTGGACTCCTCCGCGATAACACGAATAGCTGAACGCGTCGAAATCTGAAAAGTCATTTTTCAATTGATCCCAAAGATCGGAATGATGAAGGCAAATGGCTCTACAGATCGCATTATTGGTGATGTAGGGATCTTCTTCCGAAAAGGCTGCAATCGCACCGTTGGACTCCCACCCATGGAGTAATGGCTGGGAAAGGACTTCATCACGAATGGAAGAAATACGGGCCTGGATTTTTTCGCGATCTGCCCCGGTGATTCGACAGACCTCATCAACAATAAAGTCGTACCCAAGAGCGGCTTCTTCGCGGGGATCGGTCCAAACCCCATCAAAATCGGTAAGGAGTTTCATTCGTTATTTGATCGAAATGGAATCCGTACCGGATATACAGAAGATAAACCCGATTCTTCGAAGAGAACTGGGGATTACGAGCCCTTTGATGTAAACCAACTCGCCTTCAAAAGGAGAGAAATCCTCATTTTTTCCCGCGATATGGAGATCCTTGTTCCAATAGATTGCCACATCCTGAGAATCCTTGTGAGACATGATCGCAACTTTGGTTCGATTTTTGGTTTTTACCTGTTTAACCGAACCAAAAAGGACCGCTTCGATACCTTCGGGATGATCTTTCAGCGCTTTCTGTAACCGGGCCAATTCCGTAGGAAGACCCATCCGGTAAAAAGAATCATTTCCTGTGTGAAGGGAATCGTACAACTCGAGCGCTTTTCCCCGACGGTGCCACCAGGTCAATCGTTCCTCGTAATCCGGATAGTGATCAAAGGATTTATTTCCTGCATCCCAAATTCCCCTTTTTCCATCCCGGGCCTCTTTTTCCGCCCTTTCGAATTCAGCGCGAAACTGCTTGCTGAATCCATATTTGGTGAAATAGGGAGAGAGTCCATTTCGGACTATTTCTACGGCAAAGTTTTTTTCGAATACTCCGTCTTTATCACGATCGACGAGAAGGTGCCCAAGATGACGGTGGTAATATCCACGTGGTTGCAGCTCATTGTCTGTTACGAAAAGAACCTCTTCAATTCCGGAGAAAAAATTGGATGCAAATTCTTTCGCTGCCAGGCCGGCGGGAGTCCCGTATTTGACAGGTCGAAGACTATCCCCCCGTTGGGAAAGAGCATAGGATTTGAAATCTTCCTGTGACGCTTTTAAAGAAGCCCGATCCCGGTAGAGTTCTTCGGTATCGATCCCGATAATCCGAACGGCCGAGTCCAATCCAATAAGCCGTACGGTATCCCCATCAACGACAGCCCCGCCTTCGGCCTCACGATTCAACTTCAATATCTTCCCATGAGACGCTTTCCAGAACTTCCCATTAAGGGAGGGGGTGGGAGGAGAATCCTGTCCCTCTGTGTCCTGCCCCGGACAACATCCGAGACTAAGACAGAACGCGGCGACCGCCATTACATGATATGCCATACCCTTGTTACCCATCTCTCCAACTCCTTTACACTACCTGTGGATATTCCCCAGATCTATGACCACAAAGTATAGTATGGGAGTTGGAAATAAAACAAAGAAGTTATAATTTTTTAATAAAATTCTTTGGCCTGGTATCCGATCAAAGATCGCGTTATTTCACAATTTCCACTAGTTTAATCTCAAAGGTTAAATCACATCCTGCCAGGGGATGGTTTCCATCCAGGATCACTTCATCGTCTTTAATTTCCTTGATCAACACCTCGGCTTCCATCCCATCCTCTTTTTTCATCACCAGGCTTTTTCCGACTTCCAGATTCAAATCAGAAGGGATCTGATCTTTGGGAACGGGAAAAATCCATTCCTCATTCCTTTGCCCGTACGCTTCCTGTGATGGAATGGTGGTAGATCCAGATTCCCCAATGGAAAGACCTTCCACAATTTGTTCAAATCCGGGAAGAACCATACCGCCTCCCAATTTGAATTCAAGAGGATCGCTCCCCTCGGATGAATCAAAAACAGATCCATCTTCCAGAATCCCCTTATATTCGACCCGGACTAAATCCCCCGATTTTGCTTTTTCCATAATGACCTCATGAAAGACCTAAAGACCAAAACGCATCCCTTGTCGCACAACATCCTTATCGCGTCCCAAAGAAGGATTAGAATGATTCAAATGAATAAACCACAACTTTCCGGAAGACCCTTGTAATTTTTTTCGGGTATCACTCATAAACGGGTGAGGGATGTTTGAAAGATCCCGACCAGGAAGTTCATCAGGAGACCCGAAAGTTCCATCCAGAAAAAGAAGATCGACAGAATCGGCCAGTTCCCGAATATTTCGATCCCATTTATCCCACCGATCAATATCTGGAATAAATATAGCGGAATGGTTGGGACCCTTGATCAAAAATCCGACCGTATCGGAATATTCATCCCGGTGGGGGACTGTAATTGGGGTAACCGAGAGATCGGGAGCCAGTAACACGGGTTTATCGGAAACCAAGGTTTTCAATTGAATCCGTTGATCCTTTACAAGAAGATCCCACGGACCATTTTGAGAAAGAAACTTTCCCATACGATCCGTGGCATAAACCGGAACCAGTTTGGCCCCCAGGGTCTCTTTCCCCAGATACATCAAACCGGTGTAGTGACCAATATGTGCATGGGTCAGGAATATTCCATCCGGTTGCTTCTTTTGAGAAAGGGAATGAAATTGAGCCGGGAAATCCGGAGTCGCGTCAAAAAGAAAAACCTGGCCGGTAGGGTGGTGGACAAGACCAAGACAACTAACCCGTTCCCGAATCCCCATCCCTTTTCGAACCTGGGAACAGGGAGGATTTTGACACCCCAGATGAGGCATTCCCCCATCTTGTGCGACCCCTAGTATGACCAATTCCCAGTCAGAACCCTCCATTCGGAGGCCTTTTTGACATCCAAATAGAGAACCAATGAACAGCAAACAAAGGAACAAGGTAATCCGCATGGAGCTATTGTATCGGGCAAAATATTTTACGAAAGCTATTGATCCAGATGCATGATATATGTATATTTAGTATTAGATATGTAGTACGCGGGAGATGGGAATAATGACCTCCGCTCAAAAAAGAGAAGTGTTGGAAGAGTTACGGGGAAACCCACTCTGGCAGGTTCATGTTCAAAATCGATATTGGATTTGTCCCTGTTGTGGACAGATCGGTTCGGCCTGGAAAGAACCCAAAGAGATGCTCGCCGAGGTTCTTGGACATATCCGGAATCGATGCCCCGGTTCGAAAAATCAAAAAGGTCAAATCCTTCCCATTCAAGATTTGCGCCACCGTTCCCGTTTTCTTCAGATTCGGAACAATCTTCGGAAGAATCCGACCTGGAAATTTCGAGATTCAAAAAACGGTTGGTATTGCCCATTTTGCGCTTTACCCACTGGAATTCTTGTGCCGGAAGAAGGTCCTATATCCGAATCTGCTTTGCGAGAAATGGACATCCATTTGCGACACTGCAAGATTCTTGATCACCAGACCGAAAAATCGGAAGAAGAGATTCGGATCTCGCTGAGCCTTCGGGATAAACCGGAATGGGGCTTTTTCACCTTTACCGGTAGATGGATCTGTCCCTTCTGTATTCATGCAACTACCGCCAGAATTGATGGCGGGAAAGTACTCTCCAATGGATTCAAGGAGAAAGTCCGCTCCCATTTGCATTCTTGTAAAGGGGGGAGAATCCTTCATTCGCCTTCGAAACTTCAGGAAGCCACCAAAAGGGCGGATGCGATCGTAAAATTGGGGTCTCGAATCAGAAACAGACTTCACCCAAAGTCAGTCTGGACCTGTCAAGACGGAGAAGGTTCCTGGATTTGCCCGTATTGCCGGAAATCGGTTTACCACATCCGGTTTTCGAATGAATTCTCCATCCGGGAATCGGTTCCCGAAATGATGGCGGTCCATCTGGTTCGAAACTGCGCCCCGTTCTTGGAAGGAACCCCGCACCATAAAGAGCGGCTCGATATGCCGGGGAAATCGGATACAACTATTCGAATTAATAAGCTCCCTCCCCAGAAGAAGAGTGGGGATACGACCCGGATCATACAAGTAATCCAAGATGAGATCGCAGGCCTTCGGTCCGAAGTGGAGTCCGACCGTGAAGTTCAAAAGTCACTCGAAGAGGCACGGAAGATGCAGAGGCAGATGCTGCCAAACACACCAACGATAAAGGGATACCAATTTTCGACCCTTTACAAGCCTTGCCATAAAGTGGGCGGGGATTTTTATGATTTCATCCCCTTCCCGGACGGGAAACTGGGTGTCGTGATCGGGGATGTATCCGGGCATGGGATGGAAGCGGCACTCGTCATGGGAATGGCGAAGAAAGCGATTCAAATTCACGCTCGACAGGAAGATGATCCTGTGGAAATCCTGGTCGCAGCGAACGATGAAGTGCGAGAAGATTTACATGCAAATTCTTTTCTGACGGTCACGCTCGGGATCCTTGACCCTGAAAATCACACCTTTCATTATGTCCGTGCGGGGCACACTCCCTTGATCCTCATTAATCCTGCGCGGAAAATACCGGTTCAAGTCCTGCAACCAGGAGGTACCGGACTCGGAATGGTCCGTTCCAACCGTTTTTGCAAAACCCTGGAACCGGCCAGGATCGATCTTGTCCCGGGGGACCTTCTCGTTCAATTCACAGACGGAATTACCGAAACGATGAATCGGTCGAGAGAAGAGTACGGGATGGAGAGGCTCACAGACCTTCTTGGAAGCCTTTCAGAAAGGGAAACCGATTATCTCTGCTACAAGGTTGAATCCGCCCTCGAACAGTTTCAGGGAAAGGAAGAGCAGCAGGACGATATTGCTTTACTCGCTTTCCGATGGAATAGAAATTCTGAATTGCCTCAAGCGTAATGCATTCCCGATCACAGAGACCGAGCTCAAACTCATCGCCACGCTCGCGATCATGGGATTGAGAAGCACCCCGATAAGGGGATAGAGAATCCCCGCGGCAATGGGAATCCCGAGGAAATTATATCCAAACGCGAAGAAGAGATTTTGGCGAATGTTCCTCATCGTCGCCCGGCTCAAATCCCGCGCACGAAGAAGCCCTTCCAGGTCGCCCGCCACAAGGGTGATCCCCGCGTTTTTTATCGCGACATCGGTCCCCGTTCCCATGGCAACCCCAACATGAGCCGCAGCTAGGGCGGGAGCGTCATTCATTCCGTCCCCGGTCATCGCAACGATCGCTCCCTTTTCCCGAAGTTCCTTTATGACCGCCCCTTTCTCTGTCGGAAGAACGCCGGCAATGACCTCATTAATTTCCAGTTCCGAAGCGACTTTATCGGCAACCGGCTTCTGATCTCCGGTCAAAAGAATGAGCCGTATACCTTGCCCTCTCAATTGAGAGAGCACCCCTTTCGCGGATGATTTTATTCGGTCGGAAAGGGAAAGATTCCCTGCATAGGTACCATCAACAGAGATGAATAGAGTCGCCTCTTTCCCCGAGGGAACCTCAACATCGGCTTCTTCTAAATATTTTCGGTTTCCGATAAGAACCGATCGATCCTTAACCGTACCCGAGACTCCCCGGCCTGCAGTGGCGGAAAATTCCGTTACCGGCAGGAGTGGTCCATCAAATTTACGGAGAACCCCTTTTGCAATCGGATGTTCACTCTTCGCTTCGACCGCTGCGGCCAAGGAAAGAACTTCCTCACTTTCGAATCCGGAAGCAGGTTCAATAGAATCGACCTGGAAAGCACCTTCGGTCAACGTTCCGGTCTTGTCGAGGACCACCGTATCGACCTTTTCAAATGCTTGTAAGGCCTCAGCATCCCGAACGAGAACGCCCACCGTAGCCCCCCGCCCGATCCCGACCATGACCGACATCGGGGTGGCCAACCCGAGCGCACAGGGGCAGGCGATGATCAATACAGAAACCGCACAGACGAGCGCATGGGAAAGGGCGGGGGAGGGGCCAAAAATCATCCAAAGGACGAAGGCCGTAATCGAAGCAAGAACCACCGCAGGCACAAACCAGGAAGAGACCTGGTCCGCCACCTTCTGAATCGGTGCCCGCGACCTCTGCGCCTCCTTGACGCTATCCACGATCCGGGAGAGAAGAGTTTCGGATCCAACCCGCGTCGCTTCCATAAGGAGAGTCCCGGTACTATTTATCGTCCCCCCGATTACCCGGCCCCCCGGAGAGCGAGAAACGGGTAAAGATTCACCCGTCACCATCGATTCATCTACATCGGAAGTGCCCTCAAGAACGGTCCCGTCAACGGGAACCTTTCCTCCCGGTTTGATCCGCAGAGAGTCCCCCTTTTTCACATCGGAAAGAGGGATCTCCATTTCAGCACCATCCGGTGTCACCAAAATTGCTTTTTCGGGAGAAAGCTCTAGAAGGGACCGGATGGATTCAGAAGTTTTCGCCCGGGCACGAAGTTCCAATACTTGACCAAGAAGAACGAGCGTGATGATGACAGCAGAAGCTTCAAAATAGACGGGGACGGAGCCATCAGAGGAGAGAAGTTCCTCGGGGAAAATTCCAGGGAAGAGCGTCCCGACCCCACTATAAAAATAGGCAACCGATGTTCCCAGAGCGATCAGAGTAAACATGTTATAAGCGCCTGTTTTGATGGAGGCAACGCCCCGAACCAAAAACGGCCACCCGCAGCAGAAGAGTACCGGAGTCGCCAGGATCCATTGAAGGATGCTCCCCGTTTTTCCGGTAAATGGCCCCCTGAAGTCGAATCCCGGAATCATAGGAGCCATCGCAAAAAGAAAGAGGGGCAAGGTGAACAGAAGTGAAACCCAGAATCGGGAGGACATCTCTTTCAATTCTCCGGAACTGTCCGAATCCGAGTCTGTCGATTCCAACGCCATACCGCAGGTAGGGCAGGCGGCAGGGACGGGACTCGATACCTCTGGGCACATCGGACAGAAATAAGCGCCGGAGGGAACGCTTTTCTTCATCGCAGCCGCGAGACCACCCCCAAATTGGATCCCTGGGGAAGGGGGGGGAGGTTTTCCCGTTTTTTGGGTTTCAAATTTGTTTTGGCATGAAACACAACAGAAATAGGTCGTTGTTCCCTCCCAGTCGAAAGAGGGGGTTCCTTCTTTCACCGTTACCGTCATACCACAAATGGGGTCTATTTCCGCCATGGTTGGGGAAGCGTATTCTTTTCTGAAATTCCTGTCAAACAGACGAATCGAAGCTTGCACTCACGACCGACCAGCGATATAGTCCTACCCATATCAGACCCATATGGGCTTGATATGGGTAACTCGGTTTTGATACCGGGCAGGTTTTTGGAACAAACAGATTGGGAGAAAAGTGATGGAGTTCTGCAGTCGTTCGTGGGTCGGATTATTGGTTACCTTTGCAGCCGCATTCGCTCTTGGGTGCTCCAGTAATTCCGATGATGATGACAACAACATCGTTTATATTGCAAATGATACAACACCCCCTTCGGTTACTGTCACTTTCCCTCCGGAATCGTCTTTAACGGATGCGACAACCCTTTTTGTTACAGGAAACGCATCCGATAACACGGGAATCCAATCAATCAAAATTAATGGGGTCACTGCGATTTCGAATAATGGGTTTCAAACCTGGTCCGCGACTGTTGCACTCGCTCCGGGATTGAATCAATTTTCGGTGATTGCAACCGATAATGGCGGGAACCTTAACAATCGACCAGAAAATTTTAAGGTCACCCGGGCTCCTGGCGTTTTTGGCGCTCTGGAATCCCTCGCCTACGATGCAACAACGAATACCGCTTTTATGCTGGATGCGGGAGGGGATGCGGTCGTGGCCGTAAATACTCTTACCGGGGACCGCGTTGTAATCGCCGATGATTACAGTTACGGCGGCGATGATAACTTCTCCAGCCCCAGCAATGTAGCGTTCGATTCGGGAAATAACCGGGTACTGATCATCGATAACTATAAAGACCGGTTAATTGCCATTTCCCTTTCTTCCGGAGAAATTTCAATCCTGTCCGACAACGTAAACAATAGTGGAGATGCCCCCTTCAGCAGTCCTAGGGGGATCGCCTATGACGTTGCCAACAATCGAGCCTTGGTCACCGACTCCGGAGCCGATACTGTTTTCGGAGTAAACCTCTCTACCGGTTATCGAACGATCCTTTCGGATGACGCCTCTACGGGAAACGATTTCCAAACACCCCGGGGACTTCATTTTGATGTGAATAGTAACTCCCTCTACGTGGTTGATTCGGGAAGCGACTCCCTCATTCAGGTCGATCTCAACACCGGAACCCGCACCTATCTGGCCAACAACAGCTCTCCAGGAACGGATTTCAAAAATCCAGAGGATCTCTGTGTGGATACCGGGCTCAATGAAGCGTACGTGGTAGATTCGACCTTGAATGCCCTCCTGAGGGTCTCCCTCGCAGATGGAACCCGTACCGCTCTTTCCGATGGGACTACGGGATCAGGACCAGACCTGCTTTCCCCGAAAGGGATTGTTCTTGATGCGCCAAATAATCGATTCCTTGTTTCAGTAGCCGGGCAGGATGCACTCATTGCGGTGAACCGATCAAACGGAAACCGAACGATTCTCTCCCAGGTCATATTAGGCAGCGGCCTTAAATTCGACCTTAATTACGATGTTGCATTGGACCTCCCCAATATGAGAGCCATCGTTGTTGATGGAGGATGGGATGCGCTCTTTTCCGTCAATCTGAATACCGGAACGAGAACGATCCTTTCCGATAACAACGGAATCGGAACCTACGATGCAACCTTTGGTTCGCCCCGCTCGATCGCAATCGATTCGAATGGAACGTTCGCATACGTCTGCGACTCTACAGGGGACAAAATCATCAAGGTCGAACTTGCAACCGGAAACCGGACGACCCTTTCGGACAACACCTATTCCGGTCCTGAGATCAACTATCCGAATCATGTGGAAGTCGATGAATCGAACAACCGTTTGATTGTCGCCGACAGCCAGAGCGGTTCGGCACAGATCATTGGAGTCCACTTGACAACCGGAAATAAAACCCCGATATCCGACAGTACCAGTAGCGGAACAGTCAGTTTCGTCAGGCCGGTCGGAATGGCGATTCACTCTTCAACCGGAAACCTGTATGTGGTGGATGAAAGCCTTTCCGGGGTTATCAAGGTAGACCTTTCCAACGGCTATCGAACCATCCATTCTGATATCAACAATGGATCCGGCCCCGAACTCCTGTATCCGGGAGACATCAGTCTGGACCTGAAGAATAACCGGCTCCTCTTGACCGATTCGGGGCTCGCTTCCGTTATCGGGGTAAACCTGACCAATGGGAATCGAACGATCCTCAGCAGCCCTCAAGTTGGATATGGGAATTACCTGAGAAAAGCGAACGGGATCGAATACAAGGAAGGACTCGGCTACGCCCTTATCACAGATTCATCCCAGGACGCCCTCTTTGGAGTGGAATTGACCACAGGAGAACGGGTAATTCTTTCCAAATAGGATACGACTTTTAATGAGAAAAGGCCCTTCCCAGCAGGGAAGGGCCTTTTTTTAATACCGACGGTATCGCTTTTTTTTACTTTGAGGCTTCTTTTCCACCATCATTTTCCGAACGATCCAATCCGTTTTCGCCTCAATTAATCGAGTTCGTTCCAATAATTCCTGAATAGCCGCCAATAATTCAGAATCCCCATTCGATTCCCTTTCGGGGAGGACATATACCCCGGTATCTTTGGACTGAGATTCGTCTTCACCTGGACAAATAAATATCCGAGTGTCCGGTTCTAAAGTTGCATTTTGACATGTCATATCCATACTCCTTTTGGTAAATCCTGATACCTATTATATGGTTATTATACATCTTATATGCACCTTATCCAATAGAAATATTATTTATATCCAAAATATTATTCTGCGAAAGGGATGGCTGGGGGGGGGAGGATCAGGAGGAAATGGCCGAACAGGCCTCACCAGAGACCTGTTCGGCATTAAATGATCTTATTCGTGACTGGTTAGGTATTCTCTCATTCCATCTGGATTTGCATCCATGGAGTCTTCCCCCTCGGTCCAATTGGCGGGGCAAACCTGACCATCATTCGAAGCAACAAATTGGAATGCATCCAAAGTTCGTACCGCTTCCGAGGCGTTTCGGCCCACCGGCAAATTATTAATGGTGGCATGCATGACAACGCCTTCGGGATCGATCAAGAACAGCCCCCGAAGAGCAACGCCATCTTCCGTGCTTATGCCATAATCCCAGGAAGCCTCACCCTGCAAATCAGAAAGAAGGGGGTAATTCAAAGATCCCCCTAGTCCACCATCTTCCCGTTTTGTTTCTACCCAGGCCTTATGTGTGAATTGAGAATCTACGGAAATACCCAAAAGTGCGCAGTTCTTCTTTTCGAGTTGCGCTGCAATACTCGAAAAAGCGAGAACTTCCGTTGGGCAGACAAAGGTAAAATCGAGAGGATAAAAGAGAAGGTAAACCCATTTGCCCTTATAATCGGACAACTTGAAATTGGTCAATTCGCCCTTAAAATATCCCTGCAAATCAAAATCGGGTGCCGCTTGACCGACGACAGTCGCTGGATTTGAGTGACAATGGTCTTCCATGGAAAAACCTCCTTTTGAGATCCTGTCTAAGTACCACTTCCATACGTTAAATACGAATGGATCGAGCACGAACTCAATAAGTTGAATTCGTGAGGGATTATTATCATCTCAAATTCCCATGTCAATGAAACCCGGCACCTATCTCCATTGTTATAGTAAACGGACACCAACATCAGGAGGCAATCTTGCGAACCATTACATTTTTGGCAGGAATTCTTTTCCCCAGTTCCCTTGCTTTGGCAAATGACCAGGATATTCGATTTCTGACAGAAGGGGTCGGAACCATTCAACAAATGGGGGTTCCCGGCCCGTTGTGTTCCTTCGGCGAGAAAACATTTCCGGTCATCTTAGGGAAATCAGGAAGCCTTCAACACCCACTCGTGGTCGCTGGGAAATATGGTCGGGGAAGGGTGGTTGCATTTGGACACGGGGGATATCTCACCTCCTCGCAAACAAATATCCGCACTTTAATATCCAATTGCGTTAGGTGGACCAAGAAAGACCGGAAGAAACTCACCATTGGGGTCCTGAACAACTCCGGCCTGGCTACTTTTCTACATCAAAAGAATTTCACCATCATTGAAAACCCCCTTTCCAATTTACCTTCTCTTCACGTACTCATAGCGGACTGCCATTACATCAAGAAAGATGCCGAATACGCTTCCATTTCACGATTCATCCAAAAAGGGGGGGGATTCATTACGGCGGGGCTTGGATGGGGGTGGAGCCAACTCAATCCAGGAAAAGATCTTGTCAGTGAACATCCGGGGAATAAGCTTCTCTCCAAAGCCGGCATCGTCTGGGCATCAGGATACCTTGATAAAACAGATCCGAAAGGATTTAAGACGGGGGAGATGCCCTCTGCATTCACGCAAGCCAATAAAGCACTTTCGCATTTTGTATCGGGGACTAAATTAGAGAAACAAGACCGGGCCCAAGCTTTGGGAACCCTCTCCCTCGCGCTGCGATCGATCCCATCGGAAGATAAACTCCTTCTCGCGATGCTTGGGAAAATATTGAAAACCAAAACTCGAAGCAGATTGACCCCCACAAAAGAGTCTGGACTTGGGCTTGATAACCCGTTGGAAAGACTTCTGCTTACTTGGGAACTGATTACGGCGAAAAAACTCCCTCCCGAAAAGAGGAAAGCACATCCAGCTTCGACCACTTTCCCAGGAAAGGTTCCATTGAAAGCAAAACAGGTTCGAAAGAACATTTCCATAAATACCAGCGTACCGGGTTGGCATAGTACAGGTCTTTACGCGATTCCTGGGAAGGTTATTTCAATCGGCCTCCCTCCTGGTGGACAAGATTTAGGATTACACATTCGAATCGGAAGCCATAAAGATGAATTATGGAAAAAGGAATCGTGGTGGAGGGCTCCTCAAATCACAAATGAAGCCCCTCTGAATAATGTAAATACCCAATGGTCCAATCCTTTCGGTGGACTCGTTTACGTCGTCGTCCCTAGGAAAGGAACAGGGGGAGTCATCCCCATCACGATTAAGGGAGCGGTACAGGCCCCTCTTTATCTCCATGGACAGACCGATTTGAAAACATGGAAAAATACGATTCGCCATTATCCAGGTCCTTGGGCGGAGATTGGATCACCAAAAATGATCGTGACCGTCCCCTCCCACGTTATCCGGAATCTCGATTCCCCCGACAAGGTTGCCGAAGCGTGGGACAGAATTATCGACCTCGATAAAGAACTGGCAGGAAGATCCTGTGCCAAAAATCGACCCGCCAGAATTGTCCCCGATGTGCAAATTTCAGCCGGCTATATGCATTCGGGATACCCCATCATGACCCACCTCGACCAAATCAACAACCTTGTCGACGTTTCTCACCTCCGGAAAGGGAACTGGGGCTTTTTTCATGAACTGGGGCACAATCATCAAAATGGAGACTGGACGTTTGGAGGCACCGGAGAAGTTACGGTAAACCTGTTCTCCCTGTACGTATTTGAATATTTTTGTGATATCCCCACCGGCACCCAGGATCGATCAACGGAAACTTTTCGTCAGAAATTGATGAAAAAAATGAATTTCGATCGCCCTGATTTTTCTGTCTGGAAAAGTGACCCCTTTCTCGCTCTTGTCATGTATATCCAAATCCAACAGGAATTTGGATGGGACCCTTTTCGAAAGGTATTCCGGGAATATCTCGCTTTACCCGGGAAGGAGCGCCCCAATACGGACGCAGAGAAGCGAGACCAATGGATGATCCGGATGTCCCGGCAGGTGAAGAAAAATCTGGCCCCGTTTTTTCAACTTTGGGGAATCCCTCTTTCAGACGAAGCGATATCCGAAACCAATAACCTTCCTGTCTGGATTTCCAAGGATTTCCCAAAAAAATACCACCCAAAGAAATAGTGGGATTGAGATCTCAGGGAGAGATCGGTATGGTATCGACGCATGATCAAGGCCCTCCATCTGTTTGCGAATCACAAAGTGACCGGACCGGCCGAACTCGCTCTTGACACAGCCCTTGCTCTTGAGAAATCGAGGTCGGACTGGGAATGCCATTTTCTCCCTGCGCACCATCCCAAAGATCCATCATGGTTAAAGGACCTCGCGAAAGAAAAAATGGCTCGTCTGGTTGAGGTGGAAGGGCTCCGCCTTCAAAAGCACTATAATCCAATCCGCGCACACCTCGACAGTCGCATCCTCGCCCGATACCTGGATCATCATCCTGTGGACTTGATTCATTGTCATTTACCGAATGATCATCTCGTGGCTGGAGCGGCCCTGGCCGCACGAAAAAGGAATTGTCACCCCATCCCTATTATCCGGACCGTTTATGATGGGGAGCCATTGAAGCCGAATTGGCGAAACAAAAAAGTCTTACAAAAAATTGTACGGGAGCGATCTGTTTTACCAGGACGGTGCAACAACAATTACAGAACGGCCTTTGGTCTTTACCGGAAGACCGTGTCCGCCTGGTGGACCCACCCATCGATACCGATCTTTTTTCCCCCCCCACGATGGAGGATCAAAATCGGTATCGGGAAGAAATGGGACTCCCGAAAGACGCTTACGTTGTTGGCATCGTAGCCCGAATGCAAACCCATCGAAGATTTGGGCCTCTCCTGGAGGCCGTTCGGATTGTGGCCGATCATATCCCCCAATTTCGATTCGTTATTATTGGCCGGGGGACTCATCAAGATAAAGTCGCACGGGATCCCGTTCGTAAACTGGGTTTGGAAAAAATCGTCCTCTTCGCTGGATATCGATTGGGGGAGAATTATCGAACCGCCTTACAGACGTTCGATGTAAAAGTGTTTCTGGTTCCCGGGTCGGATGGAACCTGTAGAGCCGTTCGAGAAGCGCTCGCCTCTGGGATTCCCGTCGTATCTTCTCAACGAGGGATTCTCCCCACCTTGATAGAAGACGGTAAAACGGGGAGGGTAATTGAAGATACCCCGGATAATATTGCAAAAGTCCTGATCGATATAAGCTCCTCCCCCGAACAACTGGCGGAGATGAAAAAAGCCTCCCGGAGAAATGCAAAGAAAAGATTTTCCTTCCAGAATTATGTGTCTGCCATTTTCGATTTGTGGGAAAGGTCGTTATGAAAAGACCACTCCACGAAAAATTCATAGAAGGGTTTCATTGGTTTTCGGATAATGAAAAAATCCTCGTAGACCTCCCTTCCATTCTTTCCCATCCAGAACGAAAAGAATTAAAAAAGAACAAGTACCGTTCTATTTATCAAATCTCAACTCCGAAGCGGAAAATTCTAAAGATATTTGAAGACCCCCGGTTCACTCAGAAAGTAAAAGAAAGGCTCTCCACCTCTCACGCAGGAAAAGAATGGGCGGCTTCCAAACAACTCACAAAAATAGGAGTCGGAACGATTCAAGGAATCGCCTTTGGAGAAAAATGGGAAGGAAAGTGGGTAAAATCCTCTGTACTCCTGATGGAAGAAGTCCAAAAAGCCAAATCCCTGGCGGACATCATTGCCGATCGAGGCCTTCCGCAGTCGAGAATGAACCTCCTCATCGAAAAACTTGCCGAAGTTGTCCATCGTATGCATCAAGCCGGGATCTGCCACCGTGACCTCCACGGGAACAATATCCTCGTGTCAGGCAACGAACTTCACATTCTCGACCTCTCTACTATCTGGTATCTCTCCTGGTTTCCGGAAAGAGCGAAAGAAAAAAACCTGGAAAAATTAGTTCAAACCTTCCATATCGCGGGGAGAAGTACGAGCGCATTACGATTCTGCAAACGGTATCTGGAACGGGCCCAATCGAAGGAATCGTACCGAGGTTTTTACAGGCGCATTAAAAAAGGAAGCCAGAATCGACTTCAAAAACATTATGCAAGCCAAACGCAAAGGGCATTAAAGAGTGGGTCTCAATTCACCATCGTGGAAAAAAGTCCCTTTCGGATTAGGAGAGCAGGAGTTCTTTTCGATTCACTTCTAAAAGGGAAGAGCTCTTTTCAAAATAACGCGCCCGTTGATATTCCTACAGACCGGGGATCGGTTTCTGGATGGACAAAGGAATACGCCCACCCTTCCAGAGCCCGGGCAAAATCGAGACGGGGTTGGATGGGGTTACGAGCCCTCGAAGTGCGTGGGATTCCGGCCCCCAAAGGGTACGCCTGGATCGAAGCCCTTCATGGGGAAAGTTCCTGGATCGTTATGGAGAAAATCGAAGGGGCACAACCACTCGGAAAATGGTTCCGGGCAGAAGGAGATAAGATCCCCGCTTCCGACCGACACCGTCTAACGAGGGATTTAGCTCAGTTTGTAAAATTAATTCATGCGAATGGGATTTATCACAACGATTACTCGCCAAAGAATTTTCTCGTGGGGAAAAAGGAAGGCCAATGGATGATCCATATCGTTGATCCAGAGTCAGTCCAACTCTCTCGAAGCCTTACCCAACGGAGAAAGATTCGAAACCTTTCTCAGATTGCGGACCTGGGGAAATCCGTATCCCGCTCCGATCGCCTGCGATTTTTACTATCGTACCTTGGAGATTTTCCGCGCGAAAAATGGGAGCCGATTGCACGCCGAATTTGGAGAGAAACGAATCGCAGGATTTCCGCCCGAATATCGCGAACCGGACAGAGCGAACCTACCGAACCTTAAAATCCGTACGTTTCTCGAAGAATGGGGACAATCATGACTTCCATGAAAACCTCCCCAAATCCCCCGTCTTCGTTTGTTTCCGTGGTGGTCGTTCCATCACCCGTTGTTGTATAGATCACTTTGGTAAATTCGGTTTCGTATTTGGATCCATCGAACTGATCTTCCGTATTTCGGATCACCTGACCCGTCCCGGCAGAAGTGAATTCAATATCTACCCAATGAGACTCTTTTTTTCCAATGGTTAAATTAACTTCCACCTCAATTTGCGCATTCGAAGGCGCATCTCCAGACCCCCAATTCATTTTCCAGGAGAAATTGGTATATTCCGAATCCCCACATCCGACCGGTTCATGATATTCGGTAATATCAATGATAGGGGGGTAATCTCCCAAATCGACAGAAACGGTAATATCCCGGACATAGGAAGAATATTCGCTATTGGCGTATTCTTCCTCCAGGATTTCGCAAATCGCCGACTCGAGAGTCTTTTCCATATCTCTCTTTGCAGAGGAATCATTCCAGGTGCCTTCCAGGGCCCAATTCAAGTAAGAGTGAAGAGCCTCCTCTTCACATCCGGTATTGGGCACCATCATGATGGTTACCAGAAGCAGCATTGATTTTCTCATGCCACCCTGTAACCCGAAAGGGAAGTGGAGTGCCTCAAAAAATCAAATTCTTTTTGAGGTCTATTCGGATCGGGGTTGGAAATGTTCTTGAAGCCAGGTGAATATTACCCCCATGACCCGCTCACGCTCTGCCCCCAAAGGCAAATGCCCGCCTTTGTACCAGAGTATCGTTTTGGGCTCCCGGGCCGCCGCATGGAGGATCTTATTTCCCACAACGGGAACAACCTTATCCTGATCACCATTGATTAAGAGAACGGGTCGGGGAGAGATCTTTCCCACCCAATGGCGTGGATCAATGGGATCAATTGCCTGGACTCCGAGAGCAATATCCTCCTGGGAAAGTGTTTTCCGAGCTCTCGCAACTTCGGGAAGTGTGCTTGAGGCATACATCTCTTTCCAACCACCTCCCGCCACCATGATAATCGGGGCTTTCACCCGGGGATCCGAACCAGAAAGGAGGGATCCAAGTATTCCTCCCATGCTCGCACCGAACAACCCGATTCGATTTCCATCAATTTCAGGTCGCGTTTGAAGGAAATCGATTCCCCGGCGGTAGTCGATCACGGACTGAATTAACATATTCCGGGTTTGATAAGGATATTTCCCAAAGTACTCTGTTTGCGTTTTCCTTTTTCGCTCACCGTGGCCCCACGCATCCGGAACCAAAACCGCAAATCCCTTGTCAATAAAGGTAGGCCAAATTTGCCGGTAATTTCTTCGGCTTCCGGGATGCCCATGTAAAAGAAGCACGCAAGGCCATTTTTTGGTCTCCGCCCCAATGGGAACAACATAGGAGGCGACGGCCCGGTTTCCCCAGACACTCTTGTAAGAAACTCGATAGGAGATCCATGACTCTGATTTTTCTTCCACCTCCATCTCAGCCTCAAGAGGGAGAGCCTTGTCATAGGCAAAGATTTGGGAACCGGGAACCTGATATTCCTTCTCTTCTTGCGCCCGCAATGTCGAGGAGAGAAGAAGGAAAAAGACGAAACTGATCCGACCGATACCAAGCCCCATATAGACCTCCGTTTCATGAAAACTCAGGGCACAGAGTAATGAAGAGGCGGACCCGAGAGAAGGGATTTTCATTTAAAAATGAACATCACCGATAATTGACCTCCCCGTAAGATTCCGATTCAATAAATATGGATGACCGAAGAACAAGATTGGTTTGGAGAAGGGCTGCGATTTTCCTGCACCCAATGTGGAAATTGTTGTGTGGGGGACCCTGGTGCGGTCTGGGTAAACCAGGAAGAAGAACGCTCCATCGCTCAGAAACTGAAATTGAGCCTCCGAACATTTCGCTCTCAATACATGACGAAAATTGAAGGAGAACCTTCTCTCGGGGAGGTCTCTTCCGCCCGGGGCCAACACTGTGTCTTTCTACAGGAGGGGACGAAGGGCTGCTCCATCTACCAGGTCCGCCCGAAACAATGCCGGACCTGGCCCTTTTGGCCCGAAAACCTTCGATCTTTTCGGAAATGGATTAATGCGTCGAAACATTGCCCGGGAATGTCACAGGGGCTGGAAGGATCTGGAAAGTTTTATCCTGCAGAGGAGATTCGCAAAATACGGGACAAAACTCCCGCTGATCCGGAATCATACCAAGTTTGAAGGGAGCAGGTCTTTACGCTAACGATTCTTTTTCCCCGGAGACCGCTTTTTCACTTCCCAGTTATCATCCGATCCATACTGATCAACCTTTTTTCGATGGATCGTCTCATTATCATCCGTTTTCCAGGAAAGGGGGCAAGAATCCCGAGTTCGCCCTTTTTCATCTTTTAAGACAACGACATCCCCCCGGGAAAGGCCATTCCCAATCGTTTTATTACCGACGGTGACCACCACAACCCCTTTGGGGAAAGAAAAGTCCCCTTCATGATCCGGATCGACGATCAAAGCGATCTTACCGGGCTTAAGGAGAGTACTCCTTTTTCCAAAGGCGATTACTTTGTCAGACCCATCTCCGTCATCGATGGTATACCCTTTCAGGTCGATTATTTCTTTTGTCCCATTGTACAATTCAACAAATTCACCGCTTTCACTTCGATCCGGAGAATGGCAGACTTCTGAGATAACGATCTGTTCGAAATCAAAGAACGGCTTTGCTGGAGAAGCGGGAAAGTCGTTGCTCGCCTTCCTTTTTTCCCGGTCGTACCAGATAAAGTCCCAATTATTCTTTTTTGTTTTGGAAGGGCGTTTATAAAACCCGGCTTTCGAGGCCTGACTTCGAATCGCACGAAGCTCTTTTAAAGTCATCGAAATGGTTCTGAAATGGATGGGGAAGTAGCGACGGTACGCTTTGGCACCTTTTTTTGCCTTCATCCGTTCCAGGAAGGTCTCTAATCCATCCCGGCCCAAATCCCACATTTCATCGAATTTATCTTCGAAAGTGGAGATTACTTTTTTCCATTTGGCCCCACTGAAAACCTGAAGATTCTCATGATTGCCATGTTCGGCCGTTCGGGACCAGTTATAAGACCCCGTAGAAAGGGTCTTCCCATCTATAATCATGTACTTGTGATGCATTAGTTTTGCGAACGAAAACGTATGCTTCATCGAATAGGTATGATACCGAAGAGGAAGTTTCCCTTTTTGCAAAATACGTTCCTGGGAGTTTCGATTCCCATACTCCCCAAGATCTAAAAGAACCCGGACTTTTATTCCTTTTTTATGAGCGGCCACCACCGCATCAGCAAGTTCTTTTGTATTGAAATGGGCAATCGCGATATCGAGAGTTTTTTTCGCCCCCTTAATCTGCTTCAAGAGAACGTCCTCAACGATCTTGGTCTTGTCCCCTTTATTGTCCGTTGTAAACCATGCACCGGTCGCCTTTTCGGAAGCCGGTCGTTTGGGAATGCTTTTCTTTTTCAATTGTTTAATTTCAGGCTCGTTCTTTTTATCGAGGACAACTTTTTTTCCTTCGGCAAGCAGGCATTTCATATTTCGAGTAAAGGCCCTGGCTAAATCCTTATCCGGGGGGAAAATGATCCAGTTCTCCTGATATCTCCAGAAAGCCCCCGCCGACCAGTTTCCAGATCCGTTGATCACCACCGAATTATCAATGACCGCGTATTTCTCGTGCATCGTACGGGAAGTCGTATATACCTCCGCCCCCGCTTCGATCAGAGGGGCAACAGACTTCTTCGCCCACGTATCCGTTGTCGCCTTATTGAGAACAATGCGAACCTTTACCTTTCGGTTAACGACTTCCCGAATCGCATCGAGAGGGGTGATCTCAAAATTCCGTCGTAACGTTTTGTAATCCTTCGCATCCTTTTTGGAAGAAGGAAAGAAACTGTACATGGCGATATCAACACTCTTTTTTGCCGACATTAGATTTTTCACAAGCGCTTTTGGAAAATCACCCTGGGGAGAAAAGTATACTTCTGCGGTTTCCGGTTTCGTGGGTTCCCCGGAAATCCCGGTAGAGGAAAGGAGAAGCAGGCCGAGAAGGGTTGCACTAAACGTTTTCATCTTCAATCTTCCTTTGGATCTGTGGATTCACCCACAACCTTTTCCGGAACAGGGTTGGGCGTCATACAGGAATGTTGGCGGGTAAGCCGAAAAATGGCCGCTTGTTCCGGGCTTTCGAAATAGATTCCATTTTCAGGAGCGGGCTTTCTTCCACAAGAAAAACGATGAAGCATTTTCCCTCCTTT
>PVBE010860765.1_pt1 | contig 24916 bp, 13 predicted proteins | sample 1631181 | NCBI WGS metagenome assembly PVBE01 (sample SAMN08397723, study PRJNA350692) | Marine metagenome, whole genome shotgun sequencing project. | isolation source: water | place: Pacific Ocean | collected 2012-04 | reverse complement strand
TCCAACATGACGGAGTTCCAGAACCGCACTTCAGAGCTGGACCCACCCGGAAGCGACATCATCAATGACATCAGCTCTTTCGGCGAAGACGGTGTCGGCAACCTCTATATTGTCGATTACGCCGATGGCCAGATTTTCCGGATCACCTCCGATTGCGACGCGAGCAACTACTGCGGCACCACCCCCAACTCCGTGGGACCGGGCGCCGTTATGGGGTCCTTTGGCAGCCTTGGACTGACGGACAACACTTTCGGTCTCTCCTCCTCCGGTGGCGTCCCCGGCCAGTTCGGCTACTTCATCTTTGGCGACAAGTCGACATCCGTTCCCACCGCTGACGGAGTGCGCTGCGTAGGGGGCAACCTCTTCCGACTCCTTCCACCCCAAACCATTGACGGGACGGGCAACGTTACCAACCTGCTGGATTTCAACACCCCGCCCTTCAATGGCGCAGGTCAGGTCTTTGCCGGCACGACCTACTTCTTCCAGCATTGGTACCGGGACAAGGCAGGCGGGCCTGCGGGGTCCAACTTCTCCGATGGGCTACAGGTGACCTTCTGTCTCTAGCCCAGGAACCAGAGCAGTCGATCAGATAGCCCTGCGGCGACGTGTCTCAGCCTGCAGTGCGAGGTTGGCCTCAAAAATTGAGAGCAACACCGCCCCGCGCTGACCTGTGGCCGAAGAAGCCACTGACGGTTCACGCCTGACCCTGCGATCCGCCCCTATCTGTCTCACCGGTTGGATTGGCTTAGGGGTGGAGATCCCGGGGCGAGGTTGAGCCGGGCGGAAAGAACTGGCCGCTGCCCCATCGTCCTGGAGCGCGTAGAACGCGGCAGATTGGAGGTCGTGAAGACTCTCCATGCCGGACTCCTCATTGCTGGCTATCCCAACGCGCACGTTGACTCGAACGTTGACCTCTCCGTTGCAGAAGTCCCAGCCATTGACCTCTGAGCGCACGCGACGCGCCATACCCTCTGCGGCCTGGCGGCCAGTGTGTGGCAGGAGCATCCAAAGGAGGTTGCCTTCCGGGTAGCCCAGTAGATCCCCGGAACGAGAGCTCTGCTCAAGCAGCTCGGCAACCCGAGCGCGCATCTCTTCACATGAGCTGTGGCCGTGAATGGCACCCAGTTGATCCAGCCTCTCCAACTCCACAAGGAAGCAGGTAAGGGGGACCTCGTGGCGCAGGCAGCGCTCGAACTCAACGCCCATGAGCTCCTCGACCTCGCTGCGGCCGAACAGCCCATCACCCAACGGCTCGGGGCGCCGGCGCCGGGGCTCGGAATCGAAATCGTGGTTGTCGGAACGATGCTTCATGAGGGCGGCCAGAATGCGTGCAATCGGCATTCCGTCCGCCCCACTTGAGGGTTTAGCCCCCCCGACGCTATTTCCCGCCAGATACAGCTCCCTGCTGCTCCACGCAGGAGGCCAGGAACGCAATCAGATCCCGCAACTCCTCCTGGCTGAGGGCGTGGGATAGGTCCTCAGGCATGGAGGATGGGCCCCGCTTACGCCCCACGATGGCGGTCTCCTCCACTTCGAGAGTCTCCTTTTGAGGCGTCTCAAGGGTCAGCCACCCCTCTTTCTCCTCCAGGATCCTACCGACGAGAGTCTCGCCATCATCGAGTTGGAGCAACCAGTCCTCAAAACCCACCGCGATCTCCGCCCCCGGCTCGCGCACGGAGCGGAGAAGCTCCAGGGGGCTCAATCGATCACCCACGTGAGTCAGATCCGGCCCGACTTCCGAGCCCCCCTGATCCCCAAAAGCGTGACACCGCAGACATTCCGTCTCGGTCTTCTTCAGGAAGATCACGCGCCCCGCCTCCCTGTCGCCACCCTCCAGAGCCCACACCCAATCGGATAGCGCCCGATCCGTGCTGGCTCGAGCCTGTCGCAGCCGATCCAGGGCCAGGTCCAGGGTTGGTGTCCCCAGGCGAACCGCCGCACGCTCCAACTCCAGGGCCACAGGGCCAACCCCACCTTGGGCGCAAAGATCCTCGATCCACTCCAGAAGGTACGCCTCGGTGCCCGAGGCTTGGCACTCGGCAAGAACCTCCAGAGCAAGGCGAGCATCGGGGAACGCCCCCGCGGTCATGGCTGAACCATAGGCCTTGACGAGCGGTGCCAGGGCTCGATCGGGCTCACTACGCGCCAACGCGCGCAGGGCCACGATACGAACTCCGGGGAGTGGCGAGTCGGAGCAGTCCCATAGGATCGCATCGAGCTCCACGTGGTCGTGATCAAGGGCAGACTGCAGAGCCGCCTGTTGGACGGCGCCTGCGTTGCCGACACTCCCTCGTGCCAGTGCCGCCAGGACCTCGCTTGATTCGGCCCCCCCTCCCCGCGCCAGGTTCAGCCACACGCTCCAGCGGGCACGGGACCACTCCTCTTTCTCCAGCGCCTGCCGGCCCAGACCCTCGATCCACTCACTGGATAGTGAGTTCTCATCGGCAACCACGGGACGCCACTCCCCCATGACCGGATCGATCGCATTGGGGGCTTGCCAATCCGCAAGCAGCCCCAAGGCTTCCGCACCCAGGCTCTCGGAAGAACAGGCCAGCCCCCAATCCGCGATTGCGCGGGCTGACCGGGGAGTGTGGATGCGCCAATGAGCAGCCATGGCTCTGCGGGCCAGGCCCGGATCGGAATCATCTAGGCCCGAGAGGAGCTGTGCCAGGTCCTCCATGGCACCGGCGATGGGCCGGTCGTAGATGGCCCGGGCAGCCTCAGCGACCAGAGCATGCTCGGGGTCGGCGAGAAAGGTCGCAATGAGGTCATCACCCTGGGTTCGCAGGGCAACGATGGCCGCCTCACGAACCCTGATGCGGTCATCAGCGTGGAGCGCCTCCAGCTCTGCGCCATCGGCCTGATACGCAAGGGCCCGCACCGCAGCGTGCCTCAGCCACGGGTCCTCCCCCCCCTCAGCCTCAACAAGATGCAGAAGGGCGGAGGCGAACTCAGATTCGCGGATGCCCGCACGGCCAAGGCTGGCCAGGCATTGAGCGGCAAAGAACCGTACACGGGCCTCGGGGTCCGAGAGCCCGCGCAGGGCCAAGGCGCTCGCAAGGGGGGTGGGAGCCTCGGACAGCACCTTCAACCACTGAGCGCGGACACGCCGGTCCGCATCCTTGTGCAGAACCGCCAGGGTGGCCCACACCTGCCGACCCGCAGGGCCACCTGCCCGCAGGATCTGCCCCGATCCCCATATCCCATGCAGTCGGCCGAATTCCCCGGCCTCCCCCAGGGATTGGGGCCACGCCCCAAGAGCTGCTGCGAGCAAGACGTCGAGGTTCTCTTGCTTGGAGGCACCAGCCCCGGTCAAGACCCGGTCAACCAATTCCCACTGCGCCTCGAGGCGGACGGTCTGGTGGGCGTGGCCCATCAGTGCTTGCAATTCATGGGCCGACCTTTCAGCCATCCCCAGTGCGAGCAGAGAACGCACCTCCTCCCGCTCATCTGCAAAATCCGCACCGACCGGATGCACGCCATAGATGCGTCCCTTGCCCGTCTTATCCCAGCCGTGAACCCAATCACTGTAGTACATCGATCCGTCACTTCCGATCTGGACGTCCGTGGGCAGGCAGTTCCAAAGGAACTTCTCCGCCCCTACGAGAGCGAACCCCGCTCCACGCTCCTCCATCTGGAATCGGTGGACACCGCTGTAGCTCGCGTCTCCACGGAAATCACACAAGAAGAAGGAGCCCTTGTATTCAGGGCCCCAGCCCGCGCCCGGGTAGTAGGTGATCCCCGATGGACCATCAGCAAAATTGGCGACGGGCGGAGTGATGTAGGCTGGCTGCCCTGCATGGTGAGGCTCCCAGAGCAACTCATCGTTCCAGGGCCCACGACTCACCGGTTGCCATAGGAACTGGTAGGCCTGCCGCCAACCGCTCTCTCCACCCTCCACCAGATAAACCCAACGTGCCCGATCACCACCATCCGAGTTGTTGTCACCGGTGAACAGGTTGCCATAGTCGTCGAACACCAGGTCCTGGGGGTTGCGCAGGCCGGTCGCAAAAATCTCCAGCCCGGACCCATCGAGCTCAGAGCGCAGCACGGCCCCGGCGTGATGGTGGGCAAAGACATGACCGTCATGCTCGACGTGAAAACCACGGTCCCCGATCGACCAATAGAGTCGCCCATCCGGCCCGCGCACCAACCCGTGCATGTCATGCCCCGCAAGGGCCGTATGGACGCCCCACCCGGTGTGCTGCACCTCGCGCCCATCTTCCCGACCATCACCATCGTGATCCCACAGCCGCCACATATCCGGGATGCAGGCAAAGTAGAGATCGTCGCCCAAAGGCAGGATGCCCGAAGCCACCCCCGCTGCAGGATCGGCGAACCCACCGGCATAAGTAGTCGCCACATCGGCCTGCCCGTCCCCGTCCCTGTCAACAAGCCGGGTCACTCGCTCCTGTTCCACAAGGTAACCAGCGGCGAACTTGTCGCCCTCGTGACGCCGCATGTATTCCACCCGGTCCTCAACGGTGCGGGCCGCCAACTCATCAGGCAGCCAGTGCATGTGCGAACGCATATCCGTCACCCCCGAGTTGAGCCTGAAGGTCTCTGCGACAAAGAAGCGCATCTGGTTATCGAGCGCAAAGGCCACGGGGTTGGCCAGCAGAGGCTCAGCCGCGAACAGACTCAGCTCAAAGCCCTCTGGGAGAACAACGCCGGACATAACATCACGGGCCTCGGTGGTGGCGGGCGCCACAGGAGGGACATAGGGTTCATCCTCCTGGCAGTGCGATGGCCGAGCAAGGAGCACGAGAGTGAGTAGGTACCAGCAAGAGTAATCCTTCATGCGCGCAGTCTAGCCGCTGCGCCCGCCCTTGGCAGCTAAGGTTTGTTGGCCAATCGCTGGGCGAGAAGCAGGTCCACCATGCGCCCGTAACTCCGAATACCAGCAGCCTGCCCCTGGCTCTTCAGGTAGACGTCGTTGGCGCGACTGGACCATTCCCACAGCGCCGTCTTCTTACTGCGCCAGAACCGATACTGCCGCTGGAGATCCGCGAGAACCCCGGGATCGAGACTGGCACTCGCCTCCTTCAACAGCCCACGATCCGCCCGCCCCAATGCACCCCGGGCATGGCTGAGGGCTTGGAGGGAACCCGAATACCGGAACCCGGGATCATCACTGAAGCGGCAGACAAGGTACGCGATGAAATTGGCCTCGTCCTCACGGGCGAACCCGCGCCCGTGCGCCACTTCGTGAGCCGTCACGAAAGGCACCTGCGTCAGAGGGACCTGCGCGTTGACATGGGCCTCGGCGGTGAAGGGCGAGTAGATCCCTGAGATGCCCAAAGCAGACATGAGCCCTGAGAACACTGGACGCCGAACGGCAAGAGGTCGCCCACCCAACACGGGGTGCACTCGCGCTGCTTTGAGCCACGCTTCGTGTAGACGCGGGTCCCCGTCCGGACCTCCGCCCAACTGAAGGCTCCAATCCGGAGAACCGGGGCCATCCTGCAGGCAGAGTCCCCTCTCAAGAGCCGCCTCCTCCCCCAAGCTGAGAACGAGCTCTGCGAGCTCACTGTTCGGCCGCGGCCGCACGTCCCAACCCGCGTGCCAGGCAAAAGGCCGCCGCGCATGGTTGAACCCCCAGGAAACTTCGAAGATGAAGAGAATTGCAGCGGCTAGGACCACGGTCCAGCCGATCAGGCGCCTCACCCCCTTGGGCTTTCGGACCGCGCGGACAAGGCCTACGCAGGCAACCCCACCGAGCAGGAGCAGCATGAGCTCGGCGACGGAGAACGGGACGAGTCCTACTGGAGCCAAGACGATACGTACAACGGGAAAGATGCCACCGCAGTAGAGGGCTTCCGTAAGGTCCGGGTCACTCTGCAGAACGCTCAGGACCCCGAGCGTCCCACCACCCAGCACCAAACACACCCATGCTCCAACCCAGCCCAGCCCCGGCCGGGGCCTACCCTGTAAGTTGGGGGCGGGTGGGTCTTGTCGATCGGTCATCGTGAAATCCAGGGCGAGCATCAAGCCAATCCCACCCGATGAGAGCCCGTGCCTGCCCCCATTTCAACCGCTACCCCATTACTCGAGACGCTCCGGGCCCATTCTGCCCACGAATTCAACAGCCATCCGGCAAATGGGCCTACAATAGAATATGGGCCGCAAGCGGCGCACACCCTCCAACGCCATGCCAAGCCCCGCCCTGTGCCCTCCAAGCCAATCCTGGCCACTAGTCCGCCTTGGGCAGCAGCGTGGAGCTCTTCTGGCCACCTGCCTCGCCCTGTGCCTGGGTAGTCCCCTGGCAGGCCATGCAGCCGCCCAACACAAGCCGCGCACAGGCCTCCCCTCACTGGCTTCCAAGCCCGAGCGCACCCTGGTCCTGCCCACCCACGAGCGGGATACGGCATTGATCAAGTTCCTGGATGGCTCGGGGGTCCACCTCCGGCGCGGACGACTCGTGAGCCAGAACCCACAGGTTGAAGCGGTTTCCCTCTCGCTTGAGCAGCTCGGGGTGCAGGTGCGACGCCTCTTCCCACAGCCAGATGCGCTCCTGGACACATGGCGTGAGCAAGCCGAAGCCCGTAGCGGCGAGGTCCTGCACGACCTGACGCTGTTCTACTCCCTACACCTTCCCGCAGGGCTCGATCTTGGCCCCCTGTGCGATCAACTCAACCGCTTCGAGGTCGTCCGACGGGCCTGGCCCGTAGGGGCTGTCAGCGACCCGATTGCTTCGCCCGTGGCGGGCGCCGGCGACTACAGCGGGCAACAGGGCTACCGCGGGCCGGCCCCCATGGGCGTCGATGCGGACTTTGGCAACACCTATAGCGGCGGCCTTGGCACGGGCATCACCATTGCGGACGTGGAAACGGGTTGGACGGACGACCACGAGGACATCGCCCACAAGGCTCAAGGTAACTACATCGGGCTGTGCTGCGCCCCGTACCCTTGGGATCACGGCACGGCCGTGCTGGGTGAACTGGTCGGGGAGCACCAGGAGTTGGGCGTTCGGGGTCTGGTCTACGACGCGGACGTCCTCCTCTCCACCCACCAGGGATTCGCGATCAACGTCCCCGCGGCCATCACTAACGCCATCGCCGCCTTGACCGCAGGTGATTTCCTTGTCCTGGAAGTGCAGTGTCAGGACGCCCCCCTTGGCCCCCACCCGTGCGAGTGGGATGACGCCATTTTTGCCAGCGTGCGCCTGGCTACCGCCTCCGGCATCCACGTGTACTCTGCTGCCGGAAACGGCGGCCACAACCTGGACGATCCCAGCTTTGGGGGGAAGTTCAACAGAACGGTCCGTGACTCCGGGGCCGTCATCGTGGGTGCATCACAGGGATCCGCGCTCACGGCGGCCAGCTTCTCCAATCACGGAACCCGGCTGGACCTTCACGGCTGGGGGACCAGCGTAACCACCGCCGGCTACGGGGACCTCTTCAATGGAGGGCTCCAATCAACCTATACCGCCCTGTTCAGCGGCACCTCCAGCGCCACTCCGATCGTCGCCGGGGCGGCGGCGCAACTCGCGGGCATCCATTCCCAGGTGACCGGCCTCACGGTCGCCCCCAAGCAGCTCCGGAGCCTGCTGGTAGGCTCGGGCACTGCGACGACCAGCGGCCCCAACATCGGGCCACGCCCGAACGTGCGAGCGGCCATCGAGAGCCTGGGCTTCCCCGTCGTGGACATCAGCGGAACCCTGGTTCCGGGAGGCTCCTACACCGCCACCAGTAATGGGGCCCCCGGAGACGGCTGCGTCATGGTGTTTGGTACAGCCATCCGCGACGTAAGCCCCATCCCTGTCCCACCCTACGGGTACTTCATGCTGGCCGGGAGCCTCACCCGGAAGACGTCCGGTGCGCTCGACGGGACGGGGCAGCTCAGCTACAGCGAGGCCATACCCGCAGATCCCAACCTGTCCGGCACAACCCTGGGCTACTGCCTGACCTGGCAACGCTTCCTTTCCGGCCAGCCTGGAGTCGGAGCGTTTGGCAACGTGGCTGCAATCGAGATTCAGTAGGCGGCCCGGACGAAGCCCGGCCCAGAACTACTTCAGTTCGTCCCAGTAATCGCCGGGCATATCGTGCGCGATCTTCAGCGCACCATTGGCCCCGCCGTAAACAGGCTCTTCGGTTCGGATCACGCGACCCGCTCCGAGCGTCTTGACCATTTCCGCCTCGATCGCCGTATCCAGCCCTCGGATCTGGCTTCCACCACCTGCCAACAGAACGCGATCCTTGAGGCGCGCCTGAAATTCCGGGTCAAACGTAGCAATCAACTGGCCCAAGCCCTCAACGATCGGGGGCACTATCCGGTTGCAGGCATTACGGATGGGATCGGTCAGGTCAAAACTCTGCGGCTTCCCCTGAACGGGAAGCTCGACCATGAGACCCTCGGCTTTGGGCTCGACAGTCGAGTAACGCTCCTTGATCCCCTTGACCATCTGCGTGCTGAACTGCGCGTCAGGGAAGGCAGTGGAGATCTCCTGGCTCAACTCCTTGTCCACGAAGTCCCCGGCCGTCGTCAGGGTGATCTGGTCGGATTCCTCAGGCATGGTGCCGTGCATCCGGCACAGGTCTACGGTGCCTGCACCGATATCGATCACGAGAACGTCCTCAAGCATGTCCAGCCCATAGGCCACGGAAAACGGCTCGGAACAAAGCATGACCGAGTCCACCGCCTTCCGGGCAGCCTGGAGGATGGCATCCTTGTTGTGGATGGACGCCTGAGCTGGCACACCGATGACTGCATAGACGAGCTCATCACTGCGTGGCTGGGCCTGACGCACGATCTCCTGCACCAGATCCTGAGCGGCCTGCAGACTCTCGCCATCCTCAGCTCCGTCCTGATTGAACTTCAGAACTCCGTGCTCAAGGGGGCGATGCAGGTTCAGTGACAACCGCTTGTCGCGCGCCTCCTGCCCGAACAAGACATCCTTCTTGAGGAGTTTGCGCGCCACGGGGTCCTTGGGGTAACCCACGAAGGACTCTACGGTTTCACGCACGCCATTGGATGCACTTACAGAGGTCCGTGAGGTTCCCAGGTCAATGCCCATGTAGAGCACGCCCGGAGCGTTAGAATCGGAATCCTTGGGGGACTTGCTGTCAGCCATGTGATTTTACGAGGGGAAGTGAGGGAAGTGGCAACCCGGTGGCCAGCAACGAATTGCCAGCCTGTAGCGAGGGCATTCCGGACCGAATTAGACGCCAAGATCGTAGCATTGCCCGACTCGCATCAAACACGGGCATCGGTCGAGTTTGAACAAAACTGGTCTCTTTGCACCAGAGCGGGACAGACCGGAGGCGCATCTGCCCGAACCACATCCTACGAACGGTCAATCAGGCGCCGCTGCGATGATCCAGCAAGCGGCGCCTCAACTCAAGGTTCGCGCTCAACAGGTCCGCCAGCACAGCGGAGCGCTTCTCCTCAGCCTCCGGATCAATGACACTGGCGGGGAGATCAATGGAAAGGTGGCGCGGAAGCCTGGGGGATTCCCCGAACGGGCCTTGGACACTATTTCCGACTTCGTGCAACACACCTGCACGGGATGTCAAACTCACCGGGATGAGCGTCTCGAGTGCTTCAATTCGCTGCCGTAGCGCACGCACAGCAAAACTCTCACCCACAGAACCCGGGCCCGCGAGGACCGACCCGGCCTCATCCGCCTTGAGCCGCGCCAGTTCCTGGTGAAGCCGTCGCAGTTCACCCTCCACGCGAGCAAGTAACCCCAGCCCCCTACCCCCTATGGGCGCCAATCCCCCTGCGGACGGAATCCGCCTTGGGATATCGACCGTATGCACAACGTTGTTGCGTCGGAATGAGGGCTGAATGCGCATAACAGCATTTCTATATTTGCCCCCCGCCACGCCCATCGCTACAGGTATTGTGCAATCCTGCTTGATTTGACAGCCATGTGGCCCAATCTGAGACGCCATCTTGGCCCCCCCCTGGCCCCCATGGCCCCCCAGAAAACGGCTCACCGCTCAGGTCAGGCGCCAGTGAATATAACGCCGGCTGCTCGGTACACTAGCGAGCCCGCCCCCCCCCACGCTTACTGCACACGAGGCCCCCATGAGTATGTTGGACTGGTTCCAGCGCGGAACCCAGGAAATGATGGTTGCCCGTCCCGATGGGACGAAGGCCCAGGTCGTCTGGAAGCATCCAGACCCGACAATCCCGATGAAGAGTCAGCTCACGGTGGACGCCGATGAGAAGGCCATCTTCTTCCGCGACGGCCAGGTTGTGTCCGTCCTGGAACCGGGACGCCACACCCTCGATTCGGACAACCTGCCTTTCCTTTCGAATCTGGTGGACAGCTTCACTGGTGGCAACGTCTTCATCTCAGAGGTCTTCTTCGTCAACGTTCGCGAACATCCGGGCATCAAGTTTGGTGGACGCATTGGGCACGTCGAGGACCCCAAGAGCGGAGTACCTGTTGAGACCTTGGTTCATGGGGAATTTTCCTTCAAGGTCACTGACCCGCAGAAGCTCATCCTGGGACTTGTGGGCATGGGCCGCGCCGAGTCCGCCATGGTCAAGGCCTGGCTAAAGGAGCAGGTACTCAAGGTCCTTAGAGACACGATTGCCGAATTGATCGTCAAGCAGAAGTGGCCCCTTCTCGACGTCACCTCCGGCGCCTACACAGAAGAGATTGAGCAATCTATGTTGAAAAGCGTGACGCCCCACGTAGAAGGCTACGGCATAGAGATCGCCCGCTTGGGTAACTTCGTGATCGGCATCGATGAAGAGGATGCGGACAACCTCAAGGCGCTCTATCGCGATGCGGCCTACCTCAAGACGGTTGGAGGAGTAGATAACTACCAGCGCTTCGCCGCAGGCAAAGCCATGATGGGCGCGGGCGAAGGTATGGCTGCTGGCGGTGGCGGGGAAGGCGAAGGCGGGGCCGCTGGACTCCTCGGAGGGGCGGGCCTCGGTGTAGGCCTGGGGATGGCGCAGATGCTTGTGCGCGACCCTCGCGGCGGAGAGAGTCTGGCTCCGGCCACCCCCGGCACGGCCTGCCCGAGCTGCTCCGCAGTCGTGGCTCCCGGTAAGTTCTGCAGTGCCTGTGGCGAGTCCCTCAAGCGCGAGGTGCCCAGCGGAACGTTCTGTACTGCCTGCGGGGAAGCTATGGCCCCCGACGGCCGCTTCTGCGGCTCCTGTGGCGAGCCCCAGAAGGCTTCCTCCACGGAGTAAGGCGTAGGCGAAAGCGCCCAGGGCGCAACCGAATAGCCGGACTCACCCAGGTCTCCCTCTGCTGAAGGGGTGGGCCAAGCGAGGAGGTTGGCCACAAACGCGAGGAGCGACACGATGACGAGCGCGCGCGCACGAGTCCAAAAACTCGGAAACAGACGCCGGAAACCGCACCCCGCGGTGGCTGCCAAGGCCAGCGCCAGAGCGGGGAGGGTGGCGAGCTCCCCATAAGCAACCCCGGACAGGACAAGCCCCCCCACTGCCACCAGCCACGGCGTGAGCACCCATGCAGCGGGAACACTACCGAGCCCCAGACTGCCCATCACCCAGGCCCCACCCACAGCAAAACACAAGGCCCCCGCCATCAGGGCAGCGCCCACATAGGAGTGGGCCAGGCAGCCCGCGGCACCCATGGACACAAGCAACACCCCCTCCATCAGGCCAGGGGCCTCAGGGTCAACCTTCACCGACGCCAGGAGCCAGAAGGCCCAGGCGCCGAGGAAGAGAGCGGCCGCCGCGCCGGGCTCCAGATATCCGATCCGTGGACGCAGGATGGCGTAGCACAAGGCCAGCAGTAGGGTGCCCCAAACGGTCAACTGCTGGCGGAGGGCACCGGCCCACAGATCCGGAACGAAGACCGCGGCCACCGCAGCCCAAAGGGTCCAGTCCAGCGCCTCCCCCGGAGGAAAGTTGGGCAGGCGTTGCTTCAACCCGTAGTGCGCAGCCAACAGAACAACGGGAACAAGCATCCGCGCCGCGGAATGGATCGGCCCGCGGCGAGCGGATCGGTTCCAGATACGCCCCGTCAGGGTCAAGACCAGGGCAGCACTTGCGAATCCCCACACCAGGGGTTCCCAGATTCCCACGGCCTACTTGTGCAACCCCTCAATGAAGAAGGTCAACTCGATCTCAGCACCGAGAGCCTCCGTTGGGAAACTATCCATGCCGAACTTGCGGCGATCGATGGTCAACTCCCCTTCGAGCCCTGAGCGGTGCCCCATCCGAGTCTCCTTGTTCCCGATCAGGGTCATAGGGAAGGTCACCTCACCTTTCACCCCCCGAAGATCCAGGATCCCGGTGACGGAGTACGTTGGGCGATTGGAAGCCGCACTATCGCCCGCCACGACCCTGGTTGAACGGAAGGTTGCCTCAGGAAACTGCTTGGTGTTGAGGAAGTCGGGGCCACAGATGTGCTTGTCACGTCCCTCGCTCCCCGAGTCGGCGCTGGCCGCATCAATGGTGATCTGCACCTCACACCCGGAGGGGTCATCCGCGTCAAGAACATAGCGGCCTGAGAGACCCGTAAAGCGGCCATGAAAGGCGGACACCTCCAGATGCTCGATGCGGAACAGGACACCCGAGTGAACGGCGTCCACTTCAAATTCCACGGCCTCATCGGCAACAAAGGGGATTGAGGAAGCATGGGATTGCGCGCTGGGAGTCCATGTAACGGCCAAGAAGCATCCCAGCAGAAGAGTAAGTGCGGCGCCTTTCATTGGAAATCTCAGAGGGAGGAGAGCTAGGGTCAGTACAAGGCGCCATTCTGCTATGACCCGGCCGCAACCCCACACCTTCAATTCTGTCCTTGTACGCAAGATTCACCGGGCTACGGTGCCTGTACGAACGAGGCTGTTTTGCCCCCCGAATCTCTCCTCCCAAGTTTGGCGCTGATCGCCGTCTTGGGCGTCACCGCCCAATGGGTGGCCTGGCGCCTGAATCTGCCGTCGATCCTCCTCCTGCTCCTGACGGGAATCACCGTGGGCCCCCTTCTGGGCTGGGTCGACCCCGATGCCCTCCTGGGCGAGCTGCTGTTCCCCGTGGTTTCCCTGTCGGTTGCCGTCATCCTCTTCGAGGGTGGGCTGACCCTCGACCTCGCTGAGTTACGCTCCATCGGCCCAACCGTCCTGCGACTCTGCACAGTCGGGGTGGTCTGCACCTGGTTTCTCACAGCCCTGGCCGCGCACTTTCTGGCGGGTATGGTCTGGCCCTTGGCCATCCTCCTGGGTGCCATCCTGACCGTGACCGGGCCCACCGTGGTGGGGCCGCTCTTGAGACAGGTGCGCCCCCGCGGGGCGGTGGGGCCGGTGAGTACCTGGGAGGGAATCGTCGCCGACGTCCTGGGTGCCACCTTGGCCGTACTCGTCTTCCACTCCATTCTGGTGGAGAGTGATTTCTCGGCCCAGGGACTTGGCCCGGCCCTCAAAGGCCTGTCCGTCACGCTTGGTACGGGTCTGCTTGCCGGACTCGGCGGCGCCACGCTCCTCGGTTGGCCCCTGAGAAGGCACTGGGTACCCGACCACCTGCATAGTCCCGTCGCGCTGGTACTCGTGCTGGGCATCTACGCCATGTCGGACGCCCTCTCACCGGAGTCCGGCCTGCTGGCCGTCACCCTCATGGGGGTGGCCTTGCGCAACCAACGGCGCACCCCGGTGGGGCACATCATCGAGTTCAAGGAGAACGTGCGCACCCTCCTGATTTCTGTGCTCTTCATCATCTTGGCCGCGCGCATCGAGAGCGATGAGATCCTGACCTTGGGACCTGGAGCCTGGCTGTTTGTGGCCGCCTTGATCCTCATTGTGCGGCCCGCTGCCGTTGCTCTATCAACCTTTGGCAGCTCCCTGAGTCACAGGGAGCGGATCTTTGTAGCGGGGATGGCACCCCGCGGGATCGTGGCCGCTGCGGTCTCGGCACTGTTTGGGGAAGAGCTCCTGCGGGCCCAGGTCCCCGGCCTGGAGGGCATCGAGCAGCTCGCGCCCCTGACCTTTCTGGTGATCGTGGTCACAGTGGTGGTCTACGGCCTTGGGGCCCGTCCCCTCGCCCGTGCCCTGAATCTCGCCGAGGCTGCCCCCCAGGGAGTCCTGATCGTAGGAGCCAACCCGCTGGCCAAGGCCCTGGCCCACGCGCTCAAGAGGGTCGACCTGATGGTCGTGCTTGTGGACAGCAACCATGCGGCCGTGGTGGACGCCAACCTGGAAGGCCTCACCGCGCGCTGCGCCAACGCGCTCACCGAAGACAGCCCCGAGCAGCTTCCCCTCGGGGGCATTGGCCACCTCGTGGCTTTGACGCCCAATGACGAGGTGAACTCACTGGCCTGCCTGCACTACCGCGAGATCTTCGGTCGTGCACGTTGCTTCCAGATTGCCCTACCCGACCCCACTGAACCCCGCAGCCCAGGAGACCTCCGCGGGCGTGACCTGTTTGGCAAGGGCGCGTCACTACCCGAACTCCTTGCACGCCTGGAACGCGGAGATGAAATCCGCGTGACCCCGCTCACCGATACTTTCGGACTGGAAGCTTGGCACGAAGAATACGGGCCGCATGCATTGCCCCTGTTCAGTGTGGACTCCGGGGGCTTCCTGAGAGCCAACTCACCTGATCGGCCCCTCGAACAGGGCTCGGACGTCCAGCTGATAGGCCTGGCCGGGCCCGGGCGAAGCGAAGACTAGCCGCTTCTCGCCGCACGACCCAGGGGGACAATTTCCCCAGCAGCCCCGTCGGCGGGCAGGATCTCAACCAGACCGTCCGTTCCGAGCCGCACCCGCACGCCCGTCTCGAGCGCATTCATGGCGCCCGGCACCCCCACGATGGCGGGCAGGTTCTTCTCGCGGGCCAGGATAGCCGCATGACTGAGCCAACCGCCCAGCTCCGTCACCAGCCCCGCAGCGATGCCGAACACGGCACTCCAGGACGGATCGGTGAAGCGCGTGACAAGGATCTCACCCGGCTGGAATGCGTCCAGATCTTCAGCACTCGCGCAGACTCGGACGGGTCCCACCACATCCCCCGCCCCAGCAACCCTTGACCCACATAGTCGGGATGGCCCAACAGGCGCAAGCTCGAACCCGAGACCTTGCATTCCCAGGCTCTCGACGTCCCGCGGCGTGAGGCGCGTGGGCAGCTCGATCCCCTCCAGGGTTGCTCGCAGCCGCTCCGCCCTCGCGATCTTTATTCGGAGGTCGGCCGGGAGCGCTACAACACCGTCCGAGTCACGGACGAGTCGCGCGATGTCTTGAGGCTCCAGAGCCCACACGGCGTCGCCCTCCAAGCCCAGCCTGCGGCCCAACTCGCAGACGACGCGTCTCGCCAGCGCAAGATCCACGAGGGCGTGGTGTTTTGCATCCTCCTTGAGGACCTGCAGGCGGCACGCGCGCTCCACTGTTGCAGCAAGGATACCTGTGAGCCCCTCCTTGATCCTCCCGCCATCGCGGCTCCCCTGCCCCGCCCCCCTCCGCGCAAGCACATCCACCAGGCGCGAGTCCTCGCCGTAGCGATCTTCGGCCCATTCGAAGTCATGCAGCGCCCTGTGGTGCATGGAGTCGACGAAGGCGCTGGCCTCCCCGATACCCTTCGCACTCAACTCAACCATGGCCCTACTGGCAACTCCTCCACGAGCCACCAGGTGAGGTGCAGGGTCCAGCCCTGCCTCATCCAGACGTTTGCGTGCGCCAGACATGAACCACTCTGCCGCTACATTGACCCGTTCGGCCGTCACATAGGAGCGCGTGGTGAATAGCTCGAGGCGGTCCTGATAAAGAGCAATCAAGGACTTGGCCCCCAACCGGCCCAGGTCCAGGGCCCGATCGAGGGGCGCCGTCTGCTCAGCACGCCTGGCAAGAGAGGCCACCTCCCGCTCGAGAGCCGGGACACAGCGTGAGAGCTGGAACCCCGCCCAGGCGGAGATCCCACCATCCTGGCCCCGCTGAATACCCTGGTGGGTCCACACCCTTCCAAGGGCGAACTGCACCCGCTCCTGACCATCCTCACTGGGACTGAAACGAACACCGAGGCTGCGACAAGCCAAGTCAACCGTCCCCCCCGGCAGCCACATATCGGCCATGAAGCGCGCACTGAAAGGAGTCGGGCTCGGGAGCAGCTCGCTGATCTCATCCTGCACCAGGACGGCGGTATCTACCGACTCGCCCATGACAGCTGTGATCAACCTCTGCCTGTCCCGCTCAAAGTGGCCGTCCCCGGAACCCTCAGAACCCGCGCGAACCGTGATATCCCTGGATTGAAGAATAGACAAATGCCCAAGGACCATCGCCCACTCAACATCCTGGGGAGTGCCGAAACACCCTTCGATACGCTGCCCCATCGTCACCAACTCCCCAAGACCCCCCCCCTCTGGCTGATTCCCTTCACGCCATGTTCCAGTCAGACGTCCGAACGTCACGGCCTCGGGAGTGATCTGGCCGCCCACCAACGGCTCCCCCACACCCGACGTCCACTCAACCAGACACGCTCCAGCCTCGGTGGGATGCTCTGTGAACAACACGCCTGAGTATTGAGCCTGGACCATGGCCTGAACCAATACACCCCCTCGAGTGTCGGTGCTGCCGTTGGAGAGCGCGAGACCGGAACGCAGCGACGCGGCCACACCCTCAATAGCCTCCATCAAGTGCTCCGCAGTCACGTGAAGTTGTGTGTCGTAGATCCCCGCGAAGCTCGCGTGCGCGCCATCCTCTCCCAGGCCGGAACTTCGGACGGCGACGTGTCGGACACCCAGGCGTCGAAACTCACGCCGCACCTCCCGCTCGAGGTGTTTTCGGCGAACCGGGTCGGACAGCGACTCCACGCCCCAGGTCGTGAGTGCGAACCCCCAGGGGACAGGCAATCCCATGGCTGCCAGAACGCCCAGGCGTTCGGCCTTGCGTCCCACATCCTCCTGTTCTCCGCAATCCATGAGGGCCCGCGTGTAGGGGCGTGCGGGGCCCGATCTGCCCAAGATGCTCAAGCTCGCAGCGCGACTCTGCAGAACGACCCAGGCCAGGGAGAGAACCAGGTATAGATCCTGGCCGGCGGTCAGATTCCAGGTAAGACCCAACAGGAGGGCACCCACGCAGGCTGCTGCAAGACCGAGGAGCGTCCGGCCTCGCCCTGTAGTCCTGCGGGACCAGCGCCCCTCCAGCAAGAGGCCCGCCCCCAAGAGCCCACAGCACAGAGCCAGGGCGCGGGAGGAGTCCGGTTCACCCAGCGAGGCCAACCAGAGGAAACCCTGGTCTGCACCCGTACTTTGGCTGACCTGGCCCACCGCAGTAAGTAGCGCCAGGAACAACACCAGTTGCACCATGCTGCCGACCAGGTTGCGGCCGGGAGTCAACCCTGCAGCCCTGCGCAGCTCGCGCAGAGCACGAGCACGGCGCACAGGGTCATCCTTCAGACCGGAGCCCACGACGGACCAGGCCTCCTTGTTCTTCCACTCAACCCAGTGATCTCGACTGCCCTTCCAGGAGAGGGGCAGGGTGGCGGCCCGCGCGACCAGGGCCATGAGGACGATCGCCCAACCCGTGCCCCACCATGCCCCCATGGCGCTAAGCCATCCTGCAAGAGCGGACACCAGCCAGCCATAGGGAGTCCGTCCAGCTCGTTGCAGAGCCCACTCTGCACGGTAGGCCCTGTCACCGACGCCAGTGGGCATGTACTCGTGGGGCACCGTATAGCGGCCCAGAAAAATACCGCCGGCACGGGTCAAGCGCAGGCCCAGGACGGACCCGTAAAAGGAGCTGCGCTTGTCGTAACAGGGAACGATGACCCGGGCCTCCCCCAAAGCAGCCAGCGCGGCGCTCCCTTCTGCACGTGTCATTCCGCGTAGCGGCACATTGACGGCACCCGGGAGATGACCCGCATTGAATTGACCGGGATGGCGCACGTCCACGAACAACACGCCACCCTCGGCTACGCTCTGCTCCACCTCCGGGGTGTCAATAAGCGTGTTCCCGCCGGGGAAATCGGGAAGTGCACGCAGACTGGTGCGCTCATGGCTTCCGGTGATCTGGCGGTTCTCCGCAACCCACTTCTCAAAACCACCGACCAAGAAGCGTAGCTCCGGCTCTTGGGTGGAGAGTGCCTCGGTAAGCTCCGAACTACGGTTCCCCGAGAAGCAGATAAGGACGGCGCCTCCCTTGAGGGCCTGGTCGTGCTCCCCCGCGAGCAGATCCGGGTAGGGAATATGGAGCGCACCGGCCAGGCTGCCCTTCTCGATCTCTTCGGGCTCTCGAACATCGATGACCTGCGGTTGCTGGGGAGAGGCCAGGAGAGCCGACAGCACCGCGGTAGAGAGGCCCGCGGGGTGTCCCGTCTGGGAACTCAGATCCAAGGTGAACAAGCTGCTGTCCGCGACACCCCGGCCCGTCTCCAGGCTCGGCCTAACCAGAGCCTGACGTAGGCGGGCCTCATTGGCATCCGCCACCTTGAGGTGGTACAGCAGGAACGTCCCTGCGGTGAGAGCCCACAGCACTCCCAACCCCATGACCGTGCCCCTCCGGGCGCCGCCTCCAGGGTCCATACCGGTCTCTGACCGGCGCCGGAGCACCAACCCGGAGGCGCCTACAGCCACCAACCCCAGCACCTGACTGGCGCTGGCAAAGAGGTTGATGACCAGATCCGGTGAGGGAATGGCCAGGAAGAGGACCTGAGAGGGCATGGGAAGGCTCTGGCGGAGGGGACTGCAAACCCAACTCCGGCGGTCCGGGAGGACTAGGTCATCAAAGCCACAAATTCTTCCCCGATCTGGATCGGATCGAGACAAACCCGTGGCGAGCATCCCCACCGAGGTACTTTTTGCCTGTACAGAGCCACCATGACCCCCCTCCCAGAACACTCCTCCCGCGGGCAGTCGGCGCCACTCCAGGCCCTCTGGTTGGGCCTCCTGATTGGCGTAGGAGCCTGCAATCACGCCCCGGACCCTGAAGGCGAAACCGCCCTGGGGCCCCCTCTGGCGGTATCGGGTGCGGCCCGCTACCGGGACCTGAACACGAATGGACAGGCTGACGCGGGTGATGAGGTCATCCTGACCTTCAACGTGCCCCTGATGGTCAACTCCAGCGATCCCGCCGCCCTGGCCCTGCCCGTGCCGGGCGATGGCCTTGGGCAGGGGGCGAGCATGGTGGCTGGGCCGGGGAAAAACGACCTCACCCTGATCCTGGGTGCCAACCCGGTCCTCCGCGCGCGCGGCGTCGATCTGACCGCCAGCCTGCCCGGTTCTTCGAGCCGACTGGAGACCGCCGAGGACATCCCCGCAGACGCCATCCAGAACCTCAACACGGGCCGAGACCTGGGTCCGATGCCTGCGGTGGATCTCGCCCCCGTGCACCTGCAGGCCCCGAAACCTGAGGGCCTCTACAGCTCCGCACACTTCATCCTTACCGACCTGAACCGCGATGGTATGCAGGACATCGCTGCCGCCGATGGGTTTGAAGGTTTGGACATCTACCAAGGCCTGCCCCAGGGCGGATTTCAGCGTCAGGAGATGTTCCTGGGGTCCAGCCGCCGTGTAGCTGTTGGGGACATCCTCGGCCAGGGGAACCCAGACATCCTGATTCTCACGGACCTGAACCTGCACCTGCTCTACAACAACAGTTCTGCTGGGGGCCCCATCCAACTCAAGCAAGGTGGTGCATTCCCGGTCCCCAGCCCAGCAACGGATCTGGCCCTGCTCGATGCCGATGGGGATGGGGATCTGGATGTGGCGCTGTCCACCCAGGCGGGGATCTTCATCATCCGCAACGATGGCGGCGGCGCCCTCAATCCCAGTGGTCAACCGCTCGAGGAGAGCCGCACCTGGGGTAGCTCTCTTATAGCTCGTGACATCAACCTCGATGGTGTCGTTGACCTGTTTGTCTCAACAGCCACTGGGACGCCCGATCAGGTCCTGCTCGCGGACGGGTGCGGGAACTTCGTGCCCAAGTCCCTGTTCGACACCGGCGACCACCGCCGGGTCCAGATCGCGGACCTCGATGGGGATGGGCGCCTTGATTTCGTTCTGGCTGGGGAGCAATCCCAGGTGCAGGTGTTCCGTGATGCGGGCAACCTCTCCTACCAGGAGCTCCCGGGCCTGACATCTGCCACCGGGAGAGTCTCCTGCATCGGTCTCCTGGACATCGACCTGGATGGCCGCCTGGATCTGATGTACTGCGATGGTGGCATCCTGCGCTCCTTCCTGGGTGACGGGGCGGGCGGCTTTCAGGACCTCAAGTCCGGCTTGGGTAGTGGCAACCTGCACCAGATGGTGGCCACGGACTGGGATGCAGATGGTGATGCGGATCTCTTGAGCACCTCGACGACTGCAGCTCAACTCTGGCTCGGCTCGGGGGCTGGAGCATTCGGGAGTCTCAACTTCGCGACGCCGCCCCTGGCACTGGGCCTGGGCCCGGTGGCTGCCCAGACAAGTGGAGATCTCACAGGGGACGGGCGAACCGATGTGCTCGTTGCCCGCAACAACACGCTTGAGATGCACGCCAACACCGGCGCTGGGACCTTTGCCAGCCCCAAGGTGGTGAGCCTTGGGAGCGCCGTCGCGCGGGACCTGATTCTCGTGGATCTGGATCTCGACGGTGACCTGGATGTGGCCGCGGCCATTGAAGGCACGGCCCCCCATACCTGGCTCAACAATGGCTGGGGTATCCTCATCCCCGAGGGCCCCTCCCTGGCGCGCCTCGAACAGTGCGTTGCGGCAGGCCCCCTCAACTCGGATGCCTACCCGGAGCTGGTCTTCGCCGTGAGCGATGGTAGCGCACACCTCATCGAGCTGAACCTCGGGCTCGACTGCTGGGCACAGGGTGGTCCCGGTTGGCGGGGCATGACGGCCGCCATGGCACTCCCGAACTCGGGACCCGCCAGCGCCCTACATCTGGGGGACGTGGACCGGGATGGCGACCTGGACCTGCTGCTTGGCCGCGGCCTCAACCAGCCGGACGAGCTGCTACTCAATAATGGCTATGGTGGCTTCAGCCCGATGAATGGCACCTTCCCTCCGGGGACCACCGCAGACCTTGCCCTGGCTGACGTCAATCAGGACGGCGCGCCGGATGTTCTTGTCGCGAGTGCCGATGGATTGCTCCTGTTCACCAATGAAGGCAGCGGGACCTTCGCCTACGCCAACACCTTGGACCTGACGTCATTCGCAAGGGCCGACCTCCTGGATCTGAATGGAGATGGATGGTGCGACGCCCTGGCCATCGACCCCCTCACGGACACCCTACAGGTCTGGTTCGGGACTCCCGACGGTGTCTTCTCCCAGGCAGCCAGCTGGTCCACAACCCTCACAGGACTGAGCACGAGCGAGTGGTTGGACGCGGATGGAGATGGAGGTCTGGACCTTTTCCTCGGCGTGGATGACGCGAGCGCCAACCAACTCCTGCTCACTTACTGAGCTGCTCGTACAGGTCCCGGGCCACATCCAGATCGGGTGCAGCCTGCAGTAGGTGGCTCAGGTCCTCCAACGCCCCGGCCCGGTCTCCCGTGGCCTCACGCGCCAAGGCGCGACCGTAGAGCACCGGTGCCTCATCGGGGAGAACCGCCAAGAACTCGTCGGCGCGGGCCAGGGCCAGCTGAGGCTGACCGGATTCCACCAGGAGGGCGACCAGAAGCCCGCGCATCTCGGTCAGGCCAGGGGCCTTGGGCCCGGCCGCCTTGGAGATGGACGAGACCGAATTCGCAACCAGACGCAGAGCCCGCTGACCTTCTCCGATGGCACGGCAGCTGAGGGCCAACCCATACAGGACCTGTGGGTTCTCCCCCCCGACCTCCAACGCCCGCTCGAAGAGCACCACAGCCTCCCCATGGTCGCCGGCATCGGCAGCCGCCTGGGCCAACTGCAGGTGGCCTACCGCCTCACTGGGGCGCATGGCTGCCGGGCGTTGGTTGGTGAGCCAGATCACCGCCAGGACCAGGCCGGCCCCGCGTAGAAGCCCTCCCCAGTCCCGGGCCCGCCCGCGCAGCCAAAGCCACTCAAGCCCACAACCACTGAGGACACACAAGAGGGGTAGAACCGGCGCCCGGAACCGGGAGCAGACGAAGAACCCCACAACACCCAGGCAATACACCGCGACAAAACCCCATACCGGGAATGTCTCCCTGCGGCGCGCGAGGCACAGGACCAGACCCAGGGCCGCCAGCCCGGCTATGAGGTCAAAACCGATCGGGTTCCAGCGCGACAGGGGATCGAAGTGCTGGGCAAAGAAGGACACGTCCAGGTTGTTGCCGAGCTCAGCATCCGTCCAGAACAGGCGCAGCTTCCAGAGCATGTGGCTCAGCGCCGCCCCGGGTTCTCGTCCGATCCAATCAAGCGCCAGCCCGACATAGTGACTGGACACCTCGGACGGGGCGAGGGCGCGCCCCTGTGCCTCTTCCGCCAAGGCCACCGCATCGTGGAATCCCTCCCACCAGCCACCCCGTGTACCCGGAACGATTGCGGTCGACCCGTCGCTTACAGGGTTGTTCCCGATCCACAGGTTGACCCCGGCCTGGGATGAGATAAGCACCCAGTCTCCACCCACTACCCGGTTGTAGACCGTCACCGGCAGGATGGGCACGAGGGTCGAGGCAAGCAGGAGCAGAGCCACCCGCGAGCCAACCCGACCCGAGGACCGGGCGTTGCGGTGCAGCCAAAACGCCAGGCAGGGAACGAACAGGAGTACGTTGGGTCGGGCAAGACTCGCGACCCCCCACGCCAATCCGGCCAGAACCCCGGAACGCGCGGTCAGGTCCCTGCTCGCCCTCAGGCTGAGCAAGAGGGCCATGAGGTTGAGTGGGATGGCAAGCGTCGGGATGAGCAACTGCGAGTCGAAGTGCACCAGCACCCAGGAGGTGGCCACCAGGAACGCGCTCAGATGGGCGGCGAGCGGGCGGAAGAGATGACTGGCGATGCGGTGGGTCAGGACCGTCGTCACCACACCCAGAGCGGCCTGCACCAACCGCGGCGCCAGGTACCCCACACCGAAGACCTTCTGCACGGCCGCCAGGAACCAGATGTAGAGCGGTGCCCGAAAGAAGGGACCCTCCTGAAAAGTCTCGCCCGCCACCAGGGCCCGCGCCCAGTCGGCGTGATAGGCCTCGTCCATGGCCGGAGCAGCAAAGTAGGGGCTCTCACCCATGGCCAACACATGCAGGACCCTCAGGACCAGGGCCAACAGGCCGATGAAAACCAGCACCCTGCCCTGTGGGGACACCCGGCTCGGATCGCTAGGCTTAGGTGACGGGCACATGGCAGATCTACGGAGCCGGACTCTAAGAGTTGAGCCGACCCCGCGCGAAGCCTAGCAGTCCCTCTCGCCGATTGCACAGGCTGCGACCCCCCCCATGTCCCCACGGCCCCTCCAACTCCGGCATCTCGCACCCACCCCCCGACTGTTGGAGCCACTGCAAGGAGAGTGGAGCCACGATCCGCGGGCACCCATCTCGTGCAACCTGGCAGACACGGTGCCCCCGGAGGCGCGCGCGTGGATGCAGCGTGGCCTTGAGGAGATGGGGCAGCGTCTGGAGTCGGCTGGCCCGGGAGGGGCTCTCGAGTGGCAGCTCCTGGATCGAATGGAGGGACTACCGTCCAAATCGCCCGGGCCCGAAGGTGCCGCCCCCTGCGAGAGCTATCGACTCACCGTGCATACGGGTGGCCTCCGCATGGAGGCCACCACCGCAGTGGGACTCTTTCGGGCGACCACTACAGCACTCCAGCTCCTGCGCGGCGCCCAGGACACGGCCGAGGCCAAACCTGGTCAGCCCTGGACCCTGCCCTGCATGCGCATCGACGACTGGCCGGAATTCCAACGACGCGGATTCCTCTTGGACGTCAGCCGTGACCGGGTCCCCCTCCAGGAGCGGCTGATACAGCTCGTGCGACGCTGCGCGGAGCTCAAACTCAACCACCTCGAGCTCTACTCCGAACACGTCTTCCCCTACGCGGGTCATGAGACGGTCTGGCGCGCCGCCAGCCCCATCACGATCGCCGAGTGGGAGGACCTCGTGCGCTGCGCCCGCGAGGTGCACGTAGACCTGGTCCCCAACCAACAGACCTTTGGCCACATGCACCGCTGGCTCAAGCATCCCCAATACCGGGAACTGAGCGAAGTACCTGATGGCGTTGAGCACCCGTTCGCCTTCGACCCGGAGCCCTTCAGCCTCTGTCCAACCGACCCCCGTTCCCTGGAGCTCGTCGCGGATCTCCTCGAACAGCTGCTGCCCCATTTTGCCAGTGACTTCGTCAGCGTTGGGTGTGATGAGACCTTCGACCTGGGGCGCGGGCGTTCGCGGCAGGCCTGCGCTGAGCGCGGAACCCACAGCGTCTACCTCGACTACCTCGAAAGCGTCCTCGACCTGGTGCGCGAGCACGGCCGGCGCCCCCTTTTCTGGGCCGATGTTCTCCTTCAGGATGAACATGAGGTGCCCCGGTTCCCCACCGACGCCGTGGCCCTGCTCTGGGGCTACGAGGACAACCACCCCTTCCAGGAGCAAGCTCAGCGCCTGCAGGCGAGTGGAACGCCCTACTGGATCTGCCCAGGCACAAGCTCCTGGCAGTCCTTTACCGGGCGACACGCCAACATGCTGGCCAACGTGGCGTTGGCTGCGGAGGCGGGGCGACAGCATGGCGCCTCGGGGTACCTGGTGACGGACTGGGGTGATTTTGGACACTGGCAACCCGAGGCCATCTCGTGGCTCGGGCACGTTGCAGGTGCCTGCCAGGCATGGAATCCGGACGCCACCCAGGACCACGTCCGTGAGCAGACGCGGATGCACGTCCTCTCCTCGCGCTCTGCTCGTCTTGCCGAGAGCCTCGAGGGTTTGGGACGGCTCGTCGAGGTCTCTGGTGCCTCATGTCTCAATGCCACCCCCTGGTTCATGTTCCTGCGCCGCCCCACCGATGGCGCCATCCCTCGAGATGTCCACGGACTGACGGCGGAGGGACTGACCGCCACCGAAGAGCGGGCGGAGGAAATAGTTGGGGTCCTGGAGGGACTCACGGATGACACGAGCCCGGACAACGCAGCCCCCG
>PVBE011733808.1_pt1 | contig 24917 bp, 26 predicted proteins | sample 1631181 | NCBI WGS metagenome assembly PVBE01 (sample SAMN08397723, study PRJNA350692) | Marine metagenome, whole genome shotgun sequencing project. | isolation source: water | place: Pacific Ocean | collected 2012-04 | reverse complement strand
ATCGTCTGCAGTGCCTTCCGAATTTAAATCATTTGAGGCGATTTGCTGTCCAGCACCACTTTCATATTTGTCAGCTCCGCCGCAGGCTACGAGACTGCCCATGAGCACAGCGACAGTGATGATGCTGGTGGCGACTCTTTCAATCATCTTTAAGGGATGGGAGTCCGACCAGACTTGGGTTAGGTACTACCAGACTGAGAATATTGGGGACATATTCAAAATGGAGTCGCGTTACCTCTCCGAGATAATCTCCATCTAGCTGATAGGGGAACGGCCTATGCCCTTCAACGTAGAACTCTTCCACGTCTGCTTTGTAGTTGACAAATGAACTTTTGTGGAAAGCTGTCGACCCTCGAAGAGCTCCTGAAACCAATGACAGCATATGTAGGAGGCTCAGGCTGTTGATGCTTATCAGCACGAGGCCACGGTCAAGGGTTGCTTCCGGAGTTAGGTTCAATGGCTTGCTTCCCAAATACGTGTATGGGTTTGTGTTGAGGCAGATGCCGAACTTTGAATTGGGGATCTTAGTTCCATCTGCGTGGTTGATACGAAATGCGGGTTTTCTCCTGTCATAGTGACGCAACCAGGTATCGATAGCTGCGTAAACGAAGAGCGCATGGCTCGCGTAGCGCTTTAGTCTTCCCCTTTTCTCTACTTCGGCAACTACCGCAGCATCAAACCCCAGCCCAGCATGAAAAAGAAAATAACGCCCGTTGACAGATCCCAAGCCAACACGCTGGGTTCCTCCGTTTTCGATAGTTTCGAGAAGGATCCCTGTTGATTCAACAGGGTCATCAGGTAACCCGAGTGTTCTTGCAAAAACATTTGTCGAACCTCCCGGGAGAACGGCAAGTGCAGTCTGGGATCCGGCGACCCCGTTGGCTGCTTCATTAGAGGTTCCGTCGCCCCCCAAAACCACAACAAGGTCATATTCATTTTGGGCTGCCTCGCGAGCAAGTCTTGTTGCGTGGTCTCTCCTTATTGTTTCGCCGAGAGTCACTTGATGGTCAGCTGATAAAGCTTTCTGAATCACTACCTGAGTACGTGGAGTAACTGAGGATGCTGCAGGGTTCACTAGGAACATGATCTTCACATTTATAGTGTATGAAGTTTTGTTTCGACTGTGACTCTTATCACTGCTTTGGATGTGGAATCGTTTAAAACCTGCAGTAAGGTCGTTGATGGGAGCGGTCAGCTCCGGAACATATTCCAATATAACAAGGCAAGAAATACATTATGAAGATAGCCGTCTGTGTAAAGCAAATTCCTGATCCTGCTGATCCAGGAGAATTAGATTTAGAAACAAAGACTCTCAAACGCGATGTGAAATTAATTCTTGATGAATCTGATTCATATGGTGTTGAAATGGCTCTCCAACTCGCAGGCGACGAAGGAGAAGTCGTACTGGTATCGATGGTGCCAGATAATGAACGAAATGGGTTAAATAATGCTCTCGCAATGGGCGCAGATAGCGCTGTGCTCGTAAGTGACGACGCACTTGCCGGGAGTGACGCCCTAGGGACAGCAAAGGTCCTCGCTGCGGCGATCCGTCGCGTCGAACCAGATCTTGTTCTCGCAGCAACGGAATCTTCCGACGGTTATACAGGTACTGTCCCGGAACAAATCGCAGAACTTCTTGAATTACCATCCGTGACCTTTGCAAAAGAGGTCAGCATCGCCGATGGGGCCGTATCAGTGAAGCGACAGACAGAAGAAGGCTATGACGAGGTTTCATGCCCCTTACCTGCCTTGGTTTCAGTTACAGCTGGTGTCGTTGAGCCCAGGTATCCTTCCTTCAAAGGCATAATGGCTGCCAAGTCTAAACCAGTCGAAGAGCTTACTATCGCCGACTTAAGCATTGACAGTTCTCAAGTCGGTTGGTCTGGAGGCGGACAGGAAATTACATCCATTGAGCCTGCACCAGCACGTGAAGCAGGGGAAGTAGTAGAAGATGAAGGCGATGGGCATGAACGCATCATTGCTTTCCTAGAAGAACTTAAGGTTATCTAAGGGGCTAATTATGGGAACAATATGGGTACACGCTGAAACGCAAGATGGTCAAGTCTCTACCATCACACTTGAATTACTTGCAAAGGCCAGAGAACTAGGTGATGTTGTTGCAGTACATGCTGGCAATGACGCCGAAGCTGCAGCCGCTGAACTAGGAGCTCATGGAGCGTCTAGCATCCTCACCACTGGTGACCTAGATGGAGGGTTAGTTGGTCCGGCGTTATCTTCCGCTTTAGCTGGAGCCATTGAATCCGAATCTCCCTCTGCGATACTCTTTGGGACCACATATGGCGGTCGTGACGTAGCTGGCAGGCTCTCAGTCAAGTTAGATGCCCCCGTCATAACAAATATCGTTGACCTCATGGATGATGGAGGATTGACCGGGGTTGAACCTGTTTTCGGTGGAACAACAAATGTCAAAACCAGGTTTACCAGCGACAAGCCAGGAATATTCCTTGTCCGCCCAAAATCATTCACTGCTGAATCAGTGGACGGACCACCCGCCGCAGTTAATGAGATTTCGGTTCCTGACCTAGGAAATACAGGAGCTGCGAAGATTAATAGCCAATTCGTTGAAGAATCAGATGGGCCAAAGCTCGATGAAGCAGCCATCGTCGTCTCAGGAGGTCGAGGCCTCGGAGAAGCAGAGAAGTATCACCTTATTGAAGACCTAGCGCAGAAACTCGGAGGAGCCGCTGGTGCTTCTCGAGCGATTGTCGATGCTGGCTGGGTACCTTATAGCTACCAGGTGGGGCAAACAGGCAAGGTAGTCAAACCCGATGTTTATATTGCCGCAGGCATCTCTGGAGCCACGCAACACATGGTAGGAATGAAGGGGTCAAAAACTATTATTCTTACCAACAAAGACCCTGAAGCACCAATCTTCTCCATAGCCGACCTCGGAATTATCGGTGACGTCCACAAGGTACTTCCTGCTCTTCTCGAAGCTTTAGACGCAAGATAGCCTTCTCTACATGCATGGAGGCGACTAAATGGCCTTCACGATCAATCTAGTTGCTCTCCTAATCGTCATTGGGCTTACCTACGTTGGGATGATGTGGCTAGCTGGAGTCGTCCACCGCTCTAGAGAAACACAAGAGGGTGACGATAGTGCTACCTCACCTGATATTTAGGCCTCTAAAAAATAGAAAAACCCAAACCAATTAGGTTGGGCGAAGTCCCCCTATTTTAGCACAGCTAGATTTTCGATGACGCCAAAAATAGGGGTAAAGCAGAAATTCGAGGGGTTTTTTGAAATTACGTACAGGAATCAGCGTGATTTAGGAGAAAATTCCCTCCACAGACCACACTATTGATCTATTTAATAGATCATTAAGGAGATTATTCATCTACTATAGAGATTTAAGGTTGTTTTGTGGTCAGATAACCGGCCATGGGTATCGTCTCCCAGATGGGTCAACAGGAAAGATGCCAGACTCAAGAAGAATTCGTGCTCTTTGGTACGTCGCTTCACACTCTGACTCATCTAAGTAGCTTGCTAGGGCCTCTGGGAAGGGTGAAGAAATCAATCTTTGAAGATCGTCTAAAATCTTTTGCGGTATTGGTTCACCCGCCCAATCCCAGATCACCGTCCGAAGTTTGAAGTCAACATGGAATGTAAGACCATTGTCGATAGCCCACACTTTGCCATGCCTGTCCCAAAGGCAGTGGCCCCCTTTTCGGTCGGTGCTATTTGCTACGAAGTCAAAAGCACAAATCTTTTTCAGCGTTTCATGATTCTTTGGTTCCTTAAGGATGTCGAAATAGTTAATGCTCAAATCGCAAGGGATAAATAATTGAATAGACCCTTCCCCAAGTGGGCCATCCCGGCGAACAGTTGGGGGGACTATATCCCACCCGAGAAAATCCGAAAGCTCATATGCAACTACCTCTCTTAGGAAAAGGTGTTCGGGAAAATCCCACAAAGGCCTTTCACCTCTTCCCGGTTTGTATATTCCCTGCAGGTCTAGGTTCTCACATGAAACATCAATGAGATATGTAGCATTCGAACTCCAAGGCATTTGCCCGACTAAGTCAATTTCGCCATGAAGCAAAGCATCTACTGCCCTTTTGTTTGGGATTGGGTCCCTATCTCGAAATGGATTCTCTTGGGAAGCCATTAGAACGCTAATTGGAACATGGGCACCAACCATCGCTGTGATTTAACGGCTCACCGCAGTAGATGCACGGTGGCCTTCCAGCTTTTACGACATCAGATGCGCGGGTAACGAATGCCTTAACTTGACCAGGGGTCAGATGTATCTGAACTACATCCGGGTCACTTTCGTCACTCTGTTCTTCAGCGACAATAACAAATTCGGATGTACGTTCTTCGAATGCAACCCCGATAGACGAAACATTCCACTCTGGGTGGATAGGTTCGATCAGGTCAAGGGCGATTGGTACATCGCTAGAATTTATGGGTTCAACCTCTTCGAGGAGTTGATCCAGGAACTCCGCTAGTGCCTGAACCTGCATTTTTTCAAGTTTTAAAGTCACTAAGTCTCCAGGGTTTCCAAATTGCAGGTAGAAAATACGCTGTCCCTTTGGGCCTTGAGTGCCTGTCGTAAAATGCTGGACTTCTCGAAAATGAAGGTTACTGCTCATTTCGATCCTCGCATTGGTATTACAGATTGAAGGCTATCGCCAGTTGTATTAACAGCAAGAACCGTCGGTCCGGAATGGCTGTAGAGAACTGACGAGAGAGAGCATGGGGAAATATGGATACGTTGAAAAAGATCAAGCGGGGTTCCAAGCGCTGAAGCAATTACTGTTTTTATGGTGTCAGCGTGTGATACTGCTACCACTACCTCTCCGCGGTGAGCTTCGACGATTTGTGCCACAGCATCTACCATTCTGCTTTGCATTTCTAAAAACGACTCTCCAGAGGGAAACCGAAAAGTTGATGGAGTCTTCTGGACGCTTTCCCATTCCTGAAGCTTTCGAAGATCAGAAAGTTTTTTCCCAGTCCACGTCCCAAAATCTGCTTCTATCAGCCCTTTCCGTATCCGGGTTTTTAGTCCGCAGGCCTTAGCAATGTGTTGAGCTGTTTCTTTTGTTCTCTCCATTGGAGATGAGTAAATAGCAGATATGTTCCCGTATTCTCCCAAGTGCAGCGCTACTGCTTTCGCTTGATCTATCCCCTGATTGCTGAGATGAAGTCCCTTCGCTCTTCCAGGAAGAATTGTCCCCGTTGTTGGAGTATGGCCATGTCGGACAAAGCATACGACAGTCGGCTGAGGAGCTGACTTGTTCTTTGGGGATTTGTTTGTTTTGCCCATTGGGGTAACGCTATCGCTGGAAAGCTCTCAAAAGAATCCCACACAAACGAAATTTCTTATCGCCGCGAGTGGGCAAAATACCTTTTACTGGTTGCAGTCTTCTCTGAAACAGCAGCTACTGTCCATAAAGATGAGTGCTTTAGAGGTTCTGAATGCCGAAGTAGTTTCCTGTCGGTCCTGTGATCGACTTGTTGACTGGAGAGAGCAAGTTGCTGAAGAAAAGAGAGCAGCCTACTCTGACCAAACTTATTGGGGGAAACCAGTCCCATCTTTTGGTGATTCAGCTGCCCATCTTCTGATAGTAGGATTAGCTCCGGCCGCCCATGGGGCTAACCGGACTGGACGAATGTTTACGGGAGATAGAAGCGGCGATTTTCTTTTCGCAGCTTTGCACCGAGTTGGGTATGCCAGTCAAGGCACTGCAATTAGCCGGGATGATGGCCTGATACTTTCTGGGGCGTATATCACCGCCCCTCTCCGTTGTGCGCCTCCCCAAAATAAGCCCACTGCAGAAGAGCTAAGAAACTGTCGAGATTACTTCCAAGAAGAATTGAGATTACTTGAAAATGTCAAAGTTATTCTCGCTCTCGGAGGCATAAGCTACTCTGCGATAGCAAAAGAATTTGGATTGCGCCCAAAGCCAAAATTCATGCACGGTTTGGAGGTTCCTCTTCCGGATGAAAAAATACTCCTGTGTAGTTACCATGTCAGCCAGCAGAATACCTTTACTGGACGCCTTACCGAAGAAATGTTTGACAGTGTTTTACTCAGAGCTCATGAACTAGGGCAAACGTAAATCTTTCTATTAGAGCTAGGAATCGGTTTAATGACGAGAGATTCCAGTGGAAAACCGATAACGTCAGACAAATGAAACGTTGTGTACTCATACTCCTTCCACTCGCTTTGCTACTCGGGGCATGTGGAAGTTCTGGGAAGCCTGAATCGTTCACTGAACAGAAAGGCCCACTTCCTGAATATTTACAAGAGTTTCAAAATGAACTTCTCGATGGTGGTAATTCTGCCCTAGTGCCGCTTGTCCAGCGTAATTTTCTAGAAGGCTGTATGGGTGGCTCCAAAGAAGTCTTTGGACAATTGTCAGGAGCTGCGCTGGCGAGAGCATGTGGGTGTAGCTATACAGAGTTAGTCAGCTTTCTAGAAGCTAACGAAAGTCTTGAGAAATCAGCTTTTGATACCTTTAAGGACCTAGACAAAGCTTCAAAGGAAACAGATGGCGCCTTAGGACAGAACTACAAGAACATTTTTGAGGAATGTCTAGCTGGAGCATGAGACGGCTGGCGGTAACCCTCTTGTCAGCCTTGATCCTCACGGCTTGTAGTTCAAGTCAGGGCCCACAAGGATTCAGTGAAAACTTAGGACCTATTGACCCGAACCTAGCGGGGGCACTTGAAGAAGGACAGGACCCGAGCCAAGTTCCTGAAATCCAAAGAAACTTTTTATCTGGCTGTGTGATGGGCGCAACAGATAAGATGCCTGACCTCGTGGCAGTCCAAGAAACTGGCCTATTAGAAGTATGTGCGTGCAGTTATATCAAGCTGGTCGAAATGGTCCGCTTAGAAGCTGCAGCTGTGGCTGACCCTTTTGCCTCTTCAGCCGAGTTGGATAATGATGCGTATAAGCGGTTTAAGAAATTAGACGAAGATTTCCAAGCTACCGAAGGTCAATTCTCAGATGACCTTATAGCGATATTCGCTTCATGCATCAACGAAGCAGCTGCATAAAATAATCAGGCTTTTGATGGGAGCCCGACTCTCGCGCTTTCATTCGCCCATTCGGGCCACCTAGCCCTACTTTTCTGCGCAAGTTTGTGCATGAGGGCAATTGCACCAGGGTCATCATCTCCTGGGCGCGTTTCAATAACTCCATCTTCGACCATCGCTTCTATCACAGCTCTTCCAAGATCTGTCCGAACAATAGTTAACGTCCAATCAGAGACCTCTCCTATCCCTCCAGTAGAAATATCTGCATGCTCTGCGGCGAAATCTGGGCAATGAGTACAGCCTTCTCGTGTCCAAGCATGGCATTCTTTCAAATTGATTTCGTGGTAGTCACCGTTATTCATCCAAACTTGAAAGACTCCCTTTATATTCATTTTCTTGATGTCATCTTTGTGGAGCCCATATTTGACCCAAAAAAGCTCGTCGAACATTGAATCATCAAAAGACTTAGAACATAACAACCCGATATTCAGCTTGATAGGTTTTCCTACTTTTCCTATTTTCCTATGCCACATCACTGGAGCGATAGAGGTCTGACAGCTCATCCCAACCAAAGCGAGGCGGTTAAGCCCCCGTTCCTTCGCTTCGGGGTACGCCATAGTATTTGCAGAATAGGTATAACGGCTTCCCGCTCCGCTGAGTACTTCATCCCGGTTGGTCGCTACCATGGGTTTGGCTTTCCAACCTGACTCGCCACCTTCATCGATACTGCCCTCTAAACCTGAAACTAGAGCCCCGTCGATTACGTCATTTTCTAAACACCAAATAAGAATGGACGATACAAGTCCACCATCTTGGCCGATCTCGTAAACGAAATCATCGGAGGCCCGAGTTAGCAGGATGTCTTTGAAAACTCCGCTCATCTCTTCCGGTTCTCGAGTTCTGCCGAACAAGTGCTCATCCGCTTCTGTCTCCCAGTCTCGAAAGCGCGGGCATGCCCGTGTGCAGCTAGTGCAGCCTTTCTCGCCATGTCCGCAATTTGAAAGACCAAGTTCTTCTTCTATATGGAAAGGCTTATATTGGCCCGGTTCATGCTTATATCCGATCACATCATGAGGACACGCAATAACGCAACCAGCACAGCCAGTGCAAAGCCCAGACGTGATTACCTCATCGTAGAGTTCTTTCCATTGGAAGCTCCAACGATTCTTTTTTTTACTTGGGGTTTCCGTAACGGCCATGTCGTGAGGATACATCGATATACGCCGATGCTTGCGCTCTAGAAGAAAATTCCGGCAGAGCGCCCTCGGCAGGATTCGAACCTGCGCACATGGCTCCGGAGGCCAATGCTCTATCCCCTGAGCTACGAGGGCATCTATCTACCTGTAGCGTACTCGCGGAAAGAGAAGCTCCAAATCGTCTACCTATTAGCCGCCTGATACTAGTTGTTCTGCTTCTGGGCTAAGTTCAGAGTCAGAGAATGGGTTATCAAGCCAACCCGAAGGCAAAATAGCTTTTTTGGGCCCCCCCTTGTGGCTTCGTGGTAAACGGTAAGCGGTAAGCGGAAGGGCGGCATCGGGGTCAAAGAGGCTAAGAATCTGCTCTAGCTCTCTAAGGGTAGATACTTGATGAATAGCACGTCTTGCCTCACCTCCAACAGGAAATCCCGTAAGGTACCAAGATGCATGTTTACGGAATGTTCGCAAAGCATCTTCAGTTCTATGCCAATTCACCACAAGTTCCGCATGTTGTCGCATCACTTCAGCGACTTTCCCCAAAGAAGGCATCTCAGATGGTTCCAAACCATTGAAGACTTCAGTTAACTGTTGAAATAACCAAGGACGCCCTAGACATCCTCTCCCTATCACAACTCCGTCTGCATTTGTTTCTCTGAGCATCCGAATCGCATCAAAAGGTTCCCATACATCACCGTTACCAAACACTGGGATTGATTGGACGTGATCTTTGAGGCGAGAGATAGCATCCCAACGTGCTTGTCCGCTGTACAACTGCTCTACCGTTCGCGCATGCAGTGTGACTCCAGCTGCCCCTTCGTCTTCCGCTATTTTCCCAGCATCAAGAAAAGTCAAGTGGCTATCATCGATACCCATTCGGAACTTCACGGTAACCGGAACGAGTCCATCGGCTCCAGAGATTGCAGATGAAATAATTCTTTGGAAAAGCAATCTTTTGAATGGAAGAGCACCGCCGCCTCCATGTTTTGTGACCTTTGGAACAGGGCACCCAAAATTTAGATCGATGTGATCAACGCTTTGCTCAGACACTAGTTGCCTAACAGCTTCACCTATGAAATATGGATCAGTCCCATAAAGCTGAATCGATCTTGGGTGTTCGCCCTCACCGAATTCGGCAAGCTTCATCGTTTTTCGGTTTCTGTTAACGAAAGCTCTTGCAGTAATCATCTGATTCACAAACAATCCGCATATCGTTTCAGGCAGTTGAGGCTGCTTCCCCGAACCTTTTTGTGCAAACCCTTTACATAGAGACCGGAAAGGAACATCTGTAACACCTGCCATAGGGGCTAACATCACTGGCGGCCAAAGTGTGATACCTCCGACGGAAACCGGACTGAATTCACCTTCAAGGGCAGGTGAAATTCCTTTATTCACGGGTGTTCGTTGAGGTGTAGCTACGTTTCTCACAATATTAGGTTAGAAGAATTGAGGAAGGATATTGGAAAAAATCGTGATATTGAGTAAATTCGCTGCTTTGGCTCTGGTGGGAACATACGATAGAAGTCAGCCCAAGGACAAGACTTATGATCACAAAGACAATATCATCCGCATTGAGCGGAGCTTTAGAGGATTTGGGAGTTAACGTATTACCTACCCAGACCAACCTTGAGCAACCTGCAAACAAAGAGCATGGAGACTGGTCCTCGAATATTGCTTTAGTCACCGCGAAAAATGCCGGTTGGAACCCTAGGGAACTCGCAGAGAAAATAGTAGAGACAATAAACTCTAATTTGCCTAGCGGGATAGAAAACGTCACAGTTGCCGGCCCTGGGTTTATTAACTTCGCTCTATCTCCCCAATGGTTGCACCAGGTCTTGCTTGCAGTCCTAGAACAGGGAACCAAAGAGTTCGGAAGAACTAATATTGGGAAAGGGAAAAAAGTTAATGTCGAATTTGTTAGCGCTAACCCTACGGGGCCATTGCATGCAGGGCATGCCCGCGGAGCTTGCTACGGAGATTCAATAGCCAACATTCTCACCGCTGTCGGTTTTGAAGCCCAAAGGGAGTTCTATGTCAATGACAGAGGGCTTCAGATGGGACTTTTCGCCGAATCACTTCTTGCTCGAAAATCTGGAAACCAAATTCCGGAAAATGGGTATGCCGGAGCTTATATCGAAGAGTGGTCAAAGGAAATGCCCGATGACTTATCTCTCGAAGAGACGCTGGATTGGGGGTGCAACTATGCACAAGAGGACCAGCGGGAAACGTTAGAGATGATAGGGATAGTTTTCGATGCTTGGTTTAGCGAGCGTTCGATGGTCGATAGTGGAGCTATCGAGCGCACAATGAACGACTTAATGAAAAACGATGCTTCCTATTTGAAAGACGGAGCAACATGGTTGAACTCCAGTGAATACGGTGATGACAAGGACCGTGTGCTAGTGAAAAGCGATGGTGAATTTACTTACCTCACACCCGATGTTGCTTATCATCGAGATAAATTTTCTCGTTCAGAATGGCTAATTAACGTTTGGGGGGCAGATCATCACGGCTACATCGCTCGGATGAAAGCTGCCATGGAAGCTCTCGGGCATGACGCAGGACAATTAACAATCGCCATTACCCAATTAGTTAAACTAGTGCGAGGAGGAGAAGAGGTGCGCTTGTCAAAACGCCATGGCGACATAATCGAACTTCGAGAAATCGTTGAAGAGATCGGTCCGGATGCGACAAGATTTTCTTATCTCTTGCAGTCCGTCGATACGAAACAAACATTTGACCTTGATCTAGCTGCATCGCAGGTGATGGACAACCCTGTTTTTTATGTTCAAATGGCCCACGCACGTCTCAGATCGATTCAAGCCAAAGCCGAATCTTTAGGCGTGTGGCCGGCAGTGCCCTTAGATGCTGACCTTTCTCTTCTTACTCACGAACGGGAATTGGAGTTATTGAGGGACCTTTACAACTTTACTGATCTTGTTCAACTGGCAGCACGTGAATTAGCACCCCATAAAATAGCGGTTTGGCTTCGTGAGCTAGCAACATCTGTTCATGGGTTTTACCATGACTGCTATGTAGTTGGTGACGATATCTCTCAACAACTTACAAGTGCCCGCCTCCAACTAGTAGAAGCTGCTCGAATCGGTTTGGTTTCAGGTTTAGACCTTCTCGGTGTTTCTGCACCTGATTCGATGTAGGAGATTCATATGATAGGCCCAATACCAAAAACTTTGCTGCCGGATAATGCATCAGTTGATAACGATGGAATGCTTCTTTTAGCTGGCGTTCGAGTCGATAGTTTGGTGGAAAAATATGGAACTCCGCTATTCGTGTACGACGAAGCCCACATCCGTTCACGGTGTCAGCAAGCTGTCCGAGCGTTCGGTGAGGGGGTCTCGTATGCATCAAAAGCTTTCCTATGTACAGCTATGGCTCGTCTGGCATACGAAGAAGGAATGCATATTGATGTTGCAACAATGGGAGAAGCGTATGTTGCCTTAGAAGCCGGAGTTCCCGCTAGTCATCTTGTTTTTCATGGTAATAACAAATCCGAGACTGAGCTGCAATATGCGATAGACAATCAGGTCGGCCGGATAGTTATCGATAGCTTTGACGAAATTGACCGCCTAGAAAACCTTCTAGGCGATTCAGGGAAAGAGATTCAAGCTCTAATCCGAGTAACTCCTGGCATCCAAGCTTCGACCCATGAGTATGTAACCACAGGCCAAAATGATTCGAAGTTCGGTTTTACAGTATCTACTGGTTGGGCTGAAGAAGCTGTCGAGCGCGCCTCATCCTCATCTTGTATTAATTTGCTAGGGATCCATGCACATATCGGATCGCAAGTCTTTTCTCTGGATTCTTTTCGAAAGGCAGCAGAAGTCCTCGCTAATCTATCAAAGCACTTCGAATTACCTGAACTTTCGGTCGGTGGGGGACTGGGAGTTGCATATTTGGAAGATGAAGAGTCGTTATCGATTGAAGAGTGGGGGCGCACGATCAAGTCCGTATGTGATGAAGCTGGTGTAACTGCCAGAGTTACAGCTGAACCTGGAAGAGCGATTGTCGCTAGCGCTGCGATAACTCTTTATACAGTTGGGACCATAAAAGAATTGGAAGATATTCGAACATACGTCGCTGTTGACGGTGGGATGCATGACAACCCTAGGCCAGCTTTATATGGGGAGCGGCTATGAAACATTTGTGCCAAGTCGCGTTCTAGATGATCGAACGTCACGAATAACTCTCGTGGGAAAGCATTGTGAGTCAGGAGATGTAATTGTGTCCGATGGCTACGTCCCAGAAGGGTTAAGAGTCGGCGACATAGTGGCGACGCCAGTTACAGGTGCATATGGCCACTCAATGGGTTCCAACTACAACAAAGTTCTTAGACCTGCAGCTGTGTTTGTAAATGGAGGATCCGATCGCCTTGTCATTCGGCGTGAAACATTATCTGACCTTATCAACACTGACATGGGAATCAATTAACGTAATTACACCTTGGTGTCATGTTCGTATTCTCCTTTCTTTCTAAGTAGACGCACAGATCCATATGGTTCCACAGGCAGGTTGTGGGCTTCTCGAATCAGGGCGAACGCCCAATTTAAGATTTAATTGATCACTTGTTTTGAGCTACTCAGCTACCGTAGAGACTATGGAAGTACAACCTATTCGAATCGGCCTCCTTGGGTATGGAAATGTTGGTAAGGCGCTGGTCAAGTTGATCGCAGCCCAAAGGGAAGCAATATCTTCACGAACAGGCTTAGATCTAACTATTCAAGCCGTGGCTGTCAGGAACCCTGAAAAATATCCACAGCTCGAAACCATGACTCAGCGCGTTACAACCAACGCACATGATCTCGTAATTTCTGATGATATAGATGTAGTCGTTGAAGTTATTGGTGGAGTAGACCCTGCAAAAGGTTTAGTTGAAGCTGCTTTGAGTTCGGGAAAACCTGTTGTAACTGCCAATAAAGAATTACTTGCAAAACACGGACCAGAACTATTTGGGTCTGCCGATGAGATGAACCTTGATTTGTTCTTTGAAGCAGCCGTAGCTGGCGGAATCCCCCTCATGCGTGTTCTTCGAGAGTCCCTCAAAGGAGAACCTATACGAAGAGTCATGGGCATTGTGAACGGAACCACCAACTATGTCCTTTCTCAGATGACCGAAACAGGCATGTCATATGGAGATGCTCTGGCTGAAGCCCAATCGAAAGGTTTTGCTGAAAGCGATCCCACCGCCGATGTTGAAGGTCAAGACGCAGCCTCAAAAGCTGCGCTCATAGCGATGGTAGCTTTCGGGGCTCAGCTTGGGCTTTCTGATGTTACCTGCCAAGGAATAACTGAAATAACATCCAAAGATATTCAATTCGCCAAACGATCTGGGCACACGATAAAACTCCTTGCTATAGCAGAACACGATCATGGAGAAATTGGTGTACGTGTCCACCCTGCTATGCTTCCTAATCATCACCCATTAGCTTCTGTTCGAGATAGCTTTAACGCAGTTTTCGTTGAAGGTGAAGCAGTAGGTGACCTCATGCTTTACGGCCGAGGAGCAGGTGGGGACCCCACTGCATCAGCTGTCTTAGGTGACATCATCGCTGCAGCAAATAACCTTAGGCAGAGCACAAATAATGGGCTAGGAAACCTACGTAAAATATCGATCCAATCCACTGAAGAGCTTGAAAATGCATTCTATATAAATCTTGAAGTAGCCGATGAGCCTGGAGTGCTCGCTTCCGTCGCTTCAGTATTTGGCAAGTATGGAGTATCGATTAGATCAATGGAACAAGAAGGACTTGGGGGAGAGGCACGCATAGTGTTCATTACCCACTCAAGTAAGGAACGGAACGTTCACTCAACTTTAGATGAACTGAGAGAACTCGACTCTGTGATTCAGATTGGGACAAAAATTCGCCTTGTGGGGGCTTAGCCCTATGCAATATGTAAGCACAAGAGGCGAAGCACCTACTTTAAATTTTTCCGATGTACTTCTTGAAGGTCTTGCGATTGACGGAGGCCTCTACTTACCTGAAGAATGGCCAACGACGACTATTGAAAATATTACCGCAAGTATCGAATCAGGTAGTAGCTATAGAGATGTTGCAGTTGAGGTATTGAAGCCATTTACTTCAGGCTCGCTTACCCAATCAGAGTTAAGTGAGCTCGTACAACGCGCATACGAACCATTCACGCATCCTGAGACTATCCCTCTTAAAGAGGTCGGTTCGAATATGTGGCTTATGGAGCTATTTCATGGACCCACCCTTGCATTCAAGGACGTAGCACTACAGCTCGTCGGGCAGATGTTCGACCATGAGCTAGAAAAAAAGCAGCAAAGAATTACGATTGTTGGCGCCACATCCGGTGATACCGGATCTGCAGCCATCGATGCTTGCAGAGATAGGTCGACAATAGACATTGTGATCCTTCACCCTCATCAGCGAACAAGTGATGTACAACGTCGCCAAATGACCACTGTTGAAGCATCTAATGTCCACAACATAGCGATCGAGGGAACATTTGATGACTGTCAAGACCTAGTAAAAGCTATGTTCCTAGACACAAAGTTCAGACACGACCAGAATCTATCGGCCGTGAACTCAATTAATTGGGCCCGAGTTATGGCGCAAACCGTCTATTACTGGTGGGCGGCGATCATTCTCGGACCCAAGGGTGATCAAATAGATTTTTCAGTTCCCAGCGGAAACTTCGGGAATATCTTCGCAGGATACGGCTCTCACCTAATGGGGTTAGAAGTTTCTAAATTCATAGTAGGGACCAATCGCAATGACGTACTCAATCGATTTTTCCAAACCGGATCAATGAACGCTACAGATGTTATCCCAACATTTTCTCCTTCCATGGATATTCAAATACCAAGCAACTTTGAACGCCTACTCTTTGAGATGTACCTCCGTGATGGAAATAAGGTAAAGGAAACTTTGGCAGAATTTCGACATTCAGGAATGCTCAACATCTCTAAGGACCAATTGGGTCTAATTCAAAAAAAATGGTCGAGCCACAGGGTAGATGATGACCAAACGCTTCATACAATTGCCGAGATATATAAAACGACCGGAGAGTTGATCGATCCTCATACAGCAGTAGGTATCGCTGCAGGGAAAGCAAAGAGAAGTTCAGAAGAAACTCCACTTGTTTGTTTGGCGACTGCACACCCCGGAAAGTTCCCTGAGGCAGTTATGAAAGCGACGGGTAAGAAGCCTGAACTACCAGAACAATTCAAGGACCTATATGACCGGCCAGAACATTATTCAGTGCTGCCAAATAATTACGACCTCGTAAAAACTTATATAGAACAAGCGATAGGCGGATAGGCGCTATTTCGCCTATCTGAGATTTACAGTTGCTTATTTGGTATCAAATGCGATACAGTTTCAACTGTTGACGAGACATCAACTTTTAGTACTTTCTTGTTTCTCCTGAAGCAGCTTAGTGTGACTCGTCAGCGACTTAACCAAGATGACAATGAAGTAGCGTAAACAGATATGATCAGATATTTCTGTGATTGGTATGGATGCAATGAGCACAAATGAAGCAGATAGAGCGGATCTCGAGTCGAAAGATAAGGATTCGTTAATACAAATAGCGACAGCCTTGGGAGGGAAACCATCCTCAAGATCTCGTAAATCAGAGATCGTAGATCTTATCCTTGAGCTTGCAAACGAAGACCCGGCCAGCAGCAACCAAAATGATTCACATGAATCGAAAGAATCTAAAGATCAAGATGCCCAACAGCAGGCGCCAAAAAATAAAGGCTACTCTGCTGATCCGATGGCGGATGCGCGTGCTGAAGCGAATGGAGACAATGGGCAGTCAACCGAAGATGAGCAATCAGAGGGTTCGGGGCGAAACCGCCGTCGGCGAGGAAGAAGCCGCGAAGGTATGGAAGAGTGGAGTGGCGAACCAGTTGAAGCTGAAGGCTACTTAGACCTTCGTGATGACGGTTATGGGTTTTTACGTGTTAATGGCTTCCTACCAAGCCGCGATGACGTTTATGTGCCCGTTAAATTTGTTCGCCAATACGGTCTACGCAAAGGCGACCATCTCATCGGAGCATACCGACCGGCAAATAGATCAGAAAAAAACCCAGCGATGCTAAGGCTCGACGCTATTAATGGTGTTGATGCTGCAAACATGACTGACCGTCCAGACTTCACAGATCTCACGCCCGTATTCCCAGATACTAGACTCAAACTCGAACGACCTGAAGATCCAGACAACACCATCTCCAGAGCCATAGATTTACTTTCACCAATTGCCAAAGGCCAGAGAGCCCTCCTTGCTGCCCCAATCAGTTCTGGGAAGACGGCGATATTGAAAGAAATCTCCCAATCCATCGAAACCAATTACTCTGAAGTCAAATTACTGATGCTGCTTGTCGATGCTCCTCCGGAAGAAGTGACCGAGATGAAACGTTGGTTGACTCGATCAGATCTAGTGGCATCTACTTTTGACCAGCCCCCCGAAGAGCATATTGCTATCGCTGAACTAACAATCGAACGTGCGAAGCGAATGGTGGAATTGGGCGAAGACGTGATCGTAGTTGTCGATGGGATGACCCACCTTGCTAGAGCTTACACTCTTGTCTCTCAAGGATCGGGAAGATTAGTCTCAGGTGATTTTGATGCCTCAGCCCTATACCCGCCTAAAAGGTTTTTCGGTTCCGGAAGAAAAGTCGAGGAAGGTGGTTCACTTACCGTTATTGCAACTGTCCTATCTGAAACACAATCCAAAGTAGATGAACTCGTTATGAACGAGCTGCAAGGCGGAAGTACGATGGAGCTCCATTTATGCTCTGAAGCGGTTGATGCGCAACTTTCCCCAGGTATAAATGTCCGAAAAACTGCTACGAAGAACCTCGAGTCTCTTTATTCGAATGAAGAATATGCTCAAAATATGAAATTCCGAGAACAGTTAAAGGAAGCAGCAGATGAGAAAGATCGGTTGGCAGAGCTAAAGCACCTTCTGGAGAAGATTGAAACTACTGAGGATAACTCCCAGATTTTAGGGAACCTTTAATCCCCTAAGGAATATAAATCCAGTATATTTTCCAAGTGTGTGTATGAACCCGATTCACCCGATACCCTCGAATAGTCCCCATGTGGAGATAGAACATGAAATCAGACATTCATCCTGAATATAGAGCCGTTGTTTTTCAAGACACGTCTTCTGGCGAGTCATGGATCACGCGTTCAACTATCGAAACAGAAGAAACCGTTACATGGGAAGATGGACAGGAGTACCCTCTCGCCAAAGTGCCAATTTCCTCAACTAGCCACCCATTCTTTACAGGGACTATGACTATTGTTGACACAGCGGGACGTGTTGAAAGATTCGAAAAGCGTTATGGGAAAAGAAAACGCCAGGCTGATAGCTCCGGAGAATAGCTCGATTCATACACGTCTAGCCTTAGATCATGCGAGATAGCTCCCAGTTACCGACTTTGATACTCGCAAAACTTAAAAGTTTCGCTGTTGAACTTGATAAAGACGACGATTATGAAGAGCGTGTTTTCCCGTCCGGTGCGATCTTGTTCAATTCTTCGCGGCTCATCGCTTATTCACTTTCTGATGAAGTTTCAGCCCTCCCTGTGGTCTTAGCCCAAAAGGAACTTACCTCCGAGATGGAAATCCACCTTGTAGTAGATCAAGAAAATCCAGTTCTATCTGCTCAAATTCGAGGCTTTGATCTAGATATCAGCCTTTGGCTTGTAGAAGGAAAAAAATTAGTCGAACATCCCGAAACCCCTACCTACCGAAAGAAGACCGCGCCAGAAGGGGCAAGAGAACTAGTCAAAAAGTTAACAAGCTTAGAATGTTGCATATTAGAAGAACATGGAACATTTCGAGCTGAATTTCGTGGTGTAGAGGTTGCTCGAATCACTGAAGAAGAAAACGGTCATTTTAAAATCAACGTAGGGATAGGAGACTATGACCAGAATGCGCACAACCTCCTATTTCACCAGGAAAACCTTGACGACCGAATCAAAGAAGTTATATCAATGATCAAAAAACTCCGTCATAAAGAAAGCCCTCCCCACCCCTTGAACAGGATTTTGAGATCCAGATGGCTGATGTCCGAAGTCATCTCAAACCCAGAACTCATTGGAATGGAGGAACTCAATTTCGTTGAATCCCTGCTCCCTGAATATGATGCTCTAAGAAATGAGCCATGCGCCGCTATAGGCGTAAGAGATAATGCTGTCATCTTGGTCTTATCGGCAACAGGCGTAGATCTAGATCTCGTACCTCATAGTGGAGGCCAACTAGGCCGGCACAATCCCGATGAACTCTTACTTCTTATGCCTGAACAAGACCAACATCCGGTAATTTTACGGCAGTCCAGACACCTCCGAACTGCTCCCAGCTTTAGGTCTATTCCAACTCCTTGGCCGGAATTCCTACAAAATAAGTAGAGAATTTATGGGTTTAGTGAATATTGCCAACAGGAACCCCTGTAATCGAGCGTACTGCAAGTAGTCTCGCATCATGGCAGATCATTATTCTGAGCTAGAACAAGAGTATCTAGATTTACAAGATCGACTTGGCGATCAAGACCTATTGTCCGACCAGCGTGCCTACGCTAAAGCAGCAAAGCGATATAGCGAGCTAGAAGAAATAGTCCAGTGCATCCGTAATCTAGAGAAAGCTCAAGACGACCTCAATACAGCTAAAGAATTGCTTGGCGAAGCGACCGGAGAAGAACGAGAAATTCTCCGCCAAGATATGAATGAAACCCAACAGGTGATTGACGATACAGAGATAAAGCTTCGCGAACTATTAATCCCCAAAGACCCCAATGACGACAAGAACGTGATTATTGAAATACGAGGAGCAGAAGGTGGCGAAGAAGCAAACCTCTTTGCGCGTGATCTCTTCGAGATGTACTCCAGTTTTGCAGGAAAGAGAGGGTGGTCTCTTGAAGTATTAAATAGCCAGCAGTCAGATATAGGCGGGTTCACTTCGATAACTTTTCTGCTTAAAGGCTCCGATGTATGGAGCCAGATGAAATATGAAGGTGGCCCGCACCGTGTTCAACGTGTTCCAGTAACAGAAGCACAGGGGCGAGTACATACCTCTTCGGCGACTGTCGCAGTATTGCCTGAGGCTGATGAGGTTGAAGTCCAAGTCGCGGAATCAGATCTTCAAGTTGATGTGTTTCGTGCTTCAGGGCCCGGAGGGCAGTCCGTTAACACTACTGACTCTGCAGTAAGAATTACCCATAAGCCTACGGGCATAGTCGTTTCCATGCAGGATGAAAAGAGCCAGTTGCAGAATAAGGCTCGCGCAATGGTAGTCCTTAGGTCGCGCCTGCTTCAGGCAGAACAAGAACGGATCCAAGCAGAGCAATCAGCAACTCGGAAAGGACAAACAGGCGGTGGGGGCAGGTCAGAGAAGATACGTACCTACAATTTTAAAGAGAACAGAATTACGGATCATCGAATTGGACTAACAATCTATCGACTTGAGCACGTACTTTCAGGAGAGTTAAGCAAAGTCGTGGATGCGTTAGCTGAGCATGAACGGGCAGAACAACTTATGGAATTAGAGAAAACACCGGAATGACCGGAACAGCAGACGAAAATGATGACGAGTCCGATAGCGCAATTCCTCTTCCCACTCCTTGGAAAACCTTTCTAGCAGAGGCAACTCAGAGATTCAGAGCAGCGGGGTTTGAGAATCCAGAGAATGAAGCACGACGGATAGTTGAAACAGCCTCTGGGTACGATGCCGGATCTCTCTCTTCCGGATTAACGCAGTTGGCAACAGAAAGAGGAGTCCACCATTTCGACGAAATGATGAGGCGGCGATTAGAAAAAGAACCCCTCCAATACGTCTGTGGAGCATGGGGATTTCGAACTTTGGATTTGATGGTAGATCATCGAGTCCTAATTCCTCGCCCAGAAACTGAAGTAGTAGCTGGTGTAGCTATAGCTGAACTTGGAAAGCAAGAAAATGATGAGAAAAAACTCGTTGCTGACCTTGGGACAGGGTCGGGAGCAATTGGATTGTCTATAGCCGCTGAGATGAAAAACGTTGAAGTTATCTTGACGGATATTTCTACTGATGCGCTTCAAGTAGCTAGAGCAAATTTAACTGGACTCGGAGTACTAGGCGCCACCGTAACGATTTGTCAAGGTTCTTGGTTCGATGCTCTTCCCAGTGAATATAGGAAATCATTTTCACTTATTGTCTCTAACCCTCCGTACATTTCAAATTCTGAAATCGAAACGTTACCTGCAGATGTGAAACATTGGGAACCGCATCTTGCATTGGTTTCAGGCCTGAAAGGCACGGAATTCCTTGAGGTCATCGTTGATGAAGCCGAGGAGTGGCTTCATGATTCAGGTTCTTTAATACTGGAAATGGCACCTCACCAAGTGAGTGCGATCAGCGAAAGAATGAACAGCAGAGGATATGCCGATGTTCAAGTTTTCAAAGATCTATCTGGGCGCGACCGAGGAGTTAGCGGAAAATGGAATTGATAAAAATATCGGAAGATGAAACACAGGCTGAAGCAGCGACCAAGAAAACACTTGCTAATAGTGGGGTCGTCGTTCTCCCAACGGATACTGTGTACGGGATCTTCTCATTACCAAGTAAAAAAGCAGCTCTAGAGAAGATCTATGCTCTCAAAAAGCGTCCAGAATCTATGCCGTTGCCCCTTCTCATATCAGGTGTGGAACAGCTGCCACAGGTAAGTTCTTTCCAGAGTCAAGCACTCGATTCTCTAGTACGCACCTTTTGGCCGGGGCCTCTCACCGTGATACTTCCAAACCCCACTCCCAATATGTCTCTAGTCGCCAGTGAAGAAGAGACCATCGCCCTCAGGTGCCCAGACAATGACTTCGTCAGAAGGATCGCAACTGATATGGGCCCATTAGCAGCAACTAGCGCAAACATTCATGGAGAAGATACTCCAGAAACTGCAACCGGAATAGCCAATGTGCTTCAAGGAGTTGATTTAATCATTGACGGTGGACGCCTTAAAGATGGCATCGCCTCGACGCTGGTCGATCTTACTCAATCAACTCCTAAAATTCTCCGCGAGGGTCCGGTCACTAAAGATATGGTTTTCAAATCTTTGGAGTAGGTGCAGTTTCCCATTTCACACACATTTCTAGTAAATGCCTCCCATGGAGCCCAACCACGCACTACCTTTCTTAGGTATGGCGACAATTGCTGCTGGATGTGATCATGGGGGATTCTCTTTAAAGACCCTTCTTGTCGATCATTTACGTGACAGCGGACACGAAGTTATCGACTTGGGAACCGATTCTACCGAACGCGTTGATTATCCAGACTTTGCTGAAACCGTAGCAAAAGCAGTGGCACAAGAAGAAGCAAACTTTGGACTATTAGTGTGTGGGAGTGGCATCGGGGTTTGTATGGTCGCAAACAAAGTCCCCGGAGTTCGCGCAGCTACTATCCACGATGTCACGTCAGCCCACCTTGCACGTGAACATAACGACGCAAACATAATTTGCTTAGGTGAGCGGCTTATCGGACCTGAAGTAGCTCGAGAAGCGTTAGAAGTATTTCTGAATTCAGAGTTTCAAGAAGGCCGTCATACGGCGCGAGTGCAAAAGGTGAATCGCATCCTTGGATAGTTAGCGTTCAGCTAGGGACTTCAAATCAATCCCGCATCCCTTCTTTCCCATTCTCCGTAGGGTCAGAGTAGATGCAGGTCAGGGTAAAGAGGATTCTTGGTAAGTAGATCTCCAGCTCTGGAACGATTGGTATCTCGCACTTTATCTGAGAGTTTGAATTGGGCTTTCGAGTTCTCACCTGATGAGGTCGTTCGAGGTTCAGTATCCTGCAAAGTAGAGCAGATAATGTCTGCTACCTCATCCATCTCACTCTCAGCCATTCCTAAGCTTGTAAGTGCTGGTGTACCCAACCTGATCCCTGATGTATACCAAGCACCATTTGGGTCGAATGGAATTGAGTTTCGGTTAACGACAACACCTGATTCCTCAAGTGCACTTTCAGCTTGTCTACCGGTAAGGCCAAATTGACGAACATCTACCAAAACAAGATGATTATCTGTTCCTCCCGTCACAAGTCGGCCTCCTCTTTTTTCAATTCCGGCAGCTAAGGCGGAAGCATTGGTAACGACGTTATTTGCATACTCTCTGAACTCTGGTTGGCGGGCTTCAGCAAAGGCTACGGCTTTAGCGGCCATTACATTCGCTAATGGACCTCCAAGCACCATGGGGCATCCTTTATCGATATATTCTGCCAATTCGGTTTCGTTCGACAACACAATTCCGCCACGAGGGCCGCGGAGCGATTTATGGGTAGTCGAAGTAACTATATGGGCATTTGCTATGGGGTCGAAGTCACCGACAAATACCTTTCCTGCGACGAGTCCGGCAAAATGCGCCATATCTACCATGAATGTCGCACCTACGGAGTCAGCTATTTCTCTCATTTTCGCAAAATTGACTTTTCGCGGATAGGCCGAGTATCCAGCAACGATTACTAGCGGGCGAAACTCTTCCGCAAGGTTACTAATTGATGTGTAATCGAGCATTTCTGTTTCTGGATCTACACCATATGACCTTTGGTCAAAAAGCTTGCCAGATATATTTGGTCGAAACCCGTGCGTCAGGTGCCCACCAGCGTCTAAGGACATTCCTATCATTTTCTGGTTTCCTAGGGATTGCCGTAGGGTCTCCCAGTCGGAATTTGTTAAGTCGTTTACGTGTTTTTTCTCATGTGATGCGAGAAAGGGGCTTTCAATTCGATGGGCGAGAATAGACCAAAATGCTACCAAGTTCGCATCGATCCCAGAGTGGGGTTGGACATAGGCGTAGCTTGAACCAAACAGTTCTTTCGCGTGGTCGCAGGCAAGTGTCTCAACCTTGTCGACGTACTCACAGCCAGCATAGAATCTATGGCCTGGTGTCCCTTCGGCATACTTATCGCTAAACCAGTTCCCCATAGCCAACAAGACAGCGGGCGAAGCGTAATTCTCTGAAGCGATTAATTTCAGCTGGCTTCGTTGATTCTCTAATTCTCCGCGGATATGTCCTGCAACCTCAGGTTCGCTTTTACTAATCACTTCTAGAGCGTTATTAAAAGCAGTTGAAACATTAGACATGTTTTCGTTGTCTCCCATACGATCTCCCGTATTGTCAATAGTGCTGCGTTTCCTGAAACACCTTAGCTATGTCGCTGAATGCTAATAGCTAGGGGAGTCGGTATAGGTAATAGCCCGCCAATTTCTTCTGTAGGGTTCGAAATTTGGTCAGCTCCAATAGCAAAGAATTCCCCACTGGTGATAGATTGGCCCTCGAGGTAGTTGCTCCTATCAAAGGTGAAGGAGCAACGAAGTAACGTGAGCGAGGACCACACAGCTGTGGCAAACCCAATAAGATCTTTAGCTAATGCGGAAGATGGCGTAACCGCAGCATTTGAACTCGTCTTAACTCCAGCACTATTCGCATTCTTAGGGTATTTGATCGACCGTTGGACAGGTCTGGGTCCACTCTTTGTTTTTGTTCTCGGCGGGGTCGTTGCGATTTATGAAGTTTGGAAACTTTGGTATACCTATACAGAACGTATGAAAGAGCTGGAAGCGGGCGTACCAGATGCGAAAGGACCGAGGAGTGAGTGAAGCTTCTGTAGGTGCAGGGGAAGGGTCTCAAGCTCCAGAGCGTGAAGTCGCAACGGACCTCTTCCGTAGAGGGTTGATCATCTCTCCAATTCTTCTTGCTCTTTGCCTTATTTTCTGGGGTGTCAATGGGTTAGCGTGCGGGTCTATTGGCCTAGGGCTAGTACTTATAAATTTTCTAATGGGAGCATGGATTATTGACTGGGCCGTGAAGATATCTCCTCAATTCCTGATGGTTGCCGTTCTTGGTGGTTTCATATTGCGGATGGGAATGCTCGCAATTGTTGTTTTGCCCATCAGAAATTCGGACTGGTTCGAAATTATGCCCTTCGGAATTTTATTAATTTTTTCACATTTAGGCCTTTTGATTTGGGAAACGCGCTATGTTAGTGCCACTCTTGCTTATCCGGGGTTAAAACCTGGAAAACCAGACAGACGTCGACATGGCGATACGGATTAAGGAGACTTGATAGGTGAAGGTACTAGCACTTGATTTCCCTCCAGTCAGCCATCTCTTTGAATGGCCGGATTTTGCTTTTGAGGGAACCCACCTAGCAATGAATAAGACGGTCTTAATTTACCTTTTTGCATTGGTGCTCACCATGTGGTTGTTTATGTCTGCTGGAGCTAAGAAGAGTCTCGTTCCTCGTGGAGTTTCACATGTAGCTGAGGGCGGAATTAATTTCGTTGAAGACAGCATCGTCATGCAGACGATGGGATCTGAAGGAAAAAAATATGTTCCTTTCCTCACGACTATGTTTTTCTTCATCTTCTTCTCAAACATTTTCGAAGTGATACCTTTTATTCAGTTCCCCGCAAATGCACGAATGGCTATCCCGATTGCGATGGCCTTATTAGTGTGGGTGATATACAACTTCTTGGGGGTAAAGAATCAAGGCTTCTTCGGATATTTAAAAAATAGTCTTTTCCCTCCTGGAGTCCCCAAAGCCTTATATCTGATAGTGACTCCAATAGAGTTTTTCTCGGTCTTTATTATTAGACCCCTTTCTTTAGCGATTCGGTTGTGGGCCAATATGGTTGCTGGCCACCTCCTTCTCGTTACGTTCGCTGTTCTTTCAGCCACGCTGTGGGACAGTACTTATGTT
>PVBE011438932.1_pt1 | contig 24921 bp, 18 predicted proteins | sample 1631181 | NCBI WGS metagenome assembly PVBE01 (sample SAMN08397723, study PRJNA350692) | Marine metagenome, whole genome shotgun sequencing project. | isolation source: water | place: Pacific Ocean | collected 2012-04 | reverse complement strand
GTCGGTGAGACCGTGGAGAAGGAACCGCTCGGGAGCGGGAAGGGCGTCTCGATCACGTGTCGGTCGCCGTCGGGGAACCGGTTCGTGATGAAGCCGAGCATCGTCAACAGCCGATTGGCCAGCTGCGGGATCGTGCCCACGTGTTTGCCGTCGCCGAAGCAGACGTCCTCGTCGCTGGCGTCGATGCTTCCGTAGCGCACGTAGATGTTGTCACCGAGGCTCTCGTAATCGACGAGGGTGAAGTTGAACTCGTCGGCTTCGTCGTCGGGCAGATCCTGCACGCGATGAAAGTCCTCGTAGAGCCGCACGTTCTGCCCCGTGGCCTGGATGGTCCCAGCGAACTGGTTCCCGGCGACCGAGAAGTTGAACAGGTCGCGGATGCCCGAGTCGATGTAGAAGTTGGTCGTCCGCCGCTGCTCCTCGGTCATCGCCAGGTAGCGCAGGCGAGGGCTGTACTCCTCGTACACCCGCAGCAGGTTCGGGTTGTAGTCGAAGCGGTCGTTACCCTCGCCGAAGTCGTACCCCCCGTCTGCCAGCTGTGGAGTCCCCGGCACGCCGTCGAGGCCGTCGTCGCGGTAGGGCTCTCCCTCTTCCCACAGCCAATTGCCCTCGGTGCCGAACACGTTGGCGACGAAGTCGTAGTCGTCGCCGGCCGGATCCGGGTTGCTGACCGGGTCGTAGCCTTCTTCGTCGGTCGACGGTGTGCCGTCGGCCCCGACGTCGTCATAAGGCTCGAAGAAGTTCCGAACCACAGGCTCGCCGCTGTCACGCATTCCGTTGCCGTTGACGTCGACGGCGAGCGTGATGTCCATCGGCCGGTGTTGATCGCACGGCCGGTCGTAGAGCCCCTCGTTGGCTTCGTCGGGTTGCCCGTTGAAATCGATGTCGCAGGCGCGGCCGAAGGGGATGTCGCGGTCGCGGCTCCCCTGACCGTCGCAGAACGAGATGACCGGCAACGAGCCGTCCGGGTTGTACTCGTCGTCGAAATACCCCTCGGCGATCGTGAACGTGCCTTCCGGGGGGCAGGTTCTGCTGCGCGGACATCGTTCGCGCGCCGGCCGCTCGACCTCCTCGAAGGGCAGCCCGGGAGCGAGGAACGGCGAGTCCAGGGAGTACGTGACCATATTCCCGAGGGCCAGGGAGAGGTCGAGGAAGATCTCGGAGTAGTCGTTGCGATTGAACGACCCACACGTGCCTTCGCCGGTCGGGAAGTACCAGTCGTCGTACGCCATCGGGTGTTCCGCCTCTTGCATCGGCGTGAACATCTCCGCGCGACCGAAGGTCGGGGCAGGACGGAAGCCGCCCATCCCTCCCTCGCGGATGTAGTGGGCGAGATAGGTCCACTCCCCGGGTCCACCGAGCGGACCGACGAAGTCGAACTCATCAGGGTTCCGGGAGCCGATCATGCTGGAGCCGATGCCCCCCATCGACACGCCGGTAACCGCCCGGAAGTTCCACCGGCGGTCAACGGGAGTTCCTGCTTCCTCACGAACGCCGAGTTGGAACGTGCCTGTCAGCTCCGACTCGAAGCGGACCGTGCCGCGAATCATGTTCTCCTGCAGGTTCGCGACCAGGGGCTCGACGACGGCGTCGCGACCGGCGGGGCGGTGGTAGATGCGAATCGAGGAGGCAAGCGCCCCGTCGGGGAGGGTGCCCCGCTCAAAAGGCATCGACACGAAGTAGCGGCGAAGGAATCGGGTCTGGCCCGCCGAGGTGATGTCGAAGGCCGGAGAGATCGGGATGGCGCCGTCCGGAACGATCGACTCTCCGCCGCAGGCCAGGGTCACTTCGACATCGCTCGTGACCTCGCGCCCGAGAAAACGCACGGTCACACCGCCCGTTACCGACCCCTCGATCGGGATCTCCAGCTCACCCCCGCCCGTGGTCGTGATCGGGGTCGTCACGGATTGGTCGACACACGACAACGCCACCGACGGACCGACCTCCTCCTCCGTATCTGGGACCACGTCCGGCTCGCTGTCCGGCAGACCCGTGTCTTCGGGCCCGTCGGGGAGTGCGTCGACAGCGGCGTCCCCGGGGTCGGTCGTGTCGGAGTCGGCATCGTCCGACCCGTCGGATTCCGCCGACCCGTCCTGGTCGATCGTGGCATCGACACCGGCCGTGCCATCGAGCGCGACATCGACGTCCCCGGCTGGTTCCCCGGAACACGCCCCTGCGAGCAGAGCCAGCGCCACGCACGCGGCGAGCGGCGTTGGAGTCAAGGAGGGATGGGAGACCGGCCGGCGGTGCTTCATCGATCTGCTCCGTACGTCGTGGCGCCGCCACTCTAGCTCGACGGTCCCGCCAGTCATAGGGAGTGATCGGCTCCGAGGCGGACTCGGCGCGCCCTTGGCGACGCGCCACGCTTGCACCGGGCGCGCGGGTGAGCGATCCAGGGTGCCCACGTCTCGACTGTCGCCGACGGAGGCCGCCCGTGCGATCACTGACAATCGTCGCTTCTATGCTCGTGTTGGTCGCGCCCGGTTGCGGAGGCGACCACGACGACGGGAGTTCCACCTCGGGGACCGAAGTCGTCGTGACCCACCACATCGACCGATCGACTGCGGTCACGGACGCGGTCTCGTTCTCGCGGTCTGTCCGCGTCGGGGTCACCAGCACGCTCACGCGCGCAACGCTCGACATCGCCGGGCCCGAGGGGGCGACCTTCGATCCGGTGTCGCGGATCGAGATCCGCCTCGCGGCCGTGGGAATCTCCGAGACCGTCTTCGACGAGTTCGAAGCGTTCTTCGGCGAGGGGTCGATCAGCGAGTCGGCCACGCTGGACACGCCGGTCGAGTTCGCTTCGTTCGCGGGCCTCGGGCCCGACAACGACCTCGATGGGGATCTCGTGCTCAACACCCACGACAACTGTCCGCAGGTGACCAACTTCACGCAGGATGACGAAGACGAGGACGGCGTGGGAACCGCGTGCGACGACGACGACAACGACCCCGCGGTCGGTCCGGAGAGCGATCTCGCCGGTTATCCCGCCTTCGAGCTGCGCTGGCGGGTCTTCGCTGACCCGCAAACCGTGCCCGAAGGCGGCTTCGACCTCCGGACGACGTTGTCGGGCGTCGGACCGCTGACCCTCGTCGAATAGCCAAGGCGCTCTGGCCTAGAGAGCGCCGCGAGGCGTCCCGCAAGGGTCGCCCGGTGTGCTACCAGCGTTCGTTCGGCCTTGCGCCAACTGCTCCTTTCGCCGATCGTGTCGATGCCGCGCGGAGTGTCGCCGATGACCGGCGGGTCCGCGCCACGCGAATTCCAATGTCGATTCATCGTTTGCCGCTGCTCACTCTCTGGTGCGCCCTGGCCATCGCGCTGATGGGCGGGTGTGTGAACGAGTCGATCATCGACGACATCTCCACCGAGTTGACGGTCACGCGGCCAGGTGCGCCCGGCCAGGCGCTGGAGATCCGCAAACGATTCCGGTTCAGCCACGACCCCGCCGACGCCCGGGCGATCTTCCTCTCGGAAACCCGTCTGCAAATCCTGGCCCCGGCGGGGGAAGACCTCTCGTTCATCCACCGCCTCGACGTGTACGTCGTCGATCCACGGGAGGGGAACGTCCTGGTGGCCGTCGGCGAGGGCTTCACGCCTGGCGACCGCATCGTCGAGATCGACGTGGTCTACCACGATGACCTCAAGGGGTTCGCGCAGGAGGACTCGCGCATCATGTTCCTCTTCGCGATCGTCCCGAACACCTGGCACCGCCCCTTTCCCGACGGCGGCATCACGGTGCTCGCGAAAGCCTCGCTCACCATCGAGATCTGACCCGCGAGCGGGGCGCGTTCACGATCTGGCAGCGGCTTCCCGAGCGAGGCGTTTCTCCTCGGCCTCTGCCCGCCGGACGTAGAGCGGTTCGACCGTCTCTGCCCGAGACCCGACCAGGCCGGCGGCCTCGACGTGGGCCAGTAACCCTGCGGCCGACGGGGTATTCTCGCTGCTCGGCAAGCGAACGCCGACGTCGCTGATCGCAGCGAACGCGTCGGCGTACACGTCGAATCCGCTGCCGCAGAACCACAGCGGCCGAGCGTCGGCGTCTGCGTGCACCGCGGCTGCGAAATCGGCCGGCGGGTATGCGCCGACCGGCACACGGAGGGTGGCCGGAAGGCCAGTCTCCATGCACGCGGCGTAGACCTGGCGCTTGCGCGCGTCGACGGCAACCGCCAGGCGACCACCGGGCGGCAACAACGCCGCACACGCGAGGAACGACGGCACCGGAACGATGGGCTGCCCGTGTACGGCGGCGATCCCCTTGGCCAGGGCAAGGCCGATGCGCAGACCGGTGAAACTGCCGGGTCCGACGCCGACGACGAGCTCGTCGACATCTGGCAGCGCGAGCCCCTGGCGGGAGAGCATCTGTCCGATCGTCCGTGCGAGGTCCGGGGAGTGTCCTGTCCGCAGCACGAACCGGGTCGCATCGACTACCTCGGCACCCCGCGAGACGGCGACCGTCTGGGTCATCGTCGAGGTGTCGAGCGCAAGCCTGATCACGAGTTCAGCCAGTTCGCGAAGTCTTGCCAGTATCGCTCCACGTCGTTCTTGAACGCGACCAGCATCAACAAGACGATGCAGACGATGCCGACGTAGTTGGCGACCTGCCGAGCACGCAGCGAGAGGGGACGCCGCTTCACACCCTCGGCCGTCAGCAGCATCAGCTGTCCGCCGTCGAGCCCGGGAAGGGGCAGCAGGTTCACGATGCCCAGGTTGATGCTGATGATGGCCATGAAGCGCAGGAACACGAGCAGGCCCGCCGACCCGGCCCGGTTGGCCACGTCGGCGATCATCATCGGCCCGCCGAGATTCGAGGAGTCCACGGCGCCGATCACGAGGTAGACCACCCCGAGGAAGATGCCGATCAGATACTCGAATGTCAGCCGGATGCCACCGCCGATCGAGTAGGCAATCCGCTCTCCGGCGCCCATGTGCGCGAGCTCATGGGCGACCATCGACCGCGGCAGGGCTCGAAACCCGACGAACGTCGTCTCGACCTCGCTACGGAAGTCACCGACTACCGTCATCGTCCGTGGCTGCAACGTCACTTCGAAGCGCTCGGTGCCCCGGACGACCTCGAGCGTGTGGACCTGCTCCGGCTCCGAGGCGATCCGCTGGGCGACGATCGACACGTCACTCGCCGGACGATCGCCGAGACGGACGATTCGGTCGCCAGCGCGCAGTCCGGCCTCGGCGGCGGGGCTGCCGGGCGCGACATCGAACACGCTGGCCTGGGCCGCCCGAAGGCCGAAGGCCGCAGCCCCTCCGGCCGGAAGCGTGACGTCGACGACGATCGGGCTCTGCGTGAACAAGACTGCGAACTGGTCACCTGTCGGGTTGGGGCGGACGAGCGTGAGTTCGACCTCACCCGCGCGGGCTCGAAGGATCTCCTCCAGCTCCAGCCAGGTCTCCACCGGCACGCCGTCGACGGCTGCCACACGGTCGAAGGTCCGCACACCGGCAGCCCCTGCATCCGACCCGGCGTCCACGGCGACGAACGAGCCGTATCGGCTCCAGACCACGCCGAGTTGGCCCACCTCGACCGTACGGAGTCTGACCAGAGGCTCCGGCACGCGGACCGGCTCCGGGGTCGCGTGCACGGTGACGCGCGTCCCGCCCCGTTCGACGACGATGGCGAGGTCCTCACCGGGCGAGGAGCTGGCGATGCGGCGGATCTGGTCGAAGTATCGAATCCGGCGGCCGTTGATCTCCACGACCTGATCCCCGGCGCGCAGACCGGCCTCCATCGCCGGCGATCCGTCGAGGACGAATCCGATCTCGGATCCCGCACGATCGGGCTGCGCGCCGAAGTACGCCATGAAGATCGGTGCGGCGATCAAGACGTTCATCGCCGGCCCGGCAAGGTAGACGAGCATGCGCTGCCAGATGGGTTTGTCCGTCAGCGCCCGTCCGCGGTCCTTCTCAGCGATCTCTTCGTCGGGATGCATGCCGAGCATCGACACGTAACCGCCGAGCGGGAACGCGCGCACCGAGAACTCGGTATCACCCCGTCGGAACGACGCGAAAGGCGGTCCGAACCCGATCGCGAACCGCTCGCACTTCACCCCGAACCACCGCGCCGCCACGAAATGCCCCAACTCGTGGAAGAAGACGAGCGGGCCGATCATCAGGATGAAGTAGAGCAGTCCCATCGCGTGGCTCGAGCGAGGCGGCGCTAGAGCCTAAGCAGGTGCCGCGCGATTGCAAAGTAGGGAGCCGCGAAGATCAATCCGTCGACCCGATCGAGAACGCCGCCGTGTCCGTAAATGATCCGCCCCGAGTCTTTCACCCCGGTGGACCTCTTGATCAGCGACTCGGACAGGTCGCCGACCTGTCCGAGCACGGCCGCGGGCAGGGCGATCACCACGACCTGCCAGAACGGAATCCCGTCGAAGAAGAGGCTCGCCGCAGCCCAGCCACCGAGCACCGAGGCGCAGGCGCCGCCGACAGCGCCTTCCCATGTCTTCTTCGGAGAGAGGCGCGGCGCGAGCTTGTGGCGACCGAAGGCTCGCCCGGCGAAGTAGGCGCCGGTGTCCCCTGCCCAGATCACGAACATCGGCAGAAGCAGCCAGCCGGCCTGGTGGGGTGCGACCGCGTGCCGCTGACCGTCTTCCGGCACGACGAGGAGCAGCAGACCGCCGAACAGGAGCGTAGCGTACGCCCAACCCGCCAGCACCGTGCCGACTCTCGGGGCCGCCGTTCTGACGTCCTCTGTCGTAAACGTGACCGCGATCATCACGGCGACGACGGTCAACGCCGCGGCGAGATAGGCGTTTGTAGGCCCGCTCCAATAGGCGGCGGACAACACGGCGAACGTGCCGAAGACGCCGAGCAGGCCGGCGCCGTCAGGGCGTTTGCCCAGCCCCATCGCGATATACTCCCAGGCGCCGATGGACGCAGCCGTGGCGTAGAAGAGCCAGATCGACCAATTGGGCGCGACCAGCCCGAGCGCGACCAGCATCGGAATCCCGACCACCGCCGTCGCAAACCTCGGCAGGAAGTCAGCCACCGTCGTCCAGTTGCTCGATCTTCCTTGCGATCAACCCGTTGTCCTCGTCCTGCGTCTGCGCGAAGCGAAGGTGGGCGAGCGCCATCTTCTTGTCGCCCCCGATCAGCGCCTTCTGCGCCAGGACGAGGTACTTCTTTGCGTTGGGTGCATCCGAGAGATCCGCAAACGTCTGGACCTTCTGAGAAGACCGCTTCGTCGCAGCCTGCTTTGTTCCCCCTTCGCCCTTCTTCAGCGCCTGTTCGTAGCGCAAGCGCTCGTTCGGGTCGCGTAGGGTGCGGTATGCGTCTCCGATGCGGACGTAGATGGTGAGCGCCATTTCACGAGCGTCTTCGCTATCGAGATGCCGCAGGCGATCGGGGTGGAATTGAAGGCTCAGCTCGTCGTAGGCACCGGTCACGCCATCAACCGAAGCGTTCGGGGCGACGCCGAGGACCTCGTAGTAGTTCTGCTCCTGCATACGGACATAGCGGAGCTCTACCTCGGCCTGCATCGCGCGGGTGTCGACCGCGGCCCTCCACACCTCGCGGACGCTCCGGCGGACGTACGCGAGCAGCACGGGCGGAGCGACCGGAAAGCGGATGCCACCGTGAAAGGGGGAACCCTCCGACAATGCCGCGATCTCCTGGGTGAGCAGGACGAACGCCGTCCGATCGCCCAGCGCCGGACGGAGCGCGGCGACGAGTTGGTCCGGCGCCGGTCGTTCGCACGAGGCGGCGACGAGCACGGCGTGCACGGGACCGTCGGCGGCAAACTCCTTGATGCTTCGCGGATCCGTACTGCCCGCAGCCTCTACGGACGCGACCGCGTTCAGGGTCTGTAGTGCAACGTCGACGAAGCGTTGATTCGGCGCGACGGCGAAGACTCGAATCGATGGCGTGGCCAAGGTGGATCAGTAGACGGCGGCGGGGAGTTCCTGCGCCATGATGTCGTCCCGGGCCTCTCGGCTCAGACCGCCGGCGAGGCTGAGTCGTGTCTGTTGGATCTGGTTCGTCGTCGTGTCGCGGGCGGTGACGTTGAGCATACCGTCGGCGTTGATCTCGAAGCTCACGTCGATTTGGACCGCGCCGCGGGGCGCTGGCCGCAGGTCGAAGAGCACGAGCTCGCCGAGCTGCCGGTTCTCGGGGGCATATCGGGACTCGCCCTCGAGGATGCTCAGGCGGACGGTCTCCTGGCTGTCGACCGATGTCGCGAACGAGCGTGTCGACCGACACGGCACCGCGCTGTTGCGGGTGATGATCGCGTCCATGAATCCGCCGACGGTCTCGACGCCCAGTGAGTGCGGCGTCACGTCGATCAGCAACGGAGCAGCCGCGCGAGGAGGCGGAGGCGGAGCGCCGACCTCGTCGAAGCCGCCGGTGTACTCCTCGTAGTCGTCGAGGACCGCGAAGTCCTGCGCTTCGAGGCCGTAGGCGTAGATGGCAGCGCCGACGGCGACGACCTCGTCGGGGTTGATGTTGGTCAGGGGTTGCTTGAAGAAGTAGTTCTCGACCATCTCGCGCACGAGCGGCATGCGCGTCGAACCGCCGACCAGCACGAGGCGGTCGACCTCCGCGGACGTCAACGCCGCGAGCTTCAACGCCTCGTCGCATACGACGAAGGTCTGCTGGACGATGTCCATGCACGTCTCGTCGAAGTGGGGTCGCCGCAGGGTGAACTCCAGCGTCGACGGGCTGTTCTGTCCCGGCACCATCTGCTTGACCATGGCGCTGGCGACAGCCTCCTCACTCAAGGTCGTCTTCAGGCGCTCGGACACGGCCTTCAGCCGTTGCATCGCGCCCGGCGCCGAGCTCATGTCGTAGTCGAACTCGTGTTCGAACGCCTCGACGATGAGTTGGGCGACGCGGTGGTCGAAGTCATCGCCGCCGAGGAACGTGTCTCCGGCCGTGCTCAACACCTCGAAGACGTTGTCGCGTAGCTCGAGAATCGTGATATCGAAGGTGCCGCCCCCGAGGTCGTAGACGGCGATCCGCTCGCGGAGTTGCTGGTCGTATCCGTAGGCGAGGGCAGCGGCGGTCGGTTCGTTGAGGATACGCAGCACCTCGAGCCCGGCGACCTCGCCGGCTGTCTTCGTCGCCTCGCGCTGCGACTCGTTGAAGTTCGCCGGAACGGCGACGACCGCACGCTCGACGGCCTCGCCGAGGTAGTTCTCCGCGAGACGCTTCATGTGGCGGAGCACGATCGCCTGCACCTCCTCGATCGAGTAGTGCCGTCCGCGCAGGAAGATCTTCGGGTTGTCGTCCGAGCCCTTGACGATCTGGTAGGCGTACTTGGAGATGGCGAGGTTGATCTCGGGGGCGTAGAAGGGCCGGCCGATCAACCGCTTGGCCGAGTAGATCGTGTTCAGCGGGTCGATCGCCATCCGGCTCTTGGCCTGCCGCCCGACGATCGTGCGGCCGTCGGGCAGGAAGGAGACGACGGACGGTTGGATACGCTGCTCTTCGTTGTCCGGAATGACGATCGCTTCGCCGTCCACGACAGCGCACACGACCGAGTTGCTCGTTCCGAGGTCGATCCCGACCACGCGTCCGCTCATTTGTTCTCCTCGCAGGGGGGGGCACACCACCCGGAGCCACTCGACCGTTCCGCGGTGCGGTGAGGACGGCGGGGGACCGCGATGGGAAGGGTGTGTACCGGTACGATTCCTACGCGCTTCCGGGGGCCCCGGAAGCGGGGTCAGGCTACGTGGGACGCGGCGACGCTGCAAGTAAGCCCGTGCTCCCTGGCCGCGGGCCGCGGGTCTGGCAAGTCGTGGCGCACCACGTTATGTAAGGGCCGCTCACGGCGACCGCCTGACGGGCAGCCGGCGAGCGCGTCTCGTGTCCCGGATGGAACCCGCGATGGATATCACTCCTCTCGTCGTTGGACTCCTGCTGGCCGTCGGCTTCACCATGGCCGGCTGGACCGTGTTCTGGCTCTTCCGCTACGTGTCGGTAGGCGCGAATGACCATCGGACGCGGCTCGAGGACCACCTCGCGCCACGGGTCGCCGGGTTCATCCACTACGTGCTCGGCCAGGCCCGCGTGATCCGGGAGTTCGGCGGGTTCCTCCACTTCTTCATCTTCTGGGGGTTCCTCGTCCTGCAGATCGAGACGATCGAGTATTTCATCCGCGGCTTCGCCGACGACTTCCGATACTCGCACCTGATCGGCGAACCCACGTATTTCGGGCTGTTGCTCGTCCATGACGTCTTCGGGTTCGTCGTCTTCGTCGTCTGTATCATCGCGGGCTTCCGTCGCTACGTGCTTCGCCCGGAGCACACCCTCCCGAGCAAAGACGCCGCGATCATCCTCGCGTTGATCGCGGGGCTGATGGTCTCGAAGTTCCTCGCCCACGGCGCCGAGATCGCTCACGCCCCCGACATGGCCCACCTGGGCTGGGACCCGCGCTTCACCCCCTTCGCCACGCTGACCGCGGGATTCCTCGGAGGCACCTACAGCGCCACAGAGTCCACGGCGCTGCCGCTGCTCTACTCGGCGATGTACTTCTCGCACATCGGCATCGTCGTCTTCTTCGCGAATTACATCCCCCTCGGCAAGCACCTGCACCTGCTCGGTGCGATGCCGAATATCTTCTTCCGGAAACTCGACCCCAGCGGGGCGCTCTACCCGATCGACCTCGAGGACGAATCCGCCGAGAGCTTCGGCGCTTCGAAGATCGAGGACCTCAGCTGGAAGCAGCTGCTCGACACGTACGCGTGCACCGAGTGCGGCCGTTGCGAGCACTACTGTCCGGCGTTCAACACGGGCAAAGAGCTCAACCCGATGCAGGTGATCCACAAGCTCAAGGATCACATCAAAGAAAAGGGAGCAAGGGTCTACCGACTCTCGCTTACCGGCCTCCTTGGTGCCGGCAAGGACGCCCTCACGAAGAAGGACTTCTCGTTCAACGACCTCGCGCGGGAGGACGACTCCGAGCTCCTCGCCGGCGGCGTGATCTCGGCCGAGGAGCTCATGGCCTGCACGACCTGCGGCGCGTGCGTGGCCAATTGCCCGGTGTTGATCGAACACGTCGACACGATCGTCGACCTGCGTCGCTACCTCGTCCTGACCGCCGGTGAGGTCTCGCCGGAGGTCGGCCGGACGTTCCGGAACATGGAGAACAACGCCAACCCCTGGGGCGTGTCGAACTCCAAGCGTGCCGACTGGGCCGACGGGCTCGACGTGCCGCTGTTGTCGGACCTGGAGCACGTGCCCGAGTACCTGTTCTTCGTCGGCTGCGCCGGCTCGTTCGACGACCGCCAGAAGCGGGTGACCAACGCCCTGGTTCGCATCTTGCGGGCCGCCGACGTCGACTTTGCGATCCTCGGACCCGAGGAGCAGTGCACCGGAGACCCGGCCCGGAGGATCGGCAACGAGTACCTCTACTGGACGCTCGCCACAGCCAACGTCGAGACCCTCAACGGATACGGGGTCCGCAAGATCATCACGACCTGCCCACACTGCTTCCACACCATCGCGAAGGAGTACCCGCAGCTCGGCGGCAACTACGAGGTCGTGCACCACACGGAGCTGCTCAACGACCTGCTCCGGTCGGGGCGCCTGGCGCTTCGAAGCCTGGGGCGTTCGACCGTCGCCTATCACGACAGCTGCTACCTCGGACGCTGGAACTCCGACTACGACAACCCCCGCCAGGTGCTGGCGCAGGTTCCGGACATCGAAGTGCGGGAGATGTCGTGGAACCGTCGAAAGGCGCTCTGTTGTGGCGCTGGCGGCGGCCAGATGTGGATGGAAGAGGACCAGGGTAAGCGGGTGAACGTCCACCGCGCAGAGATGGCGATCGAGACCGAGGCGGACGCCGTCGTCGTCAACTGCCCCTTCTGCATGACGATGCTCGGCGACGGGCTCAAGCAGCGCGACTCCGAGATGGGACAGACCGACCTCGCGGAGGTCGTCGCCGACCGACTGGTCGACGGCTCGGCCGCGGAGTAGGGCGCCCGCCGGTCATTCGTCCGAGAGCGCCTGGTCTGGCGAGTCCTCGGTGGTCGCTATTGCGTCGGGTAACGGCGGACGCAACGCCTGTTGCCTGCGCGCCGCGGCATAGAGTTCGATGGCCGTATCGTCGTGCCCGATGCGAGCGGCGGCCCTGGCGGTAGCCCGCAACTCCTCGTCGGTGGCGCGCCCGTAGGTCAGCGCTGACGGCAACCGCTGGTCCCGGAGCAACACGTGCTCGGTCTCCCGGCGTGGCTCCCATACGTCAGCGATGAACAGCCGAGAAGCTCCGACATCCGCGTCCGAGGTCGTCGTTGGCGGGGATTGCAGTGCAAGGAATCCGGTCGCGCCGGCCACCACGACCGTGGCGAGCGTTGCCCGCTCCAACGAGTCCAGGCCGTAGACGAGGAGTGCCGGGACGACGACCGCGAGGGCCTCGAGCGCGAACACCGGCGCCAACGATGTCGGCCCGGCCCAGCCTAGCCACTGGCCGAGGTTGTGGGGCACGAACCCACGCTGGAGCAGGTAGATGGAGATCTCGAAGATCGGGTTCTCGATCTCGGGGGGATAGTGCGGAAACACCGCGGCCGACACGCCGCACGAGAACACGGACGCGCCGACGAGCATCATCGTCGCAGCGAGGGTCGGCACCCCGAGCTCCGTACGACGGATCTCCGCGAGGAAGAGGAGCAGATACCAGGCCAGGAAAGGCACGACGGCGACGATGTACCGGGGACCGGCCGTCCATCCGCCGCGCCAGTTGTCCACCATCGAGATGAAGATCGAGTAGACGATCGCGACGGCCAGGGTCACCGCCGCCGGCTCTCGCAACCGCTCGAAGTGGAGCGCGAACACGAGCCCCACGACGCTCATCATCGTCCACGGAAGGAACCAGAAGAGGCCGTTGCCGGGAGCGAAGAAACTCCCGTGGAGCGCATTGCCCCGAATGCGTTCCATGCCGAAGAACCCCCCGCTGACGTGCTCGACGAACTCGGGGTTCTCCAGGTGTGAGTACGGGGTCTGCAGCGGACCGCCAAACGCAGCGTGGTGGTAGTAGAGCAGCAGCCCGATCGGCGCGACGACCCCCGCGGCCGACAAGGCGACGAAGCGTGACCGCGTCGGGGAACGGAAGATCGCGTAGAGCCCGATCACGGCGGCGCCAAGTGCGGCTGGGTACTCCAACAGGACGGCTGTCCCCAGGAGCACGCCGATCGCGACCGGCGGCCAGGCGTCGCGCGGAGCCTCGACGTGCCGATGGATCAACAGGTAGGCCGAGAACAGGGCCGCCGCCATCGTGCTGTGGCTCGCGAAAATCACTCCGTAGGGGAGCATCGTCGACCCGAGAGCCAATGCGACGATGAAGATCTGGCGGGTTCCGGGGTCGGTGACGACGCGCACGCTGAACGCGGCGACGAAGAGGTAGAAGAGGAGCAGCGGCACGATTGTCCCGCCGAGCCGGCAGACCCAGACGATCTCTCGCTTCGAGGGTGTGCGCTCGAGCGCCGTGTTGAGACGGTGGTGCACGAAGTAGGTGGGGACGCCCAGGAGCGACACCCCGGGCGCCTTACCCGGGTACATCCGGCCATCGTGGGTCGCCTTGTCGTTGACGTACCCCCATTCGTCGATGACCTCGTCGATCGCGAACGTGCCGTGCTCGACGATGCTCCGGGTCATGTAGACCCGGACGTTCTCGTTCGGGTTGTTGAGGTTGTTGAAGTAGGGCGCGGGATAGAGGTAGGCGACGACCACGGCGATCGCGACGACGAACCAACCGGCCCGTCCTATCGAGAACGGGCTGAACATCAGTCGCCTCCCATGGCGGCGACGGTCGCGAGGTCCCAGCAGAGGTGGCGCACCCCCGGCCGACGCGCCGACACTCTCAGCTCGACGGGCCCCTCGAAGTCGTCGGGCATTTCGAAGTGCAGGGGCGTGCGACCGCGGCGGTTGTAGGCGCGGAACCGCCGTGTCGTCTCCCCAGCGCGGATCTCCAGGGTGACGGGCCGTCCGTCGGGGATACTCACCGCGTAGTCGGTGAGCCCGTACCACCCGGAGATGTGGGTGGCGTCGCGAATGTCCGGGTAGGTGATCACCAGGTCCCCGCCGTCGACGGGGTGAGACCAGACGCACCGGTGTACGTGGCTGTCGAAGGTCTCGGTCGTCGTGCCGACCCAGGTCCAGTCAGCGTCGGGGCAGTCGAAACGGTCACCGAGCCACGGGCACTCGTAGCGATCGCCGTCGTCGGGCTCGACGAAGACGCGCGCCGCCGGCAAGGCCGCAGCCAGGTCGACCACGGGCCGCTGGGGTGCGTCGAGTTGGAAGAGCTCGATCGTCTGCCCCTCGACGTCGTCCTGGAAGAGCAGGTTGGAACGCGCGGCGAGCATGCGCCTCATCGCTGGGATGTTGCGCTCCCGTGCCCGCACGAGGATGACCCGCTGAAAGCGATCGAGGCCAACGGGGAGCGCGTTGGTGGCGACGACATCGAGATCCGCGGGGAACAGTGCGATGTCGAGTTGCCGCGACTCCGGGTGCAGGAGCACCAGATCCCCAGGCTGGTAGAGCGCGCTGACGCGCTCGGCGGCGACGGCCAGCGGACTCGGCTGCCGCAGTCGCTGACCGACCAATCCGATCACCGTCCCGCTGACCAGCAGGGGAATGATGATCGTCGTCAGCAGACGGGCTGTCGTGGCCGGGAATCTCACGCATCTGGTGGTTGGCGCGGCAGGCCGCAAGGAGCGTCGACATGAGCGGTGGGCGGCTTCTATAGCCAAAGCCCGGCGAGTCGTCGAGTGGCGATTCTCCGGGTGCCGCTTGTCGTCCCCGCAAGGGGTGTGATAGCAGGCTCGCGCGCGACCCGCATATTCTCCCCCGCGAGGCCATGTACGACGCGATCCGTTCGACCGATCCGACCCTCTTCGCGCTCGTCGACGGCGAAACCCGTCGCCAGGCCGACACGATTCGACTCATCGCGAGCGAGAACTACGCCTCGACTGCGGTCCAGCAAGCCGTCGGGTCGCCCCTCGCGAACAAGTACAGCGAGGGATACGCGCGGCGGCGGTACTACGAAGGGCAGGAGTACATCGACCAGATCGAGGAACTGGCCGTCACGCGGCTCAAGGAACTCTTCGGTGCGGAGCACGCCAACGTGCAACCGTATTCGGGGTCGCCGGCGAACCAGGCCGTGTACTTCGCGCTCCTGGAGCCCGGCGACACGGTCATGGGTCTGGGGCTGCCGCACGGCGGACACCTGACCCACGGGTGGGGCGTCAACTTCTCGGGCAAGACCTACAACTCCGTGCAATACGCCGTAGACCGGGAGACCGAACTCCTGGACTACGCACAGATGCGCGAGCTCGCCCTGGAGCATCGCCCGAAGCTGATCATCGCCGGCATCACGGCATATCCACGCGTCATCGATTGGGCGCCGTTCCGCGAGGTGGCCGACGAAGTCGGGGCCACGTTCATGGCCGACATCGCGCACATCTCGGGCCTGGTTGCCGCTGGCGTCCACCCGTCACCGGTTCCGTTTGCCGACGTGGTGACCTCGACGACCCACAAGACCCTGCGTGGGCCGCGCGGCGGCATGATTCTCTGCCGCGAGGCGCTCGCGAAGAAGATCGACCGCGCTGTGTTCCCCGGTTTGCAGGGGGGACCCCACAACAACACGACGGCCGGCATCGCGATCGCCGCGCACGAGGCATCGACTCCTGCTTTCGCCGACTACGCCCGACGGGTCGTCGCTTGCGCCTCCGAGCTCGCCGAGGTGCTTCGCGCCGCCGGCTTCCGGATCGTGACCGGCGGCACCGACAATCACATGCTGATCGTCGACGTGACGAATCGGGCCGAGTCCGGCAAGAAGGTCTCCAAGGCGCTCGACCGCGCCGGCATCGTCTGCAATTTCAACTCGATCCCGTTCGACCCGCGGAAGCCTTTCGACCCGAGCGGTATTCGCATCGGCACGGCCGCGGTCGCCACGCGAGGAATGGGTCCGGAACACATGGCCACGCTCGGCGGATGGATCGACCGGGTGGTCGCCGCGCTCGACGACGAGAGTGTTCAATCTACCGTCCGCGCGGAGGTCGCCGAGTTCGTCACCGACTTTCCTGCGCCTGGGCTGGAGGTCTGAGCCGCATGGCATCTCGGCTCGTTCCCGGTGTCGTTCTTCCCGAGCCGCAGGGCTCGACCTGTGGACAACGGGTCGTCGCCGCCATTGCAGCGACGCCGAGGCACTACTTCGTCGAGCCCGAATCACAGATGGGCTCGTACCGCGATCTGGCGATTCCCATCGGCTTCGGGCGCCGCTGTGCCCGGCCTTCGGTCGTCGCCCGCTTGCTCGACGCCGCCAACATCTCCCCCGGCCACCGAGTCCTCGTGCTCGCAGCAGGCACCGGATATGTCGCCGCCGTCGCGGCCGCGATGGGCGCTCAGGTCGACGCGGTCGAAGGCAATGGGTCCCTCGTCGAGAGAGCGGCTCGTGCGGTCGCGCTCAGCGGCCAGGCCGAGCGCGTGAAGCTCGCCCCGTCGCTGGATGCGACCGCCATCGACACCGAGGATGGCTGGGATTCCGTGGTCGTAGAAGCGGCGGCCCTAAAGGCCGGGCGCCCGCTGCTCCGCCTCATTCGCCCCGGCGGCGTCGCGATCGTGCCCGTAAGACGCAGCGCCGGGGTCGAACTGACCGTCTACGGTCGAGTCCAGCGGGGGCACGTCCGGCGAAGTCTGGGCGGGATTGACGTCGACGCGCTCTCCTCCTTGCCGGTCACAGGACTATGATCAACCCTCTGCTCAGCGTCGCCGCGGGCGTCGTCGCGACACTCCTGTTCGGCCTCCTCTTCGGCAAGGTCGCTTACGGCATCCTGCCCGGCATCATCGTGATGGGCGTGACCTTCTGGTTGCTCGGGCGACGCGTCATCCGTGACGTCCAGAATCGGATGGAGACCGTTCGGGTGATGCTGACGCCGAAGAACCCGATGAAGCCCACCAAACCCCGGATCGACGACGCGGTCGGGGTCCTGAAAGGGGCCCTTGCCTGGCGCCGGTGGCAGCCGCTGATCGCGCCGCAGATCGAAGGGCAGATCGGCGTGCTCTACTTCCTCGACAAACGGTTCGACGAGGCGCAGCCATACCTCGACCGCACGACCGGCCGGAACTGGGTCGGCAAGGCGATGCTCGGCGTCATCTACTACCGGCGGAAGAAACCGGCCGAGATGCGCGCCGCGTTCGAGTCTGCGCTGAAGTACAGCGGAAAGGAGTCGCTGCTCTGGAACACCTACGCGTGGTGCCTGTACAAGCGCCAGGAGCGAGACGCGGCCATCGACGTGTTGCTCCGCGCCAAGGACAAGCTCGGTGACGAGGCGCGCACCGCCAAGAACCTCCAGGCGATACAGAACAACAAGGGCATGAAGATGAAAGGCTGGAACGAGATGTGGTACCAGTTCCACCTCGAGAAGCCGCCGCAGGTCCAGGCCCTGCCTCAGAAACAGTTCGGCAAACGCGCGCTCTACCGCGGGCGCTGACGACGGATACACCGGCCGTGAAGATCAAGAAGAAGCGCACGCCTCCCGCCGCCGCCCGCGCCGCCACGATTCGCGCAGAGGCCGCCGCAGCGGAAACCGAGAGTGCGGAGACCGAGCCGGCCGAAGCACCGGCTGCCGCGAAGAGTCGGGGTGGGCAGTACCAGGACGTCGATGACGTCATCGTGCCCGACATGATGGCCTACGCGTTCTGGAAGGAGTGGTGGCGGGCCCGGGATCGGGGCGACTTCCCATTCCTCTTCCAACTCTCCGCCGAAGGGAGCGCGCTGCGCGAGCACTTCGGCCCGACCGACGTCTTCGCCGAGGTCTGTCGGCGGAAGATGCGACGCGTGCGGGGCATGGAGCAGGGCAACCTGATCCGCATGCGCTTTCACGCAGACGACGAGGTCTACTTCTTCCAGGCGATCGACCTGCGGGCTCGCGAACGTCGAGACTACGACCTGGAGCGATGGTTCGTCGTGCGCGGCGAGCAGGGCTGGCGCGTCCACGCGATCGACGTCATCACCGTGCCCAAGGAGCGTCCACCGACCGAGCTCGGGCTGGACGACTTCCCGCCGACCGCCTTGCCGGAGTGGCTGCCCGCACTTCGGGCCCGTCGCGCCGCGGAGACCGAGGCAGACGCAGAACCCGATACGATTGCCGAGAGTTCTGACTGACCAGGCGCGGACCGGACGCCGTCAGCCTTCCGGGTGCCACGTATCCAGCACGACCACCTCGGTTCGATTCCCGAGCAGGCTGCCGAAGCCCGCGAAGAGCCGGCCCGACAGGTACTCGGTGTGCTCCAGGTCGTCGCGGCGTTGCTCTCGCATCGGGCTGTTGAGGACCGTGCGACCGTCGCGTTCGACGTCGGGTCGTTCCAGGTTCAGGTACGCTCGGCCGACGTGTCCACCCGCGTAGCCCAGCACCGCGACCGTGCCCGCTTCGTCGACGGACTCGACCAATCCGATGTGCGTGTACCAGTCGTTCGGGCGACCGTCGGCGTTGGTGTCGTGGGTGTTGTGGAAGAACACGAGGTCGCCGACGGCTGGCCGCGTCGAGTGGTAGATCGTGCCGTGCTCCTGCGCGTAGCGATAGATGTCGACGATCGTCGGTGCTCCGTCTCCCTCGCTCACCGGCGTCTCGTTCATCACGTACACGTCGTGCACGTAGCGAGCGGCATCGGCCGGCTCGTAGTCGCCGGCCACGGCGTCCGGCAGGGCAGGGGCGGCCGGTCGCGTCGGCGCAACCGGCGGAGACGAGGCTGACGGTATCGCGGCGACCAGCGTCTCGTGTTCCTCCCGAGCCTCTGCGGCAGCCTCGCGCTCCGCGTCGCGCTGAGCCCGGTTCTGCGCGCGGCGCTCGTCACGGTCGCTCCTCCGATCCCTCGCGGCGCTCGCGCGACGTTCGTCGCGGGGCGCGTTCTCGAAGGCCGGACGGTGGTACGCGCCGTACCAGGTCTGGTTCAACAGGGCCTCGTCGAAGGAGTCGTTGGCGCGACCGGAAAAGTTCGCGCATCCGCCTCCGACGAGGAGGGCGAGGGTCATCGTGGCGAGTCGGTTCATTGTCGGACCTCTGACGCGAAACACGGTCAATGTCCCACACGCTACGGGTGCGCGAGCCGTCGAGCAAATTCCGACGAGTCGCCTGTGGACACGCTTCCGGAGGAATCTTGCATGGAGATCGACGAGTAGTACACTGTCCCACATTGGATCACATGCTCGGAGTCGAAAAATGAACGCGCGAATCTGCCTGGCACTCCTCGTCGTCGCTATCGCGCTCGCCGGATGTTCCGAGCGGGGCGAGCGCCTCGAAGACGGTGAGGTTCATCTCCAATGGCTGGTCGGGCCGCACGGCTGCGATGACGCGGAGACGCCGTGGATCCTGGTCGGCATCCAGGGTGAGGACTCACGCGTCGGTGCGCGACAGTGGCAATTCGCCTGCGACGCCGGCGAAGGCGTGGTCGCCGGGCTGGACCCGGGGAGTTACGTGTTCGTGCTCCGAGGTATCGACATCTTCGGACGGCCGACGTTCATCGGCGACACCGGTCGCGTCGACGTCCGTCCGTCGGGAGCGACGCGAGCCGATGCGGTACGCCTGGCGGCGAAGCCTGCCTCGGTGACGGTCCGTTGGGACTTCGGCGGCCCGTTGTGCGCAACCCTGAACGTCGTCCGCGTCGAGGTGTTGGCATTCGACATCCACGGGACGATCGAGGCTGAAGCCGCTGCGGATTGCGAGAACGCCGAGGCGACGATCGACCTGCGCCCGGGGCATTATGACATCGTCGTCCAGGGCGTCGATCAGAATGGCCTCATCCTCTACGAGGCGATCTACGCTGGCCAGTTCGAGCGGGGCGACGTCGTCGTCGAGTCGCGGACCCTGCTGCCGGTGGAATGACCGGGCGCCCGCGTTGACTCGGAAGCCGGGGGGCTGATAAGCGGGCAGTGCCCGCTGTGGTGGTCCGTCCGCCCGTCACGAGGACAACGATGCGAATCCACTGGCCTGCGGCGATCGCCGCTGCTCTCCGTCTGACACTGACCCTCGGTGCCCCCGCGAACGCGGCGGTCGCCCCCGAGCTGTTGACCGAGCTCCTTCCGCTGATCGAGACCGGACTCGCGAGCGACGATGTCGCGGTCCAGTCGTGGGCCGTGCGCGCGGCAGCAGCGACCGGCAACAGCGACTTCGAGTCGACCATCGTCGCCGCGCTCGAGAACACGAACGCACCGGTTCGTCTCGCCGCCGCGACCTCGTTGATCCGCATGGGTCAAGAGGTCTCCGAGGCGCGCGCGTTGCTCACGAACGAGCTCGTTAGCGGCGACGCACAGACCCGCGGGTTGGTCCTGAACAACCTGCTCTACCGCCTTGGCGACGATGTACGGGAGGACGTGCTCGGCTCCGCGCTCTCGGACGTGTCCGAGGCGGATGTTCTTCGACAGCTGGTGGCCCATGTCGCGCAGCGCGGCGAGGGCGACGTGCACGCACTCCTCGAGCGCGCGGAACGCATCGACGACGCGGCCCTGCGCGCCGTCTACATCGAGGAGATCCAGCGAGCGGCGCGGCCCGAGGGCGTCGCCATCGCGGCGACGCTGCTCGACAGCGGCGATGCCGACAAGCGATTGGAGGGCGCCGAGATCGCCTTCGCCATCAACAACGTCGACGCACGCCAGCTGCTCGAGCCGCTGCTCGGCTCTTCGAACGCCGAGCTCGCCCAGCGAGTCGGCTTCCATCTCGCGCGCTACGGGAACGCCCCCGCGCTCGGCCGCACGGCCGAGCTCGCGCTCAACGCCGAGATGCCCGAAGACCTGCGCATGGACGCGATGGCCCTGCTGCGCGACAACGGTGCGCAATTCGTCAGCTGGGACCAGCTGCAGGGGCTGCTCGAAGAAGAGGGCCGCAACCCCGGCTTCTACACGCGCGTCTACGAGCTCGCCGGCGCAACGGGCGACCCGGCGGCGTTGGAGCAGCTGCGCGGGCTGCTGAACGGGCTCTTCGCCGACGAACGACTCGAGGGCATCGCCGGCTACGGCTATGCCGGGCAACTCGACGGCATCGAGACGATGCAGGAGATCGTCGGCGGTTCCGGCGACCTCTCCCTGCGGCTCCGCGCTGCGGCGGCACTGGGCCACATCGGCGGTGACGCCGCGGCCGAAGCGCTGATCGCCGCGCTCCGCTCAGCACGCGTCGATGACGTCAAAGTCGCCATCGTTACCGCCCTGGGCGAGACCGGTTCGAGGCTGGCCGCGCAGCCGGTCGCGAACACGTTCGCGCTCCAGAACAACGACATCTCGCTCGCCGCGCTCGACGCGCTGCTGCTCCTCGGCTCGAGCGAAATCGCCTCTCAGATCGAGTCGGCCGCGGTTGCGGCGCGTACGCCGGAGGTCCGATGGCGGGCGACGGTGGTGCTGACCCACCTCGACGCGGAGATCGGTCGCATCCGCCTGATGCAAGCGCTCGACCGACCTCCCGAAGGCTTCATGGACGACCTCGCCGGATTGCCGCCCGGCGTGCTCGACGCGATCGACGAGCGGCTGCTCAACCACAGCAACCAGGACATCCGCGACGCGGCGCTGTTCCGCGTCATGCGACGCCCCGACGGTGGGTACGCGGTGCTCCATCCGCTGGTCGAGATGGCAACGTCTCCCGACGTTCGTCGGCAGGCCATCGCGGTCGTGACGGCCGCCGGGCACGCCGAGGACGCCAGCGTGTTCGAGACCATGACTCGGGACACCGACCGCGCGATCCGCCTCCAGGGATTCGCCGCGCTGGCTGAGCTCGCCGACCCGGAGTTCGAGGAGTTCTTCCGGGGCTATCTGAACCACGCCGACGTCGCCCTCCGACTTCTGTCGACCTACGGGCTCCTCCGCATTCATGCGGACGACGTCTAGCGCTGACGCTCAGCTGCGACCGAACCGGACGCCGAGCCAGCTGATCAACGCCACGAGGGCAAACCCGACGGCGCAGGCCGCCACCGGCCCGGCCAGGCTGGCATCGAGCGCGGGCAGCACGTTCTGCACACCCGTGTGCGGCTCGCCGATCTTCCACGGCCACAGCGCGCGGAGCGAGCCGAGCATCATCCCGATGAGGGCCGCGAGGGTGCCGGAGGGGAAGCGCGTGAAGAGCGTGCTCATCACCCGGGCGAACGAGAGCAGGCCGATCAGGCAGCCGATGCAGAACACCATCACGTAGAGGGCCTGCGTCTGCGGAAACTCGAGGTGTACCGCGTGCCCGATGAACCCCTTCAGAGCCGACGAGAGCATGAAGTGGTAGACCCCGAGCACCAGCAGGAAGAACGAGCCGGAGATCCCGGGGAGCACCATCGCGCAGATGCCGATCACGCCGGCCAGGAAGACGTACCAGATCGCGGGACGCGGGATCTGAACCTGGGTGCCCGCCGGAACCGTCAGCCCGTTGAACGGGTTGTCCGGGTGTTTCCGCCCGAGGTTCTCGACCTCGCGCAATGCAGCGGTCGCAGTCAGGTCGTCCTGGTTCGCGGAGATCTGAGCGCAGAGCTGATCGAGGCGCGCGCCGACTCCCGGCTGGTCCGGGTCCGCAGCGACGGCGTTTCGGAGGGCGGCGTTGTCGGTCGCCGTCCCGGTCGGGCAGTAGAGCTGCTCGGCGTTTCTGACCGACGGGTACTCCCGCATGAAGTGCTCGAGGTCGATGTCCTCGGCGTGACTCGCCTGCGTCCAGGTCAGCGCCGGCTCGGCCTTCGAACCCACGACCCCAAACGTGATGACCGTCGCCACGAGAGCCACCGCCATGTGCGTCCAGCGCCGATCGGTCATCTGACGGTACGGCACGATGATGCTGGCCAGGATCAACCCGATGAAGAACGCCGCGGTCTCCCTGGGGAAGACGTCCATCAGGTAGGGCACCACGACCGAGCCGATGCCGAATGCGAGCACGATCCCCGCACCCAACGGGACGAGGAAACCCCAATGAATCGAGAGGATGGGTTCCATCACCGGATCGCGTTTGTCCCGAGAGAAGCCCGACGCAACCCACCGGAGCAGCGGCATCACCCACCGGAAGTTCACCGATTTGATCGCCTCGATGAACTGAACGTAGATGCCGACGATCAGGGCGATGGTGCCGCCGCTCACCCCGGGGATGACGTCGGCGAATCCCATGCCCATGCCCTTCAGGACTATCCAGACTCTCTGCACGCTTGCTCCAGTCGTTCGAGTGGGGTGGTCAGTCGTACTGGGCGCGGACCTCGCGCTCAATCTTCTCGATCTCCTCGGTCAGCTTCTCCCATCGCCGGTACCGCCGTTCGAGCCGGCCGCGCAGGGCATCGAAGTCTGTGAGGAGTGCCGAGACGTCGTGGCCCGCGCTCCCGTCGTAGACCGCGGGATCTGCGAGTAGAACCTCGACCTCCCGACTCCGTTGCTCGAAGCCCGAGATCTCCGACTCGAGCGCATCGAGGCGCTTCGGGCGGTCGCCGAGTCGTCGCTTCAACTCGCGACGCAGCTCCGCGTCACGCCGTCGCCGATCTTTGCGGGCGTCGGTGGGGCGCCTGGTCTCGACGGCCGCCGGAGCGGCCCCTGCGGCCTGCTCCTCGGCCCGCTTCGCCCGGTAGTACGTGTAGTCGCCGTCGTAGGTGAGGGCGCCCCCGCCCTCGACGTGGACCACGCGGGTCGCGAGCCCGTCGATGAAGTAGCGGTCATGCGACACGAACACGATCGTACCCGGGAACTCTTCCAGGGCCTCGAGGAGGGTGTCGCGGCTCTCCATATCGAGGTGATTCGTCGGCTCGTCGAGCACGAGGAAGTTCGTCGGTCGCAGCAGGAGCTTGGCCATCGCGAGGCGGTTCTTCTCTCCACCGCTGAGCACGACGACCTTCTTCGTGACGTCGTCGCCCGAGAAGAGGAACGCACCGAGCACGCTCCGGCACCGGGGCATGCTCTCTATCGTGGCGTAGGCCTCCATCTCCTGGAGCAGCGTGCGCGACAGGTCGAGCTCTTCGAGTTGGTGCTGGCCGAAGTACGCCGGCATGACGTTGTGCCCGGTCTCCGCCCGCCCGGCGTCGAGGCTCGTCTCGCCCACCATGAGCTTGAGCAGGGTCGACTTTCCCTCACCGTTCGGTCCGACGAGCGCGACACGCTCGCCACGGAAGATCGAGAAGTCGAGGTTCGAATAGACGACGGTGTCGCCATACGCCTTCGCCGCTCCCTCGAGAACGACCACCTCCTTCCCTTCGCGAGGTGCTTCCGAGAACCCGAAGCGCCGGACCTTCTTGCGCTTCTGCCCGATCTCGACCCGATCGAGTTTTTCCAGGCGTTTGACGCGACTCTGAACCTGCTTCGCCTTGGTCGCCTTGGCGCGGAAGCGCGCGATGAAGCGTTCCAGGTGCGCGATCTCGCGCTCTTGCCTGGCGCGAGCCTTGGCCAGGGCCTCGGCCCGGTCCACCAGGCCCCCTTCGTAGGCATCGTAGTCGCCGTCCTGGACGTAGAGTCCTTCTGGTTCGAACGCCGCGATCTGGTCGACGAGCCGGTTCATGAAGTACCGGTCGTGCGAAATGACGACCACCGTCCCTTCGTACGACGCGAGGAACTGCTCCAGCCACTCGACGCTGGGAACGTCGAGGTGGTTGGTCGGCTCGTCGAGCAACAGCACGTCCGGCCGCTGCAAGAGCAGGCGACACAGGACGAGGCGCACGCGCCACCCACCGGAGAGCTCGGTCGCTGGCCGTTCGTGAAGCTCCGTTCGAAACCCCATGCCGGTGAGCACTGATTGCGCGCGGGCGCGGAGCCCGTAGCCGCCGAGCGCGTGAAGCTCGTCGGTCAGGTGCCCCATCTCATCGCCGAGACGATGCTGGGTGTCCGGATCGGGAGCGGCGTCGAAGTCGATGTGCAGCTGCTCCAGGCGCTGCTCGATAGCCAGGATCTCCGGTCGTCCGCTCATGACGTGGTCGATCAACGCATCGTCGCCGATGTCCCCGGCATCCCGCGGCAGGTGGCCGACCCGACCGCCCGCAGGGCGGCTC
>PVBE012814991.1_pt1 | contig 24923 bp, 20 predicted proteins | sample 1631181 | NCBI WGS metagenome assembly PVBE01 (sample SAMN08397723, study PRJNA350692) | Marine metagenome, whole genome shotgun sequencing project. | isolation source: water | place: Pacific Ocean | collected 2012-04 | reverse complement strand
CGGTTGACCGCAGGAACACCAGCAGCAGAATGATGCTTGAGTAAAACCCGGTGCAGCACACGGTAAACCAGTACACACCGAACATCGTCGAGAACCACTTGGGCTGAATCGCCATGATCCAGTCGATGGATGCAAATGTTTGAGTAATGGCGTACACAATGATGCCGATTGGCGCCCACCATTGCATGCTCAGGGTGCGGCAAACATCGCCGTCCCGATCTTGGGCGAGGCTCTGCCGTCGATAGAAGGTTATGAGAAGCGCCCACGAGGCAAGGTAAATGATAGATCTGATCGACCAGAACGTGGCATTGAGATAGCCCATCTTGCCCGCGAGCACATGGTCGCCCCGCATGTAATCGGTATCGCACCACTCAAACAGAATGGTCCCATGCCCGGACCACACCAGCACGAGAATCGGCACGAACAAAATCCACAGCCATTGCAAATTGGCGGCCATTGCTTCGGCAGGACGTCTTACCGTCACCGACCAGCCGGCTTTGGTGATGTGCTGCAACATGACAAAGAACAACGCGCCTAGACAAATACCACACGCTGCCATGAATGCAAACAGATAGGACTTCCAAAAGATCGCTGAGCCGGAGACGCCATCGATTCCAAGCGTTGCCCCAAGGCAGCCCAGTCCCACGATCAGACCGGCGACCACCATGACTGGGCCCAATCCGCCCAGACGATTGTCGTTTCGAATTCCGTCAGCGGCCATCATGAGGCACCTCCGTCATCGAGGTTATGACTCACCACCGGAAGTGACTCTGAGCCGGGCACGGCGGCGGCGGGCGCATTGCGCCCGACTTGAAGTGCGTACACCCAGGAAACGATCGCCCAGCGATCCGCAGGAGGAATTTGGGATGCGTAGCCAGCCATGCTGCCAAAGCCGTTGGAAATAGCCTGAAAAAGTCGCCCAGGAGGGAGGTCGGCCATGTCAGGCCGATGGAGGTTGCGCGGCTGGACCCACACGGTGCCATTGGTACTGTTGTTGAGCAGCACCATGGCTCGCTTGTGCACCAGTCCGTCACCCACGCCCGTCACGCCGTGGCATGGAAGGCAGTAGATATCGTACCGCTGGCGGCCACGGTCTAGAAGTGCATCGTTCACTGTTACCTGCGACGGGAAACTGGTGGCATATTGCCCATTTACCTGACCAAGCCAAAAGTGCGTGTCGTCCACCATGTCGTTGACCGCCACAGCACCAGCCACCGGCGGACGCATCGCTCGGCCATCGCGGAACAGGAGATTCTGCTGCTGCCCACGGAACTTGGGTTGGTTGTCCATGTTCTGAATGAGGTGAATCCGCGGCTTGTCACTTGGCACGGCGCGTGCATAGAGAATGACCGCTGGGGGAATAGTCGCCAGACAGGTCATCAAGATGGCTGTGTAGATGATCCATCGCGGAATCTCCCACAACAGGCCTGTCAGTCGATTGTCTTTGGCTGGTCCACTCATGGGATCTATGGCTCCAACTCGACAATTCGCTCGGGACCGAGCGATTCAAGGAAGGACTGTGTCTCTGCACGGGTAAAGTTTGGATCTTTCGCTTCAATCACAAGAACGAACCGATCGTCGGTAATCCGCTTCATCTTGGGCGATTTGAGAACGGGGTGATACAAGCACGGAAGTTTGTTCAGTAGCAGCATGAAGGCCACCGTCGTCAAAGCCGAGAACAACACCGTCAGTTCAAAGGCCACGGGCACAAACGCCGGAGCACTGATGAGTGGCTTACCGGATACCTCTAACTGGTACCCAATCACAGGCACGATTGCCCAGAGATTCAGTTCCAGCGAGTTGGTAAACACTTGCAGGAAGATCGACAGGCACAATCCCGTCAAACCTGCGAAGAAGACGATTACTGGGAGAATGGTGTATTGCAGCCCCATTGCCTTGTCCAAGCCGTGCACCGGGAAGGGCACATGACAATCGAACCAGCGGTAGCCCGCCTCTCGCACTTTCCCTGCGGCCTCGTAGATTTCACGTGGCGAAGTGAACTGCGCTGCGAGTCCCCAAATATCTGCTTGATTCGGCGTCGAAGCACTCATACGTGCGCCTCCTCATCATGATCGTCATGGTGAGCGTGTGGGTTTGCTTGCGGCATGACGCCCTTGATTTCAGAGATGGCCAGAATCGGCAGGAAGCGAATAAACAACAGGAAGAAGGTCATGAACAACCCGAAACTGCCAAAGAACGTGCAGACATCAACCCACGTCGGCTGGAACCAGCCCCAACTACTCGGAAGGAAGTCATTGGCAAGCGATGTCACGGTGATGACAAATCGCTCGAACCACATGCCCAGATTCACAAACAAAGTAATGATGAACATGGTCCACGGGCTTCGCCGGATGGCTTTGAACCAGAAGAGCTGTGGGCAAATCACATTGCAGGACACCATAATCCAGTACGCCCATGCATATTGGCCAAATGCACGATTGACGAAGGCAAAGGACTCGTACACCTCGCCGCTGTACCACGCGATGAAGAACTCCATGCCGTAGGCGTACCCGACCATTGATCCGGTCAGCAGCACAATCTTGCACATGTTCTCCAAGTGTCGCTTGGTAATAAAGTTCTCTAGACCCCACATCTGTCTCGCTGGAATAGCCAACGTCAACACCATCGCAAAGCCACTGAAGATGGCACCTGCCACGAAGTACGGTGGGAAAATGGTCGTATGCCAGCCCGGAAGTTGGGCAACCGCAAAGTCGAATGACACGACCGAGTGCACCGAAAGCACCAGTGGTGTAGCCAAAGCGGCCAGTAGCAGATAGGCCCGCTCATAGCGATGCCAATGCCGCATACTGCCACGCCAGCCCAGTGCAAAGAACCCATACGCGACGGCTTTCACTTTGGTGGTTGCACGATCACGCATCGTTGCTAAATCAGGAATGAGACCGACGTACCAGAAGAGCAGCGAGACGGTGAAATAAGTCCCCACCGCAAATACGTCCCACAACAACGGGCTTCTGAACTGTGGCCACATATCCATCTGATTGGGGATCGGGAAGAGCCAGTAAGCCAGCCAGATTCGCCCGACGTGAATGCCCGGGAACAAGCCTGCGCAAATGACTGCAAAGATGGTCATCGCTTCAGCGAAGCGGTTGATCGATGTCCTCCACTTCTGACGGAAGAGGAACAAAATGGCAGAGATCAGTGTTCCGGCGTGGCCGATGCCGACCCAGAACACGAAGTTCACAATTGGGAAACCCCACATCGCGGGGTTGTTATTGCCCCAGACGCCCACACCAGTGACGACGAGATACCCAATGAGAACCATGAGCATCAGCAGCAGCGCCACGCTAATCACAAAGCTTATGTACCACGCACGAGGCGGACGCTTCGCTTCGTTACAGCGAAGAATCTCAGCGGTCACCGTGTCAAACTGTTCGTGCCCAAGCACGAGAGGCGGCCGCTGTTGCGGATCGTCGCTCAGACAGTTAACCGGTGTGTCGATGGGCAACGTGCTCATCCGTGATGGTCCTCATCGGAATGGCCATGGCCGCCTTGGTCGTCATGACCGTTGTGACTGCCATGAGCCTGAAAGTCTTCTGGGAATCGCTCACCGTCGGCCGGATTGGTAATCCTTGCCATGTAGAGGTTGCGAGGCTTGATGTTGAGTTCGCCCAGCAGGCCATAGGACAAGTGGTTGCGGTGCATCTGCGAAACCTTCGAGTCGTGGTCCATCAGATCTCCAAACACGATCGCGTCGGTCGGACAGGTCTGCGCACAGGCGGGCACAATGGTGCCGTCTGGAATGGACACTCGCTTGCTGCGTGCTTTTTGGGCAGACGGAAGTTTGACCCACTTGTTTCGAGCGTCAATCTTGGCCGCTTCGATTCGCTGTGTGCACCAACTGCACTTCTCCATCACGCCACGCATTCGCACAGTGACTTCTGGGTTGAACTGCATGCGCCGCAGAGGGTCGCCACCGCTCTGCTGCTTGATGTAGTAGTCCGGCTGCACCTGCAACAGGCCCGTTGTGCGAAGTGGATCACGGCGGAAGTAATCAAAGAAGTTGAACCGCCGCACTTTGTATGGGCAGTTGTTCGAGCAGTACCGCGTACCAATACAGCGGTTGTAGACCATCGAATTGAGCCCTTCGGTGGTGTGTACCGTCGCGGCAACCGGGCACACTTGCTCGCACGGTGCATTTTCACAGTGCTGGCAGGTCATGGGTTGCATTGCGATGCTTGCAGGCTGGCGTGTGTCCCAGCCATCACCGTCCTTACGGAAGCGGTAGTAACGGTCGATCCGCAACCAATGCATTTCTCGGCCCATGCGAACTTGGTCTTTACCAACGATAGGAATGTTGTTTTCGGCCTGACAGGCAATGACACACGCACTACAGCCGGTGCACTTGGACAGGTCCGTGGCCATGCCCCAGCGATAGTTGGCCCCTTCGAACTGCGTTTCTTCGAAAAGCGACAAACTGCTGATGACATGGCTGCGATCGCGGGCAAAGTCCGGATGTTCGCGGAAGGAGTCAACTGAAGCCTCGCGGAAGATCAGCGGCATGCGTGCCTGCGTACCCTGACCGCCGACAGTATCGATGGCGTAGTGGTCCTGCGTCCTGATGAGTTCTTCGGTGCCGCCTGTGGGCTGAATCGTTCCGCCGCTGGCCGTCCAGAGTGACTCGGACGTGCGAATCGGATAGGCATTGAAGCCTGCACCGCTAGCGACCTGACCGGGCCAATCCCGGCCGTAGCCAAGTGTGACAGTTGCAGTGTGTTCGCATTGGCCAGGCTGCACAAGCACTGGACCTTCGACACTGCGACTGCCCACCGTCACTCGCACGACATCACCGCTGGCTACACCAAGAGTGTTCGCCGTCGCTTCGCCGATCAACACAGCGTTGTCCCACGTGAGTTTGGTGATTGGATCAGGGAGTTCCTGCATCCAACCGTTGTTGCTCATTCGACCACCAAGCAGATTGCCCGCGGAGAAGTGCACTTCGATGCCGTCCGTTGACGCCTTAGGAATAGCTGAGATCGCTGCATTGACCTTCTGGACATCAACCCGAGGCGTTTCCACCGTCATGGCGGCGCCGGCGATGACGCCATCATGTAGCGAGCGGCGCCAAGGACCGCTGAACGGAGGTGTCTGATCCGCTGGCGTCATTGGTTGACCGGTAAGTTCTTGGAAGGTGCGGCGGACGATGTCAAATCCCGCGGTGGTCTGTTCGCCAGCAAGTATGGCCAGTAACTCTATACCGCTGCGTCCATTCCAGAGTGGCTGAATCAACGGCTGCCGGATGGAATGTATGCCGCCCCAACTGGTCCCATCACCCCATGCTTCCAGCCCATCGGCCTGCACTAGGTGCCATCGGCATGTAGCTGAACTCTCGTCGATCTGGTTGCCAAAGTGCACGGTATTGGTGACCTTGGACATGGCGGCGGCCAACCCAAGTTCGGCAGGGGCATCCCAGACGGGATTGCCGCCAATGATGATCAGCGTGTCGACCTCGCCAGCATTCATCTCGGCAGCCAAAGACGCAATGTCTGAAGTTGACATGGCTGGTTCCGGCACGCGTGCGTACGACACGGTCTTGCCAACATTGCCCAGTTGTTCATTGATCATAGCGCACGCCGCATGTACCGCGGCAGGCTGCGAAGCACCCGCCATGACGACGCTGCTGCCACGCCTTGCGTTGAGCCCCGACACGATCTCTTTGAGAAGTGTGGAATCGGCCTGTTTATTATTGCCACCGGTGATGGCCTGCGCCACGGCTATTGCCAACTCCGTAACCTCACTGGCTCGCATCGGGTGACGGTCGTCGGCCGATGCCCCGGTGACGCTCAGTGTGGACTCAGCGATGAACATCCGGTTCATTTCGGCGTTGTCTGGGACACGACCAGAAGCCCACCCTCGACTCATCGACAGTGCATCTGGATGACTTCCAAGGAAGTCGCAGTCAAAGGACACGATGTATTGGGCTTTGGAAAGATCATGCACGGGTCGGAGCGGGCCGCCCATGGCCATCTCGAGTCCAGCACGCTCGCCAGAGTTGCCCATTGCGTCCCACGTCGTCCACTTGGCCTTGGGGAACTTCGCGCGAAGCGCGCGTTGCATACGTTGCACGCTTGGAGATCCACTCGACACTGACAGGAAGCGAAGCCCCGCGCCATCACCAATCTTGGCTGCATGCCCGCTCCACCAACTGTCAAAGTCGGCCCACGTTCGTGTTGCTTTGTCAGCAGCAACCCCCGGGTTTTCGAGTACTTGCCGGGTTCGGTCTGGATCGTAGAGATCCAACACGGTGGCTTGCTGCCAGCCGGTCAGTGCGCCGTGACTGCCAGGGTGGCCTGGATTGCCTTCGAGTTTGGTCGGCCGGCCATCGTGGCTGGTCACCAACACACCAGTGGCCACACCAGCATTTTCAACGATGCTCGCATATTGCTTGGGTACACCTGGAACCATGCCCTCGGGGCGATTGGCATACGGAGCAATGATTTCTTCAGGCCAGCGGCGACACCCTGTCAGGCCCGCGCCAGCCAAAGCCATCGAGGCCCCCATGATCTTGAGGAAACCGCGGCGATCGTGTCCGTCGAGCAATGCTTCAGCACCGGATGGGAATTCGCGATACATGAAGTCGCGGAACTCTGGTGTGTCCGCAACCTCGTCGAGACTTCGCCAATAGGCAGGCCCTTTGTTCACCGATGGCATGTTGTGCAATCCTGTGACGGGTGGAGATCGTTGATGTCCTGCCACTTCGCACCTTCGGCGATACGTTCGGCGGCGTTCATGTCCCAACCCCATTCCAGTTGCGTAGTGAGATCCGGGTCACGCAGGTATGGTGCTGGATCACGGTGGCACTCGAGACACCAACCCATGCTGAGTTTCTTGACTTGCCAGACTTCGTCCATCGTGTCGATGCGGCCGTGACATTCAACGCAACCCACGCCACGGGTTACGTGGGCCGAGTGATTGAAGTACGTGTAGTCGGCAAGATCATGAATGCGTTTCCACTGAACAGGGCGACCGGTGCGGTAGCTTTCCCAAAGGGGCGCAAGGTTCTCACTTTCCGGGTGAATTTGAGTGTGGCAATTCATGCAGGTCTGCGTTGGTGGGATAGCGGCCTTGGCGGTCACTTCAACTGTGTTGTGGCAGTACCGACAGTCCATGCCCAGTTGTCCAGCGTGGATCTTGTGGCTAAATGGAATCGGTTGCTTAGGTTGGTAGCCCACATCCGTGGTGTCTGGACTGAACCCATACGCCACGATAAAGGCGGCGTACAACGGTGCCGTGGCCCCCACAAGAACGACAGCAGGCAACAGCAGGTTGGACCAGCGAGGAAAAACGAAGTGATATCGTGCCATAAGAAGCACAGACCCTGTGCATTTGTGAAAAGTTTCACGAGCCGCAAAAACCATAGAGTGTCCCGCCTACGCGTCGATCTGTCAACCTAAGGGGGGACCTAATCTGTAAATGAGATATGGAGAATCTGCCCTCACGATTGCGATGCCGACGCCTCACCAATCGAGAGACCATAGACGCGGATGGCAGTAGCGTCGGTAGCCTTGGCAAAGTCAGCGAGGGACAGCCCCCGCCGCTTGGCGAGAAATGCCGCGACATGCACCACCATTTCAGGGGTATTGGGGCGAGTGCCCCGGTGTGGTTCGGGCGTCAGATACGGGCTGTCGGTTTCAACCATCAAACGATCGAGGGGCACAAGATCTGATGCCGCAGCCACTTCCGCTGCATTTCGATAGGTCACTACACCCGTAAAGGAGACCGAAGCCCCACTGGTCAGGATCCGCTCAACGGCCTCGGGACCCTCGGTAAAGCAGTGGAAGACAAACCGGTCCCCTGCCAAGGTCGTCTGCCCAATGACCGCGAGCACCTCGTCGACCGCCTTGCGGGAGTGGAGCACGATGGCCCGAGGCCCTCGAGCGAGTGCTTGGGCGTCCATGACCCGTTGCAACTGTGCTTCCAAGAGTGGTCTCTGACGATCCATCGGTGGGTCAGGCCAGTGCCCATCCAAACCCATTTCTCCCCAGGCCACGCACTTGGGATGGTCGATCAGGGCGTCAAACTCGTCAAGATCGTGTGTGCGGCCCGCTTCTGAGGGGTGAACACCCGCCGTAAACCAAATGTCCTGATGCTGCTGGGCCAGTTGCATGGCTTCCCGAGCGTCGGCTGCATCCGTTGCCACAGCGATCATCCCCGTCACGCCAGCGGCCCGAGCGGCTGCTCGTACTTCGGAGTGGTTGATCTTCTCATTGGTGAGGTGGCAGTGAGTATCGAACATAGTTGACACATGGTCGCCTCAGTTCGCATGACTTGCAACATGGCGTCCATTCAATAGCCTGCGCCTGACATGCGTGTAGTTTCACTGGTTCCGTCATCCACCGACGCCCTTGCGGCATTGGATTCTCTTGACCTGCTTGTTGGTCGCGACCACAACTCCGGCGGAAGTCCCCTGCTTGACTCGATTCCCTGCGTCACCCGCGGCCTGACCAGCGATGCTGATCCTGCGGCCATCGATCGCGCCGTGGCCACAGCCCGGCAGCAGGATGGCACGATCAACACGCTCGATGCCGAGGCGCTCACCGCGCTCAAGCCTGACCTCATTCTGACGCAACAATGCTGCGGAGTATGCAGCCCGCTTCATGATGACGTGTGTGCTGTTGCTGCGAACATATCGCCGCCACCCGATGTGTTGTGCTGCGATCCAACATCGCTCGACGATGTGCTCGATGACATTGAACGAATCGCCACAGCCATTGGTCGAATCACAATTGCGACACCGGTGCTGGCAACCTTGCGAGCGTCGTACTGGCAAGCACGGGATCTCGTGGGCCACTATCTCGATGGGCCACGGACAGCAGTCATCGAATGGACCTCGCCGATCTATCTGGCCGGGCACTGGACACCCCAACTCATTGTCCAAGCAGGCGGTCAGTCGATTGGGCCACCGCCAGAATGCGCCTCGGAGGTGTGGACGCTCGACGATCTCATCGCCGCAGCGCCTGAACGAATCGTCATTGCTCCATGCGGCGTGGCGATCGATCAGATCACACCGCACCTTGATGCGCTCTGGGAGACCGGTTTCAAGAAGCGGCTGCCAAGCACTGTTCGCATCGCAGCGATTGATGGCCAACGGTCGTTTTCACGGCCAGGACCGGGACTGATCGACACGTTTTGTTGGCTTGCTGCTTGGCTTACTGATCGGCCGGATCAGTTTCCTCAGTCGGTTCCGTTTGTGCCTCTGGATGCCGAGCATGGCCCCACGGCCAGATAATGCCCACTGGAAGTTCCAGCGTTCCTTGCCCCTCAACGGTGACCGCAATAATCGGATTGTCCATTGGAATATCTTCTGTCACCGAAGCAACAAGCAGGGACTGCCAGATCGCAGGCCGCTCCAAGTGAGGCGCTGCCTTCTTGCTCTTCTCCCAAGGGCTCATCGTCACGGTCATGCCCTTAATTTTGGCAACAACCGGATCGGGCGGTTGCTCATCGGCATTGAGTTGTACGCGAACCATGTTGTCCTTGCCCGGGCGGAGAACAAGCTTGACTGGATCGGCGCGCAAACTGTTCTTTGGACGCGCATTGGCTTTGATGACCAATGGAATGCGGCGACCACTGTGCAGCAGCACGGTAATCGTTCCCTGCTTGAGTCCTGTCTGACTTAGTTTCAATCGAACCGGGACGTCCAGGAAGCCGCCCGGTTCAATGACTTCCCGAGGCGTCACGGCCTGCGTGCATCCGCAGGTCGATGTCGATCGCTCAATCGTGACTGGACTGCGTGACGTGTTCTCAAGAGAAAATGTGTGTTCAACCGTGTGGGGCACCTGATCAAAAACAACCTCGCCAAAGTCAAATTCCTGTTCGCCCACAAGCGGCTGACCCGGCCAGACCAACACCGCCAGCACGATGATCACTGCCACCAAGAGAACGCCGCCCAGCACCTGCTGTTGTCCCAAGCGTTTGGGTTGCATGTCATCCATAGCCGGCATCGTACCTTCAAAACCGAGGCGATCCTGCCGAAGTGACAGTGTGCCATCGCATCTGCCGAACTCATATCGCGATACTTCGGCACGGCAATTGCGGTAGTCTCAGGCTCGCTCATGCGGATTTCGTCGACTGAACGAGCCGGAGAATATTCATGGATCCAGAACGCCTGACGACCATTGCTCGCCGCACTGTGGCAATGGCCCATTCACTCGCCGTGGAACTGTCACATCCACAGGTGGAACCCATTCACATTCTGATGGCCATGCTCCAAGACGATCAGAGTGTTGCCGATTCGATCATTGAACGAACCGGGCACCAGCCCAAGGCGCTCTCCAATATCGTCACTGCCCAACTCAATGGAATTCCAACGGTCACCGGCCAGCGACAACCCACGATGGGCAAAACCGCCCAAGACGTACTAGCCACCGCACAGCAGGTCGCCACAAACATGGGTGACCAGTTCATCTCCGTTGAACACCTGCTCCTGGCACTCTCCACGATTCACTCATCGGCGCAGGATGCACTGAACTCCGTGGGCCTTGACACCGCACTCCTCAAGACCGCCATCACCGAGGTCCGACAAGCATCGGGGGTTGACTCGATCGACGACCCGGACGCCGAAGCACACTTCGAAGCGCTTGGTAAGTATGGCATCGACCTCACAGATCTCGCCCGCAACGGAAAGCTTGACCCAGTCATTGGACGCGATGATGAAATTCGTCGTTGCATGCAGGTGCTCAGCCGACGCACCAAGAACAACCCGGTATTGATTGGCGAACCCGGTGTCGGCAAGACCGCTATCGCCGAGGGGCTTGCCCAACGCATTGTTGACCGTGATTGTCCTGGTTCACTGCGAGAGTCGCGAATCATATCGCTAGACGTCGGGCAGTTGCTCGCCGGCGCGAAGTTCCGAGGGGAATTTGAGGAACGACTCAAAGCGGTGTTGCGGGAAGTCACTGCGGCTGAGGGTCGAGTGGTGCTCTTCATCGACGAACTGCACACCATTGTTGGAGCAGGACAAGCCGAGGGTGCCGTCGGCGCTGGGAACCTGCTCAAACCGGCACTTGCCAGAGGTGAACTTCGCTGCATCGGCGCCACCACGCTTGATGAATACCGCCAGCACATCGAAAAGGACGCGGCCTTTGAACGGCGATTCCAACCAGTCTTTGTGCAGGAACCAAATGTTGAAGACACAATCGCCATTCTCCGGGGCCTCAAGGGACGATACGAAGCACACCACGGCATTCGCATTCAAGATGCAGCCCTTGTGGCGGCCGCCACGCTGTCAAATCGCTACATCGCCGATCGCTTTCTGCCTGACAAGGCCATCGATCTACTCGACGAAGCGGCGTCGCGACTTCGAATTGAGAATGACTCCATGCCCGCTGAGATTGATGAATTGCGTCGTCGAATCATGCAGTTGGAAATCGAGCGAAAGGCACTCAGCAAGGAAAAGGATGTCGAATCCAAGACAAGGCTCGACACACTTGAAGAAGAACTTGCTGACATCGAGGAACGCAATCAGGAAATCACAGCTCGATGGGAGGTGGAGAAATCTGAACTCGATGAGATCAGCGCCGTCAAGGAACGAATCGACGCGGCAGGCGTAGAACTCGAACAAGCCCAGCGGCGCGGCGATCTCGAAACCGCCGCGCGAATTCAGTACGGCGAACTCCCCGATCTGGATGAGCGATTACAAGAAGCTGAGACAAAACTCCACCTTCGTCACGACGAGGGTCGCAATCTGGTGCGGGAAGAGGTCAATGCTGAAATGATCGCTGAAGTCGTCGGTCGATGGACCGGTATTCCCACGCATCGTCTCGTGGAAGGTGAACGAGACCGACTACTTCACATGGAACACGATTTGGAAAATCGCATCATTGGACAAAACGATGCCGTACGAGCAGTGTCCGAGGCGGTCCGACGAAGTCGTGCTGGACTTGGCGAGTCCTCACGCCCAATTGGTTCATTCCTCTTTCTTGGCCCAACTGGTGTTGGCAAGACAGAATTATGCAAGGCGTTAGCCGAGTTTCTGTTCGACACCGAGGATGCGATGGTTCGTATCGACATGAGCGAGTACATGGAACAACACGCCGTTGCCAGACTCATCGGCGCACCTCCAGGCTATGTTGGGTATGAAGAAGGTGGACGACTGACCGAAGCGGTTCGCCGGCGACCGTACAGCGTGGTGCTCTTTGACGAAATGGAAAAGGCCCACCCCGATGTCAGCAATGTGCTGCTGCAAGTGCTTGATGACGGTCGGCTGACCGACGGGCACGGTCGCACGGTCGACTTCACCAACACGATCATTGTCATGACCAGCAACATCGGTTCGATTGAACTGCTCGAGATGGCCCAGCGTGGTGATGACGCGGACATCATCGAAGAACGCATGCAGGAGTTGCTCAAACTCACGCTTCGCCCGGAATTGCTCAATCGCATCGATGACACCATTATTTTCCACGCCCTGTCCAAGACACAGCTTCGTGACATTGTCGAAGTGCAATTGGGCTTCCTAGCAGCACGCATGCGGCACCGAGGGCTGGGGCTGGACGTCGATGCTGCGGCAATGGATGCGTTGGCGATCGAAGGCTGGGATCCGCAATTTGGTGCCCGACCGCTCAAACGGGTCATTCAGCGCCGAATCGAAAACAGCATCGCCACGGCCATTCTTCAGGGAGACATCCACGAGGGTGACGTCGTGCATGTGAGCCACGACGGAAGCGATTTTGGGATGACCTCTACGGCGGAACATCCTCCGGCCTCGGCAGACACCCCGACTGGGCACACGGAAACCACTCCCACAGCCTGACTTAGGTGAAAGTCCGAAAAAATCTCACCTCCTGCCGCACACACAGTCCCCCGAGAGACGTAGTGGGTGCAGGTGGCTGGTGGACCTCTCAGGACGCTCGGCCATCTGAAGGCTCTCTTTTCATTCCCCTCTGGACCGCCCCCTCTGTCACGCAATAGAGGAGGCGGTTCTTTTTTTGGAGTGCGCATGTGGCCTCGAAATCCCTCCAATGCACCGCGAAGACATCACGACGCGGCCGTACCATTGGCTGCATGCCTCGCTTGACGTGCACAACCGCCGGAGAATCTCATGGGCCCTGTGGAATCGCGGTAGTCACCGGAATGCCCGCCGGTGTTGATGTGGATCTCAACTTCATCAATGGGGAGTTGAAGCGTCGCCAAGGCGGCTACGGACGCGGTGGACGTCAACGCATTGAAGAAGATCATGTCGAAGTCCTCGCTGGCGTGCGACTGGGTCGTACGACTGGCGCCCCTGTGGCCTTGTCCGTTCCGAATCGCGATAGCCGCTTGGATGATCTTGAACGCACGCCCCCGGTGCACCGTCCACGCCCAGGTCATGCCGATCTCGCCGGCGCCGTGAAGTACGGCACCGATGACTGCCGAAATATTCTCGAACGCGCCAGCGCTCGCCAGACCGCCGCCCGTGTCGCTGCTGGCGCACTGGCCGGTTGTCTGCTTCGTGCCGTGGACATTCACGTGCTGGGTTACGTCGCCGCAATGCGATCGGTGTCGGTCGATCTCGACGTCAATATGAAAACGCTGGACACGGTCCGCACCGCCCGTGACGCCTCGACGATGTACTGCCCGGATGACAACGCAACGAGCGCCATGGAAGCCTTCGTACGACAAGCCAAGGAAGACCAGAACACCGTCGGTGGCCTGTGCCGCGTGCACGTACTCAACGCACCGATGGGGCTGGGCTCATGCATGACCCGCTTGGACGGACTGGATTCCCGCCTCGCCGCAGCAGTGATGAGTATTCAAGCCTTCAAGAGCGTCGAGATCGGTCTTGGCCGAGCTGTAGCTGATTGTTGGGGAAGCGACGTACACGACCCCATCGGTTACGACGAATCGCTCAGCGGCCAGCGACGCAAGGGCTACACCCGCAGCAGTAACAATGCCGGGGGCATCGAAGGTGGCATGACCAATGGCATGCCCGTGGTCGTCACTGGGGCCATGAAACCGATCAGCACGCTGCTACGCGGACTCCCTAGCATCAACCTTCGCACGGGTGAGTCTGAGCACAGCGATTATGAACGAAGTGATGTGTGCGCCATCTCTGCAGCGAGCGTCGTCATGGAACACGTCGTGGGCTTTGAGATCGCCGCAACCTTGCTCGAGCGCACCGGCGGGGACACCATCGACGAAGTCTCCGAACGCTGCGCGTAGTGCAAGACAGATCCTCGTGATACGACGTTGGTCAACCACTATCCCCCGTGGTCCATCTTCCAAACAGACGCTTCGGGGTTTCGCCCAGTCCAGAGTCGTTGCTGCGCCTTGCCCTGCGCCAACCACATGTCGTAGCCCGTAGCCACTGCGGCCCCCTGTGAGCGAATTTCCTCGACGAAGCGGGTTTCCACAGGGTCATAGATCGTTTCAAGTCCCACCGTCCCTGCTCCCACCAGTTCACCGGCCTGCAGATCAAGGCTTACCAGTGGGCTCTCTTCTGGGTGAGCACCGTGCGCCATGCCCACCGACGTGCACTGCACGACCGCATCAAACGGTCCTTCGTCAATGGAACCAGCCGAGATGTCGCCCAGCGAGTGAAGACTCTCGATGAGCGCATCGCGCCGCGCCGCCGTGCGATTGAAGATACGCACACGCGCGCCCGCGTGGAGCAGCGCGGCAGCGGCTGCTCTTGCGACGCCCCCAGAACCGAGGATCGCCACGGTCGATGACTCGGCCTTGAGGCCGCAGGCCAGCAGCGGCAACACAATGCCCGCCGCATCGGTGTTGTCAATTTTCAGGCCGCCAAAGCCATCGCACATCAGCGTGTTGGCGGCCCCACTCTGCTGGGCCATCTCACTGATCTCGCCAGATCGTTGGGCGGCAAACCGAATCAGATCGAGTTTGTGGGGCAGCGTGATGGACGCTCCTGAGAAGGGAATCTCCGGCCGATCAATCAACTCACTCAATGTCGCCTTGAGCGACTCCCACCCAGAAGCAACCGGCAGGGGAAGGTAGACCGCATCGAATGAAGCCTGCTCAAAGGCGCGATTGTGCAGTTCATAGCCGGGTGAATCGCCAAGCGGATCGCCGATTAAACCGAATAGTGACGTGTGCTTGGTCAAGGATTTGAATCGATACCGCTGAACCATCTCCTCGATCGTCGGTTGCCCAGGCGCCGAGGCTGCGTCCGATGCTGCCGCAGCAAATGTGATCAGCCCTCCCCACGCCCCTGTCAGGACGCGGGACATCACGCCCGCGGGTCCCATGCACAGCGCAATCATCGGTCGGCGTTGCGCCGAGAGTAGATCGCGGCACTCCAGCCCATCACGCAAGCTTCTTGCACGCCACACTATCTTGACCACATCACAGTCCGCTGCTTGCATCGCGTCGACCCGCTGCAACAAGTCACTGGGACGCCCATTGAAATCGTGACTGGAAAGAATGAGTGACGTATCACGCTCACGCCAGGCAGCTCCCGCAAATCGGAGTGGCTCACTTCGCGTCCACCTTGCAAACTCAATATCCAGATAGATCGCCCCGGCCCCAGTTTCACCCAGCGCACACAACCAGTGGGCCAGTTCATCATCATCGCCCTCAAACACGCCGCCTTCGTGCTCGCTACGAATCGTCAGAATTGCCGGAAGGGGCGAAGCGTCCAACACAGCTTTGGCAGCCATCAACCCCGCCTCACCACAGGATGGCAGGTCGTCAAGCCGCCATTCCACGAGGTCGGCGCCGGCCTGAGCAGCCGCCTGTGCAGCCTCCAATGCAGCGGCGGCTTGGGCTGGGTCACTGACAGTGATCGGAACGGCAATCATCGACACAACAGCACCCTACCCGGCACGTGCCCGGTACGCTTGGGGCATGACCGATGCAGACTATGAACAGAATGTCGCGCCCGCCGCTCTTGAGGCGCTCCGCAATTGGACCAGTGGACGATTGCGATGCGATGACATCGTGCATCCCATCAAATACGTCATCGCGCCAGATGGCCGCCTGGTAACACCGGTCACCAAAGACATGCTTGAGGCGGTGGACTGTGCCTTGATCATTCCGGACGATGACAGTCCAACCATTGAGTTGGCAGTTACGTTGGAACCCTTTGATCGCTTTGGCGGCGCGGAGTCAAACAGCGATCGGTGGCGAATCTACCACGGCGATCCGCCCCACAACCAATGGGCGTTGATCGAACTGGACATGGCCCGCTTCGACGGGTGTATTCTCGACGGGAGTGCCGTGCAGCAACCCAATCAACTTGCGGCCGTTGAGCCACGCATTTGTGGACTGCTCAACCGCGAGCACTTGACCAACCTGCATCAAGCCGTACAAACGATGTTGCAACTAGACCTGGAAGATCCTCGCGTCGTCGGACTCGATTCAACAGGTCTCCATGTACGCGCACGCTTTGACATTGTGCGACTGCCATTTGAGGTTTCGATCGATTCACCGGAAAATGCAGAACAATCTGTGCTCGACTTCATCTGTCAATAGCACACACTTCAACAGTTGCGAAGGTGATCGACCACATCGGTACTCCCCAACCCCGGACGATGAGCCAGCACCCGGCATTCGATGCCCAGTGAACGGACGTGCTCATACTCATTGACCTGATCTGGCGCGTAATCCCCACCCTTGACATAGAGGTCTGGTCGCATTTCATCGATCAGCGCGTGCGCTGTAGGCTCGTCGAATGCCACAACAAAGTCCACGCAAGCCAGTTCGGACAATATCGCCATGCGGTCATCGAGGCTGTACACCGGTCGCCCTTGACCTTTCATGGCGTGTACTTGTGTATCAACATTGACACCGACCACGAGCACATCGCCCTGATCTCTGGCATCCCGGAGATAGGCCACATGCCCAGCATGAATCACATCAAAGCACCCATTGGTAAGCACGACCCGATGCCCTGCGTCGCGGTGGGCCGCAAGTTCCAATGTCAACGCTTCGCGTGACCGCACCTTGCCTTCTTGAGAGGTCGTCATTCGCACTACTTCCTGCACAACGCGAGACAGCGCGATTGGCTGAGCCCCGAAGACTTCGACTTCCAATCCAGCGGCTGCGTTGGCCAGTATCACGCAGTCTCGCCAGCACAAGTCATGCGCCCGACCGGCCGCAAGGGCTGCCAGCACCATGTCTCCAGCGCCGCTCACGTCGTAGACATCACGTGGAATCGTCGGCACCATCTCGGGTGTGCCGCCACGCTCAAGCAACAAGGCGCCGTGGCGGTCCAGCGTAATGACAATCGCATCAAGTTCGAGGAGTTCAAGAAGCGCCACAGCCATGTCTTCAGGCGACTCAGGCGATCCCGCAAGCCCCTGACACACACGCTTGGCTTCGGTGCGATTGGGTGTCATGACCGTCGCCCCTCGGTAGCGGCTGTAGTCATCGCAGTTGGCCGGGTCAACCATCACCGGCAGTCCACGCTTCGCTGCTGATGCTATGACTTTTTGGCAACGATTCTCTGAACATACTCCTTTGCCATAGTCCTCAATGCAGACAACCTGCACGCCTTCAATCAATTCCTCGATGCGAGCATCGATGGCGTCAGAGGATGTGCTGGACAAGGGCGCATCGGACTCGATATCCAAACGGAACATCTTGTGCCGATGCCGATCCTGCGCGAGTCCTACAAGACCCTGCTTGACAGTTGTGGGGCGATCCGCATCGACCACTAGGCCAGTCACAGCACATCCAGACTGCTCCAACGATCGTTGTAGATGCGCGCCAGCAGTATCTCCGCCGATGACTCCACAGCAGTTCACCAGACCCCCGAGCCAAGCCATGCATGAGGCTACATTCGATGCGCCGCCACCACTACGTTCGGTTCGCTCGACTCGCAGAACGGGCACAGGCACATCGGGGCTAAGCCGCGATGCGTCGCCGTGCACCAGTTCATCAAGCATAAAGTCACCGATTACCAGCGCCTGAAATGCGCCAAATCGGGACAAGGATGCAAGCAATTCGCTCATGCTGTCTCCGTTCGAACCGCCGCGAACACACGCGATCGTAGATCAGACTCTCCATCCAAGAAACACAATTCCAACCGGGGCACCAGTACAGGCACGCCTAGTCGTGACCAGTCTACCAGCCGCTCATATTTCACCCAGTCCTTGTTGGTCATCAACAACGCATCCGCCGCCCGAGTGGCCTGAATGAGTCGCTCCTGTTCACGTGGCTTGATCGCCGCATGATCCTTGGCAGATATATCCTCGACGACTATTCCACCGGCGGCCACAATCGATGCTTGCACGGCGCTGCTGCTGGCAATGCCCAGACGGGTGACGAGTTTCATGCCGTCGAGTGCTGCGACGTCAATCTGCTGAGAGCCGTGTGTCGAGTATTTCGTGATGGATGTCCACACGTGTTGGCACGAGGCCACTGGGTTGTGTCCATGCATGTCCTTAATCCAAGATCTCGCATCCCATGTGCCTTCCTGAGCGTGTGTCAAAACCACGGCATTGGCGCGACGCAATGACTCGCCCGGCTCACGAAGTCGACCTGCTGGCAAAAGGCGCTCACAAGACAAATCGTGACGGGCATCGATCAACACGATGTCCAGATCTCGCTTAACAAAGCGATGCTGAAATCCGTCATCGAGCACAACAGCATCCGTCGGCGTGCCTTCTTCAAGATGCTTTCGAATGGTGGCAACACGATCGGGGCCAACCAGAACTGGCGTGCCCTTCAGCACGTCACGATGTTCAAGGGCTTCGTCGGACTGGGCGCCTTTTTCCGCGAGATAGCCACGCATGGCAATGGCCGGCATGAGTCCGACTTCCCGCAACTGTGCCGCGATCCACTGCACCATTGGCGTCTTGCCGGTTCCGCCAACGGTGAGATTGCCCACCGATATCACCGGGCATTCAACCGTCGTCACACGCATGCCCGCATCAAAGCGGCGATTTCGCGCCGCCATGATCTGCGCGTACAGCCACGCGGCTGGCCGCATACCCCACATCACGACGGGCACTCCACACCACAGTCACGCAGGAGGGGCGTGAGTTTGTTCATAGGCAAACCCATGATGGTCGTCGGATCACCCTCCCACCGAATGGGCCAGCCCGCTTCAACCCGATCACTCAGGTTGTAAGCGCCAGCCTTGCCTTGCCACGCATTGCTTTGGATGTACTGGTCCACTTGGGTATCGGACACAGTACCCACGTGCACGGTCGATCGATCGACAGCCAAGTGGCGGCGCCCTTGGTAGAGCACACACAGACCAGTCAACACATCGTGGGTTGCATCACGCATCGAGATCACCATGCTGCGGGCATGTCGCGCGTCGGTCGGTTGACCGATGACATGGCCGTCGTGAACACACACGGTATCGGCCGCCACAATCGGAAGGGACATCTGTGCATCCAAGGTCATCGAGACCGAGCGTGCCTTCATCCACGCCAACGCCATCGTCCAGCCTGGAGCGTGATCGGCCGGCGGATCAAGCTGGCCATCATCGATATGAGGCCCCGTGACCTGCACCGTCCAGCCTGCCTCTTCGAGCAGTTGACGTCGCCTCGGCGATCGACTTCCAAGAATAATCTTGCAGCCACTCATGGCTGACTCCATTGCCCAAGCAGTTCACCAACACGCGTGGCCACTTGGTCAACCGTCAGCCGTGACATAATCGTCGACCCGATACGAGAGTCGCGGTATCCATGCGGCTCACCTTCCACGATCGGTGCACGAATCGCTTGCTCGGGCAGTCGCCACGGGCCAACAATGGCGGGGTCTGTTGGCCCGTACAAACCCAAGCAGCGGCCACCCAAGCCAACCGCCATATGAAGCGGTGCCGAATCATTAGACACCGTTATGGCGGCCGATTTGATGACAGCCATGAGTTGCCCAACACTTGTTCGCCCCGACAGGTCTTCCACCACCACGCCGGCCGAGCGCATCGCATCGGCCGTGTGTCCAACATCAGACTGCTCTGCACTGCTTCCTGGCAAGACCACCGACTCAATATCCCATGCAGCCAATCGCTTGCTCAGGTCCACCCATGCAGTTCGTGGCCACGCCTTGGACACCCAGCGGCTAGTGCTGGCCAAAACGGCGTAGCGTCGCGACGACACCCCAGATGCGTGCCGTTGCCACCAGTGATCATCCGATGGGCCGACATACAGCCTCGCATCGGGGGTGATGGCGGCGCCAGCTGCCTGCACCACCGCAAGCATTCGATCGACCTCATGAATGCCCTGTTCGCACCGCGCACGACGGTTGCACGCCAACCAGGCACCTTCACGTGCGTTCCGGTCACCAACGCGAATAGATGCGCGGCTGCCCAAGAGCATGAGGCCGGTCCTAGCGAGTCCCTGACAATCAATGGCCATGTCCCAGCGGGCACGACCCACACTGGTCAGCCACCGGCTCATCGAGAACCACCGATCAGGCCTTACAAACCCCCCACGGAAGGAAGATCTTGGAAACGGCACGACCCCATCAATTGCTGGATGGAACTCCACGGCCGCCCTGAACGAATCTTGTACCAGCCAATGTATTTCTGCAGAAGGCCACGTGGCTCGAAGGCTGGCCAGGACCGGCACAGACCTGCATACGTCTCCCAGTGCACTGGGGCGAATCAACAGGATTCTCTTGATTGGTATGGTGTGGTCCATGGTTCGTCCGTTCGGGGTACCCTTTTAAATTCGGCACTGGCCGACGCCTCGGGCGTGGATCATACTTCTCGAACCCCAGCGGTACTTTCAGCGATACCACCTACAAAGACGCACCCCAGTGACCCCAATCCCCACCCCAACTCCTGACGACGAGGTCCCGGCACTGGCCGACTCCCAGGCTCCAGCCCCCAAGCCGGTTGTGCAGAATCCTGGCGCAACCGACTTGCCTCAGGACAAGCCCACGACGGTCTCTCGCAGTGGGAGTAGTTCCACAGGTGGGTTTGACACCATGTTGGGCAAGCATGTCGTCAAAATCGGACTGGTGACTGAAGACGAGTTGGAACAGTGCCGCGGCCTCATCGAGGAAGCTGACAGTGACGACACACTGGCCGATCTGCTGCTTGAGCAAGAGTTTCTCACCACACGACAACTCGAGCGTATTCGTCGTGACTTCGAGGCCAGTAGTTCAGGCAAGAACATCCCCGGATATTGCTTCATCAAGAAGCTCGGATCCGGTGCTATGGCAACAGTAATCCTCGCAAAACAGAAAAGTCTGCAGCGGCTTGTGGCCATTAAAATGCTCCCGAAACGGTTCTCCGAGGACGCCAACTACGTCAGCCGCTTCCTCAAGGAGGGCCGGGCGGCGGCCAAACTCAATCATCCAAATATCGTGCAGGCCTATGACGTAAGCAACCACAATGGCCGGCACTTCTTCGTGATGGAGTACGTCGAAGGCAATACCGTCTACGACCGCATTCAAGAAACCAAACGCATTGACGAAGGCGAGGCTGTGGTCATTCTGATTCAGTCCGCCAAAGCCTTGCAGCATGCTCACGAACAGGGATTCATCCACCGGGACATTAAGCCCAAGAACCTCATGCTCACCAAAACTGGGCAGGTCAAGGTGGCTGATCTGGGTCTGGCCAGAGGCCTTGATGACCGGGAGGCAGCCAAGCAAGAAGAGGGGCGAGCCTACGGAACGCCCTACTACATCAGCCCAGAGCAAATCCGCGGCAAGGTCGACATTGGCCCCGCAGCGGACATTTATGGGCTGGGTGCGACGGGCTATCACATGGTCACCGGGCACGTCCCGTTCACCGGCAAGAATCCCAATGAGGTCATGGAGCGACACCTTCGCACTGCCTTAACCCCGCCTGACCAAGCCAACCCGAATCTGACCGCCAGTTTCTGTCAGGTGCTAGAGATGATGATGGAAAAGGACGCCTCGGACCGCTACCAGTCCGCAGCCGACCTTCTGGAAGACCTTGAGCTGATTGCTCAGGGGCACCCGCCCCACTTCGCCAGACCGAAACTTGACCTCGCTGACTTAGCCGTGCAGGTTCCGGCCCCGGGCCCTCAGACCCTACTCCGCCAAAAAGCCCACGTTGCTGGCGATGGCCTCTCCGCGATGGCCATAGGCAGTTTGGTGCTCAACGGACTGCTGTTGATCGTGCTTCTCGCCATCATCTTGACGCGATGAGCCGCTGTTAGTCTGACCATTGGGCCACTACTTCAACCTCGACACTGGCCCCAAGCGGCAGTGATGACGCGCCGGTGGCTGCTCTGGCATGGCGACCGGCCTCACCCAGCACGAGCTCAAATAACTCACTGGCCCCATTGGCGACGATGCTGTGCCCAGTAAATGACGCATCGCATGCCACAAAGACGCCCACGCGAATGATCCGCTGGAGCTTGTTGAGGTCACCAAGTGCCTCCTGAAGTGCCGCCAAAGCGTTGATTCCACACTGGCGGGCGGCCAGGGCTGCCTCTTCAGGGCTTATGGCCTCTGGAACGGGCCCTATCGCCATCAATTCCCCATTGCAAAGGGGAATTTGTCCGCTCACAAAGGCCAAATAGCCCGTGAGAACAACCGGTTGGTAGGCCGCGACCGGGGCTGGCGCCGCTGGAAGGGTGATTTTCAGTTCTGCCAAGCGGTTATGAATCGAGTGGGGCACGTCTCTACTCCTCTATCTAATAGTAATTAGCGCGGTTGCCTCAGCCGGCTGGGGTTGACTTGGGCGAAAGTGCCAGTACGCTAGGTGTGTCGGCTTTGGTCGACGGACCGGACGGCTTGTGTCGTCATATAGCAGTTTGCCCGTTCTTATGCGCCGCAATCGCGGCTCATTATTCCGCTGGCCGGTCGACAACTCAACCGACGCCCTCCACATCTGCTTTCGTTTGTTTCAGATCCGTTTCATGTGACTCAGCTCTGAACACGTCGAATACAGGTGGCTATTTCGCTGTGTGCATCGAGCCCGAGGCCTCAACAGCCCCATGCCCACACCGCAACCGTTCATCATTCTCATGCGAATGGTGTACTGGCTCGAGTCGCCATTCGATTCGAGGAGCATCCGAAAGTCGTCGGAATGTCCCGTTTGTCGATCGAGCCCGGTGCGTATTCCGGTCTCATGTACACCTCGTACTTATTTCTTCATATTGTTCTATCGCATTCTCAGGAGATCCCAACCATGCGAAAATCCACTCGCCCCAGAAGGGGCTTCACCATTATCGAATTGATGGTGGTCGTCGCGATCATCGGCCTGCTAATGAGCTTGCTGCTCCCAGCACTGGCCAGTTCGATGCGTAACGCCCGCGCTACCAAAGACAAGGCCATGATGAAGGGCCTCCAGCAGAGTCTTATGACCTCCGGCGAAGACTTTGAAGGACGTTTTATTTCACCCCAAGCCATCATTCGCCTTCCGTTTGAGCAGAACGGCCGGAATTACGGCTACGTCCGTGACCGTGGCCCCGAAGGTCTTGCGTGGAACAGTACCGAGAACCTCTACTCGACCATGATCATGAACAAATACATCACGCCTGATGCGTGTGTCAGCCCCGTCGACAATAACGCGTGGGCCGGCGTCAAGGGCAGCGTTCTTGAGCCCAACCATGGCGATGTCGGCGTTGCCTACGAGTTTGACGCCTATGACCCAGGAAACAATGTCGACAATGCCCACACGTCTCCAAAAGGATTTGTTGACGTCCAGTTCTACTGCATGCTTGGTGATGAACAGCCAGACATGGCTTCGTGGTCCAACAACGCATTGATCGGTGCCCGAACTGGCGCCACTTGGAACCTCACCGCTGGCTCTGACCGCGGCTGCTGGGCCACTCGTGGTCCCAAGTGCGGCTATCGCGATGGCAGCGACCTGCACGACAACTCACCCGTACTTCAACAACTCGGCCCTGAGAAAATGTTCCAAAGCCACGTTGCGTACGCCGACGGTGCGGTCAAGATGGTCGACAACCTGTTGGCCTTCAAGCATCACACCAATGAGACCGGCGACGGTGGTGTCTCCCGTCCAATTACGGACAACCAGTACCACGCCGAGTTCGGCAACGAATGGTCAACGCAGCACGATCCGGACCTCAAACTCCGCTGTGGCAACCGTGACCACTGGTTCACCTACTCCAACAATGACAATGTGTCCAGTGGCGAGGGTGGCGCAGCACAGCGATTTGCTGTTTGGACACAGGATCAGTGGCGGTACATCCACGATCAGTGGCTCGAGGACCGCACGAGTTGGGATTATGATCCCGACGAAGAGGCGTGCCCGGACGGCCCCGTTTGATTCGTTCTTTCATCACGCCCAACTTGGCGTGACGACCTGATCTTCACGCGTCCGTCCCGAAAGGGGCGGGCGCGTCTTCCCTTCGATCTGTGCACTACTCTCCCTCAGGCACCACTGGTGCCATCGCTTGGACACACCCTCATGCGAAGCGTCCGAACCGGCTTCACGCTCGTCGAACTGATCGTCACCATTTCGATCATCGGCATCCTTGTCGCGATCGTCGTGCCCGCCGTCTCCGGTGCCCAAAGGCGTGCACGCGAAGTTGCGGAACGCAAGGGGCTGCAAGAAGTCCACAATGGTTGGAGCACATGGGCAGCCGGACACAAAGGTGTCAATCCCATCCCCGGTCTTGAAAGACGGCACAAGGTAGACATGGACGGTGACGGCAATAGCAATGGGCTCAACGACCAATACATCACCGGGCGGGGGCGCGAAAATACCAACCTCAACGACCATGCGGCCATGTTGTCCATGTGCATCATGAACAACCTGCTTGTGCCCGGCCAACTCATCACTCCCAATGAAGTGGGCGATGCGTACGCCTACAACACCTTCAACTACAACGTGTTTGGAGGTCAGGCAGAGGATGGTGAGCCTGGTGAACTTGAGAGGTGGGACCCGGGCTTTCGCAATGACATCTCAGGGACGGATGCCAGCGGCATTTGCCACAACTCGTATGCCATCATCCCATCGCACCTGAGTCCGCGTTGAAGTTCTCGGCAAAGTAGAAGTGACCGGAGAGTTCCCCTCCAAAGACTGCCCCGTGTTGGGAGATAGTCGTAGATCTCGGTAGTGG
>PVBE011468814.1_pt1 | contig 24923 bp, 22 predicted proteins | sample 1631181 | NCBI WGS metagenome assembly PVBE01 (sample SAMN08397723, study PRJNA350692) | Marine metagenome, whole genome shotgun sequencing project. | isolation source: water | place: Pacific Ocean | collected 2012-04 | reverse complement strand
GATTGCGATCCTCTATGTCGGACGGCTCAATTTCGTGGCCAAGGCGAACCCCCTGCCCTTGTTCATCGCCGCCGAGGAAACGGCAAAACGTTCGCTGCGGCCGGTCAAGCTGTTGCTGAACGGTTATTTCAACGACGAGGAAAATGAATCGGCGTTCCAGGAGGCGGCGACAAGCATTCTCGATAAAGCCAGATTGCAGATCGTCCGGCATGGCGATCAATCCTTTCCCGACGGTCTTTGGGCCGCCGCCGATATTTTCTGCTCGCTGTCCGACAATATTCAGGAAAGCTTCGGCCTGACCCCGGTCGAAGCAATGGCCGCCGGGCTGCCGGTAGTTGCGACAAAGGCGCCGGGCCTCAGAGACATAGTTATAGACGGCGTGACCGGATTGCTCGCCGCACCACGAGATGTTTTCGGCCTGGCCGAGCGAATCGAAAGGCTGGGCGGAGATTCCGAACTGTGTAAATTGCTCGGCCAGTGCGGACGGCAGCGCGTTGAGGCGCAATACCCGGTTTCGGCTATGATCGACGCGATCGAAACGCTCTACAGCGATGTTGTGGACCAGGCTGCGTCGCATACGCCGCAACGAATCGATGTGGACTGGGACCTGTAGCGCCGGGTTTTCTCGACTTATTCGTACTTTTGAACTCTGCACGATTGTGCTGTAGTAATCAAATCTGACGATGCCTGGATTTTTATTTCATGAAAAATCCGCAAGTTCGCCGATAATCCGAAATAACCCCCGATGCGGGGTTGGCGACGGTCGATGGTTTTGGATACGATCGGCCAGTTGTTTCCGGCGATGTTATGTCCAGTTGCGGCAAGCCTGGTCGGAATGGTTAAAACTGAAAAAATGTTTTGTAGGAGCCGCCAGCCGGTCCCCCCAATATATTGGGCTCCGCCGGTCGGTGATGGCCACAAATGGTGCAGAGATATCAGAGAGATGTTGGAGTGCATAGAGGCAGCGAGAAATATCGGCGGATTCCTCGTTTTTTTGATTGCCTCGTGACACTTATTCCCCTAGTATCCCTCAAAAGGAACCAAAATCCCATATAAGGTTTGGGTAGACCCAAGTGAGAACACTATACGGCAATTTTGACACGAAGCTGGATATCACAAAGCGACGCATTGCGATCGCAGCTGGTATTCGTGAGCAGATATCCGCCAAGGACCGCGGAAACTTCGTGTTGGTTCCCGATCCGGAACCGCAGGATGGATGCGAGTGTTACTTGTGGTTGTTTCCCGAAAGGTACTTTCGCCGATTGACTGCAAGCATAAACCGTGCAGAGTTGAGCCCGCAGGAGCAGGCTGGTCTGGACCACTGGTTGGTGATCGCTCAAGTGGTAAAGCCGAACGACCAGGGTAGAATTGTAATTCCTGAGAGGCTGATGAAACACGCTGTTGTCGCCGAGGAGTTGAAACTGTCCTGCAACGGTACTCATGTGGAAATATGGCCGCGAGACAAATGGGAAGCCCGGTTCAATACTCCGGTGTCTCTGTCTCGCAGGGTGGTCGACGTGGCCGCAGGCAACCTCGCGGCGAAAGACATAGATGAAGATGAGTAGTTGTGTTGAGTGGAATAAGGTTTCTGGAATGGAAACAGAAATTACAAATACATATGAACCGGCGGCATGTAGGGCATGGAGGCCCGGGATCGTTTACGCATGCTTTAAGGATCTGGCCCGGAAAATGAGAAAAGGACTCTCAGAATGTTCATAACCGAGAAAGCCAAGAGCGGCCGGCCCGGACATGGAAGTCACGGTGCGGGTCTATCGATGTTGCGTCAGGAGCTGGCCTGTCCTGAGAATCTGACGGACGATTCCCGGCGGCGCCTGCTGGAATTGGACAGACGGTTGACGCGGCTGAAGGCGCTTGGAATTGAACATTCCCGGGTTAGTTTTTCCCAAACAGCAGTCTCGGCGCTTAAGGGCATCGAGGCGGTGGCGTGAGTAGAGATGTTTAAGGTGGCCTGCTGATGGATCGCCAAGCGGGTCATGTGCCTGTTCTGCTTCAGGAAGTGCTGGGTTTACTGGCTGATCCTGATCGTAAACAGGCGGAGTCTATAGTTGACTGCACCGTTGGGCTTGGCGGGCATGCAGAGGCGCTGCTGCGGTCCGATCGAGGCGAAGGTTGTTTGTTGGTTGGCATGGATGCTGACGCCGACAACCTTCGCCTCGCCAAACGGCGCCTCGAACCGTTCGAGCGGCGGGTGAGATTGTTTGAAGCCAATTTTGCAGACATCCGCGACGTGCTGGACGAGGTCGGAATAGATCGAGTCGATGCTGTTCTGGCTGATCTGGGCGTAGCCTCAACACAGCTTGACAATCCCGAAAGGGGTTTTAGCTTCTCGTCAGACGGGCCGCTGGACATGAGAATGGATCGTCGCCAAGGGCCGAGCGCCGGCGACCTGGTCAACGAAATCGACGAGAAGCAGTTGGCCGATTTGATATTTGAATATGGGCAAGAGCGTTACAGCCGCCGTGTCGCACGGGCCATAGTTCGGGCCAGGACCGCCGAACCTATCCTGAGCACCCAGGCCCTGGCGAAGATTATCAGGCGTGCGATTCCGCAGGCTTCGCGACCCGGGCGAAAGGGCGTTGATCCGGCCACAAGGACTTTTCAAGCCTTGAGGATCGCGGTTAACGATGAGCTTGGAGCTCTCGATAAGCTGCTGAAGATCTTGCCGGATGTGCTGAGCGTCGGCGGACGGGCCTGCATCATAAGCTTTCATTCGCTCGAAGATCGCAGGGTCAAGCAGGCGTTCAGGCAGTGGTCGGGAACCGGGCGGGCCAGGTTAATCACCAGGAAGCCTGTTACCGCTTCACTGGCCGAGCAGGCGGTCAACAACCGCAGCAGGTCAGCGAAATTAAGATGCGTCGAACGAGTCGAATAACCGCGGGTGTCGGGACGGAACCGCACCCCGCGAAACAATGGCAACGGACCGGGATGGAGTTCTTATTATGACACGCGAAACACGAGTAGGTTTGGTTGTGGGGCTGATGTTCATCATTATGTTCGGCGTTGTGCTGTCTGAACTGGGTTCGGTAGACAAGTCGCCGGACCCCGAAAATGACGTCCTCGCTGGTAAGTTCTTCGCTGGAGCGCCGGTAGTGCCTGCGCCCCGCCTGCAACCGAGACAAGAAGTTCCCCTCGTAGCGGCCAGCCCGGCCGGAGCTCAAGGCCGGGCTGTCGTTCGAGGCGCACAGCAGCCTCAGCCTCAACCCAGGCGCAGGCCGGCCCGGCCGGTTGTCGTTACCCCGCGGCGTGCTGTTCCGCAGAGACCGGCTCCGCAGCGACCGGTGATCCGAGCCGCCGAACAGACGAGAACTCCGCGAAGAAGCGATCCGAGAGAGATGACGATGGATGAGTTCGCACGAACTCGCGGAGTGGGCGCATCTCCGCAAAACTCGCGCACGTATGTCACGCGTCGCGGAGATAACCTGACGGCAATAGCGCGGAAGTTCTATCGCACCCCAAGCCGCCAGGCGGTCATGAAGATATTCAACGCCAACAGCTCAGTTTTGCGGAGCCCCGATTCGGTGGGTGTCGGCGTGAAGCTCGTAATTCCAAATTAACCCATAGACCAGCGAAAGGGCCCTTATATGCGACTATGTTTCGTTATAGCGTGCATGGCTGGTATTGGAGTAGGGCTTGTTCACCTGCGCAAATCTGAGAACATCGCCAGGCACGAACTGCTGCAACTCGAAAAGAACCATACGCCTCGTAGGATCGCCGCACACGATCAGGAAAGCCAGCTGGGATACCTGACCACCCCCAGGCAGGTGTCGGATCGCGCAAAGAGAATGGATATAGAAACCGAGCGTCGACCGGTGCATCTGGCCGGGCCGGCCGACCGGGCCGGGGCGCGCAATAACCGCAGGGTGACAAACTGATGGATGCTAAGCCAGGGTCAAAGTGGCGCCAGAACACAGTCTTTTGCGGGATGATTTTCGTTCTGTTGGGCCTTGTCACGCGCATGTGGATATTGGGCGGTATCTATTCGGACAAGGCTACCAAGATGGCCGAACGCCAGCAGCGGCGGGTCGTTAAGATCCCGGCGAGAATTGGCAACATATACGCCACAGCTAATAACCGTCCTGTCCTGTTGGCTACCAGCCGACAGGCGCCGGCGTGTTTTGTGGACCCGTCACTGGTGGAAGACAACAAGATTCTCGATGTGTCGGTGAAGATTGGCGATGCGCTGGGTATGGAGCCGATGCATATCCAGGACGTCCTGATCTCCAGACGCAAAAAACAGTATGCTGCGATAAAGAAAAATCCCTACAGGGAGATTACGTCCGTTCAACGGGCGGCTATAGAATCGATCGGTCACCGGGCCGTCGGAGTCGAGTACCAGTGGGTCAGGGGATATCCCTGCGGATCACTGTGCGGAAACGTAATTGGTTTCAGACAGAGTGACGGGAAACCAGGGGGCGGATTGGAACTGTCGCTGAACAAGTATCTGGTCGCGGTAAACGGCCGACGCGAGATGTGCCTTGACGGAAAGAAACGTCCGGTCAAGCTTGTGCCTGGAAAGAGTGTCCCGCCCAGAGACGGAAACCATGTGTTCCTGTGCCTGGACGCGGTCATACAGGAATCTCTTGACGAGGCGCTGCTGGCAACCGTCACCAAGCACGGAGGGCCCAAGACCTGGGCCGCCGGCGTGGTCATCGATCCGCGAAACGGTAAGGTGCTGGCGATGTCGTCGGTTCCGGGCTTCAATCCCAACGCGTACAATCAACCGGGCGCAATGGCGAGCAACCGGGCGGTTATTATGCCCTTTGAGCCCGGTAGTGTCGTCAAGCCGCTTATGGCGGCGGCGGCTGTAAGCGAAGGCCTGGTCAACTGGGACACCAAGATATTCTGCGAGAACGGGAGCTATCGGGCTCCCCGCGGCGGAAGAATCACCGACCACGGAAAGAGTTACGGTATGAAAACCGTTACCGAGGGCATTGTCCTGTCGATCAATACGTTGATGGCCAAGCTCGGCGGCAAGATGGGCAACAAGAAACTGTACGGTTGGGTTACGAAATTCGGGTTTGGACGGAAAACAGGCATTCGTCTTCCTGGAGAGGCCAAGGGCCTGATCAGACCGCTTGAAAAATGGGACACCTACAGTACTCCGCGAATCCCCTTTGGGCAGGAGATGGCCGTCACCTCGCTGCAGCTTGCCATGGCGTTCGGTGCGGTGTCTAACGACGGTCTGCTGCTCAAGCCTCGCCTGGTCGATCGAATAGTTGATCCGCAGGGCAAGGTCCTGCGCGTTGAAGGCAGGAAGGTGGTTCGTTCGGTCTTTACTGCGTCGGTCGCCCGGCAATGTCGCCTGGTGATGCAGCAGGTTGTAGAGAAAGGGACCGGTAGGCGTTGTAAGATGGATCGGTGGACGAGCTTCGGCAAGACCGGAACCGCCCAGATTGCAAATCCGAACGGAAAGGGATACGCCAAGAACGCTTATACAGGCAGTTTTGTCGGAGGAGCTCCTGTTGGAAAACCCAGGCTATTGTGCGTGATTTCAGTCTACTGGCCCAATCACAGGAAGGGTTACTACGGAAGCACAGTCGCCGCTCCATACGTAAAACAGGTGCTCGAGAAATCATTAACGTATCTGAAAGTTCCCCCTGACAAGGGTGTTGGAATCGCCTCGGCCGCAACGCGGCGATGAAGCGACAGAACCCTGAAGGGACGAAACCCAGCGTCGGCCCGGGCTCTCGCCGTGCTTGTTGCACGGTGATCCCGGGCGACCTGTATAAACCGCACAGAGATTACAGCGCCATGAAGCTTGACAAGTTGTTGAAATCAGCAGGCCTGGACGCATTCTGTCCGACATCCGACCCGGATGTTACTGCAGTGGTGTACGACTCCAGGCAGGCCGGGCCGGGAAGCTGTTTTGTGGCCGTGCGGGGTTCGGAAAACGACGGGCACGATTTTATCTCAGCCGCAGTTGACTCCGGGTGCTGCGCCGTTGTCTGCGAAGATCCTGTCGACGTTCCAGACACCGTTTCGCTGGTGGTTGTTGAAGACTCCCATATAGCATTAGGGCGCTTGGCTCAGGCGTTCCAGGGCGGTCCGGCCGACAAGCTCGTGAAAGTCGGCGTTACGGGAACCAACGGAAAGACCACGGTTACTCATCTGGTCCACCGCATTTTTGAGGCCTCGGGGCGGCCGACGGCTCTGCTGGGCACGGTCGGATACGAAACCGGTCAGCGGTCGATAGAATCAAACGCAACTACCCCTGACCCGGTGACCCTGGCCGAGGCGATGAGCGAAATGGTCCGCGCCAGGCGAACGCACCTTGTGATGGAAGTCTCCAGTCACGCCCTGGACCAGCACCGAACTGCGGGAGTGGACTTCCGCGTCGGAGTGTTCACAAACATCAGCGGAGATCACCTGGACTATCACGGGACGATCGAGAACTACGTAGCCGCCAAGCGACGTCTTTTTGAATCGCTTGGTCCAGAGGGTGTCGCGGTTATAAACCGAGACGACGACTACGCCGGCGAAATGGCCCAGGCCGCAAAGGGCGGTGGCGCGGCGGTTAAGTTCTACGGCCTGGGACCCGGCTGCGATTACGCGGGCAGTATGCTGAATCTGGACTATTCGGGCGCGAGTTTCAACGTGACGACCGCCGGCGGATCGATCGAAGTTCGCAGTCCAATGATCGGCGAACACAATGTAATGAACAGTCTTGCGGCCATCGGGGCCTGCGAGGTCTTAGGTGTAGATCTGGCGGATATTTCCGCCGCGTTGGCGTGCAGTGCGGTTGTTCCCGGCCGGCTCGAACCGGTCGAAGGCGGCGGCGACTTTCGCGTGTTTGTTGACTATGCACACACTGACGATGCGTTGAAGAACGTGCTGTCAGCGCTTAACGATCTAAAACGCGGTCGGCTAATTGTTGTTTTCGGTTGCGGCGGAAATCGCGATCGCAGCAAGCGGCCGCGAATGGGCAAAGTTGCCTCCGAACTGGCCGATCGGGTGGTTGTTACCAGTGACAATCCAAGGAGCGAAGACCCCCAGGCTATAATAGATCAGGTGCTTGGAGGGATCGACGCGGCGTTCCGCGACCGCTGTGATGTATGCGTCGACCGCCGCCAGGCGATTGAGACTGCGATAGATGAAGCTCGCGGCGGAGATATTGTGCTGATCGCGGGCAAGGGACATGAAACGTATCAGGAGATCGCCGGACGCCGCATCGATTTCAGCGACGTGCGGACGGCTTCAGAGATATTGAAGGGTCGACAGGAAGCCAAATGATTCCCATGACCATGGATGAAATTCGGCGCTGCGTTCACGGAAGGTGGTGCAGTGAGGGTGTTGACGTCACGATTGAGGGCGTTTCCATCGATTCGCGAACGGCCCGGCCAGGCGACCTGTTCGTCGCGATTCGCGGTGAGAACTTCGACGGCCACGATTTCCTCGCCTCGGCCGCTCACGCCGGATGCATTGCGGCGCTGGTCGATATGGACGGATGCGAGATAGGACTGGCCGATGAAAGCGACCGCAGATTCGGCGCGGGTATGATCACCGTTGACGACACCATCAAGGCACTGGGCCTGCTGGCGGTCGAGCACCGCAAGATGGCGGCGGTTACGACTGTTATCGGCGTTACCGGCTCGAACGGAAAGACCACCACCAAGCGGATGATAGACCACATACTGGCCCGTCGCTTCACCGGTTCGGCCAGTCCAAAGAGCTTCAATAACGAGATCGGAGTTCCCCTTTCGCTCCTTGGCGTGAATCGCAACGACGATTACGTTGTCTGCGAGATCGGATCGAACGCTCCGGGCGAGATTCGCTTCCTGACCGGTATGGCCAGCCCGAATATCGGCGTTATCACCTCTATCGGCCCTACTCACCTTGAGAGGCTCGGTTCGTTGGAAAACGTGGCGAACGAGAAAGCGTCCATGCTGGGCTTGCTGGCCGATGACGCGTTGGCGGTGGTGTGGGGCGACAGCGACGAGCTTAACCATGCGGCCAGAGCGTTTGACGGGCGCATGATAAAATTCGGCCGGTCCGAGCAGTGCCAATTACGACTCAGCGACTATCGTGCTGTTGGGCGAGGTTGTGTTTTCGAAATGAACGGGCGTCTTCAGGTCAAGATGTCGGTGACCGGTTCGCACAACGCGTTGAACGCGATGGGCGCCATCGCTGTGGCCCAGCGAATGGGTATTGATCCCGCTGACGCTGCGGCTGAACTGGCGGATTTCGCCGGCGTCCCGATGCGTCAGGAGTGGGTCCAGGCCGGTCCGATATCGCTGATCAACGATGCATACAACGCCAATCCGTCGAGCCTCGCGGCCGCCGGGGAGGTGCTCAGTAGTGCTGAAGGCGCTCGTCGAGTGCTTATCGCCGGCGACATGCTGGAGCTGGGAGACGCCGCTGAGGAGTTCCATCGCCAGGCGGGTCTGCGGCTGGGCGAAAGCAACGTTAATTTGCTCATAGGCGTCGGCGCCTTGGGTCGATACATTGCTATAGGCGCCCAGGGCGCAGACGTAGAAACGCTCAGCTTTGACTCGGTGGAAGATCTCTTGCCCGAGATAGTCGGCCTTTTGGAGCCCGGAGACGCCGTGTTGGTCAAGGGTTCGAGGTCAATGGGCATGGAACGCCTTGTCGAGGTCATACGAAACGGCTTCGAGGATGCAGGGAAGGAATAGACCGCATTGATTCAGAGGCTATACAGAAACGCGGCGATTCGCATCATTCTCGTGGTGCTGGGCATTGTTCTGACCAAGCGCCTGGTTGGTTCGTACGAAGGTTTGATCCTTCGCATAACCGGGGCGGGAGTGGTCAGCTTCCTTTTGGTTTTGATCTGGGCTCCGGGCGTCATTCGCTTTCTTATCAAGCGTCGTCTGGGCGATCACGTTCAGTTCGACCATTCCGACCTGAACGAACTTACCAGGCACAAGTCCAACACGCCGACCATGGGCGGGATACTTATCGTCGGGGCGATTATCGTTTCGGTGATAATTTTCGCCAATTTGGGGAACATGTATATAAGGATGGCGTTGTTCGGGCTCGTGTGGCTGGGTGTTCTGGGCGGGGTCGACGATTGGATCAAGCTGAGATACTCGGCTGGAAAGGGCAGCCGCGACGGTTTGAAGGCCTGGGAGAAAATCCTCTTCCAGATCGGTCTGGCGGTCCTGCTGTCGATATACATTTGGGCGTACGGGCGAGGCAGCCAGGAGGCTCGCAACTTCTACTTTCCGTTCAGCGCCACGCCGATAGCCCTGTCACTGATAGCGTACGTAATCATCGGCGTGCTGACTATGGTCGGTACGAGCAACGCGGTGAACCTGAGCGACGGTATGGACGGACTGGCTTCGGGTTGCGTGTGCATTGCAATGATGGTGCTGCTGGTCTTGTCATGGCTTGCCGGCGTGCGGAGTTGGGCCGGCGTGTTCAATTTGCCGTTCATACCCGCTGCGGCGGAGATGACCGTGTTGTGTTCGGCGATGTTCGGGGCGACGCTGGGCTTCCTGTGGTACAACGCTCCTCCGGCGCAGGTCTTCATGGGCGATACCGGTTCGCTGCCTTTGGGCGGGCTTATAGGATACATAGCTATTGTTATCCGCCACGAACTGCTCCTGCTGATCATTGGAGGGGTGTTTGTGATGGAGGCCGCCAGCGTGATAATGCAGGTGGGCTATTTCAAACTCACACGCCCGGGACCCAATCTTCCGGGCAAACGCATATTCAGAGTCGCTCCGATACACCACCATTTTCACCTTGGCGGATGTGCCGAGACGAAAGTGGTGATCCGATTCTGGGTGTTGGGAATAATATTTGCGGCGATTGCTTTTGCAACGCTGAAACTTAGATAGATACGGTCTTGTATGACTACCGGGTCGCAAAGGATTGCGGCCGGACTGGTCGAACGCGGGAGCGGAAAATGGCACGAAAAGACAATGGATTGAACGGGCTTCCTCTTACGGATAACGCGTCGGGAAGCGGTCTTGTAGTCGTGACCCTGGCGATGCTGGCGATAGGTATAGTCGCCGTGCATTCGGCGCTTGCAGGCGTTAAGCCGAGCACCGTTGAATGGTGGATGCGAAGCGATATGCGGCACACTCTGTTCGCCGCCGCCGCGGCGCTTGTGATGTGTTTCGGTTGGCATTTCAGATATCGCTGGCTGTGCGGCGACACCGACAAGTGGCCGCTGAGAGCTGCGGTGGTGTTGGGTTTCACCATAGTGTTGGCCCTGATGGTTCACTTCACTCCGCTAGGCATAGCGCGTCATGGGAAGCTGCGATGGCTAAGGATCGCCCCCTCACCGTTTGGTGTTTTTCAACCTTCGGAAGTGCTTAAGATCGCCTTGTTGATATTCCTGGCGGCGTGGTACTCTCGCACGAAAACAGAGGCTAAAAACTTCGGCTGGGGATTCCTGGTCTCCGCGGGCGTTACGGGCGTGTGCCTGTTGCTGGTGGTTACACAGGACCTGGGCTCAGCGGTCATAATGGCAGTGGCGGTATTGTTGACGATGTTCATCGCCGGGGTGCGATGGTACGCCCTGGTGGGACTGCTGGCCGCCGGTGGGGGCGGGTTCTGGTACTTCGTTTCCACCAGCGCGCATCGAATACAGCGATTCTCGGCGGTGGGAAACCCGTGGTCTCTGGAAAACCCCTGTGCCTATCAACCGCGCCAGAGCCTCCTTGCGATTCTGACAGGAGGATTTTACGGCAAGGGTTTGGGGCGGGGCATAATAAAGCAGCATCACCTTCCCGAGCGAAGCACCGACTTTATCTTCGCCAGTTTCAGCGAGGAGTGGGGGTATCTCGGTGCGATGCTTCTTGTAGCCCTGGTGGTTCTGTGGATATGGTTCGCGCGCAGGTCGGCGTCGAACGCTTCGGACCGTTTTGGGTTCATCCTTGCCGGCGGTTTAGGTGTCTTGATAGCGATCCAGATGGTTCTCCACATAGCAGTAGACACCGTTGCGGCGCCCCCGACCGGAATGAGCTTCCCGTTTGTCTCTGTGGGCGGTACGTCGCTGCTGGCTACCGCGTGGGCCGCGTCGCTAATAGTGTCAGTGTCGGCCCAGTCCAGGCGGCAGGGCGATCTCCAGCCTTCTGGGTAACGCGGCGGCCGGTAACTGATTTCGTCGCATTTCACCAGTTAACTGTCATTCCCGGGCTCCTCGGCGAGTCTCCAGAACCGACAGCGGAGCAACACAAGTGAGCAGGCATACGTACATATTCGCTGGCGGTGGGACCGGAGGTCATCTGTATCCCGCACTGGCGGTGGCTGAGCAACTGCTGGTCGCCGAGCCTGACGCGGGGATAGTATTCGCCTGCAGCGACAGGCTCATTGACCGCCGCGTACTGTCGGCGCTCGATTACGCTATAGTTCCCCAGCCGATTCAACCGTTGCCCAGGACACTGGGCGCGGCGTTTGGATTCTTCAAGGCCTGGTGGCGCAGCGCCAAGCTGGCGCGCACGATGTTGAGAGATCTCAAACCGTCGGCCGTTCTGGGAACCGGCGGATTCGCCGCGGCGCCCCTGGTCAAGCAAGCGTCAAAAGCGGGAATACCCACGGGCATGCTCAATCCAGATGCCGTTCCCGGTAAAGCAAACCGATATCTGGCGAAATGTGTTGACGTGGTCTTCACGCAGTTCGCATCGACCGCTGAACTGTTCTCCCCGTCGCACGCCGCCTGCGTCAAAGCTGTGGGTTGCCCCATCCGCAGCGGATTCGCCGACGCCGACCGAGATCAGGCGATAATGCATTTCTCGCTGGACCCCAACCGCAAGACCCTGCTGGTCAACGGAGGCAGCCAGGGTGCTGCGACCATAAACGAAGCGATAGCGCTGCTGGACGACGATCTGGGCCAGTTCGCGGATGATTGGCAGTTGCTTCACGTGACCGGACTGTCTCAGGTGACCGAGGTCGCCGAAGCCGACCCGGGCAAGATCATGCCTTCGGTGATTCTGAACTACTGCGAACGGATGGACCTGGCGTATGCCGCGGCGGACCTTTCGTTGTGTCGGGGCGGGGCGTCAACCGCCGCTGAACTCGCAGCCAGTGGAACTCCCGCAGTGATAATGCCTTATCCGTATCATGCCGACGATCACCAGCGGTTGAATGCCGTTCCGCTGGAGGAGTGCGGAGCGGCGATTATATGCAAGGACGCTGCCGACGGGGCGGAAAACGCACGCATGCTCCGCCAGCAGCTTATTGGTCTGTTAAGCGATCCGCAACGCCTGGCGAGCATGAGGGATTCTGCAATCGCCATGGCCCATCCGTCCGCCGCCCGTGACGTGGCCGACTGGATGATTCGTGACGCTGAATAGATTTCATGCCGGGAAAGAGCCCGGTTAAAGGATTTTGCCCTTACAAGGCGATAGAGTATATAGAATCATGAATGCCTGAGTCCTTCGGAGGACGGGGCGTTTGTATTATTGCGCAGTGGGTCAGATGAAGGGTGACGAAGCGAATATGCCTGAAGGTTTGGACACCAGAAAAGATGAGCAGCTTGATCCGGCTGAGACCGCCGGTAATCCGTTTGAATCGCTGCACGTTCATATGATCGGTATCGCCGGTTGCGGTATGCGTGCGCTGGCGGAGATGCTTATGCGGAAGGGCGCTGTCGTCAGCGGGTCCGATATGGCATCCAGTGCGGCGGCGGCTCGGCTTGTAGAGTCGGGCGTGCCGGTGAGCATAGGACAACGCGGAGAGAATATTCCCGCCGACTGCCAACTGGTTGTCTACTCGGCCGCTATAAACGAGGGCAATCCCGAACGTATCGCCGCCGAACAGCGCGGGCTGGAAGTACTCAAGTACAGCCGCATGCTCGGAAGGATGATGTCCCACAGCGACGGGATTGCAATCGCCGGAACGCACGGAAAGAGCACAACCACCGGTATGGTTGCTTACGTGCTTCAAGCCGCGGGGCTCGATCCCAGCTTTGTCGTGGGGGCGACGGTCGATCAGCTTGGCGGACCCAGCGGTGTGGGCAAGGGCAGGCATTTTGTGGCGGAGGCTTGCGAATTCGACAGGAGCTTTCTGAACCTCGAACCGAAGTACGCGGCGATTCTCAATGTCGAAGAGGATCATCCTGACTGCTACCGTGACATAGGCGAGATAGTGGAGGCGTTCAAACAGTTCGCCGCCAAAGTACCCGCCGACGGGCTCGTGGTTGTAAACGGCGACGATCGCGACGCTATGAAAACCGTTGTAGATGCGGCATGCCAGGTCGAGACATTTGGACTGGATGAAGGGTGCATCTGGCGGGGTGCGGATATGCAGAGCGAAAATGGTCTGGTGACTATGACCGTAATGATGAAGGATCAGGAGTTCTGCCGCCTCAGGGTTCCGCTTCCCGGTCAGCACAACGCCTATAATTCGCTTGCCGCCGTTGCGATACTGCATCACGCCGGTATGGATTCCGGCGAGATAGTGCAAAACCTGCAGCAGTACGCCGGGGCCAGACGGCGCATGACGCTCAAGGCGGTCGAGTCAGGAATCACCGTCGTTGATGATTACGCGCACCATCCGACTGAAATACAGGTTACGCTCAAGGCGATCCAGGACTACTATAAGCCCCAGCGTCTGATATGCGTGTTCCAACCGCACCAGCACAGCCGCACGCGATTCCAACTCAAGGATTTCGCTCGCAGCTTTGGTGAAGCCGACGAGGTGATAGTACCTGATATTTATTTTGTTCGGGACTCGGCGCGCGAGAAGGATTACATTTCATCCAACGACCTTGTCGCGCAGATTCGCCTTCATGGTGGCAAGGCGATTTACCTTAAGTCGTTCAGGGAAATCGTCGGGCATCTTAAAGATATCGCTGAAACCGGAGACCTCATGGTTACCATGGGGGCTGGAAACGTCTGGGAAGTTGCTGATGAAATTGTTCACTGGCTTAGAAAAGATCGTTAAGGAAGACTACCCGCTGGCGCCGCGAACGTGGTTGAAGCTGGGCGGTCGGGCTACGTACTACATCGAGCCGACCGGCGTGGATGATCTCGCCGAGGTCGTCAGGCGCTGTCGCGAAAACGAGATACCGATGTACGTGCTCGGAAGCGGAGCTAATGTCCTGATAGACGACTCGGGCGTTAACGGAGCCGTTGTCCACCTGGCCGGAGATCACTTCGGTGCAACCACCGTCCTCGAAGGCGGGCTCCGTGCAAACGCCGGAGCTGATATGGGCAAGCTCGTATTGCGCTGTGTTCGCGACGGACTGGCGGGTATGGAATGCCTGACCGGTATTCCCGGAACCATCGGCGGCTGTGTGAAAATGAATGCAGGCGGGGCGTTTGGAGATATCGGAAGCGTTATCCAGTCGGTCGACGTTATGGGGCCAAACGGAGACGTGTTCACCCGGCATCGCCCGGACCTGGCGTTCGCCTACAGAAGCTCGAATATCAACGCTCCGTTCATCCTGTCGGCCGTTTTCGCCCTGTCTGAAGACGACCCGCAGAGGATTCTAAAGCAGGTCAAGCAGATCTGGATATACAAGAAGAACACCCAGCCGCTGGCGCATCGCAACGCAGGATGCATTTTCAAGAACCCGCGCGGACTGTCGGCGGGGGCTCTGATAGACCGAGCAGGTCTCAAGGGAAAGCGGGTCGGCGGGGCGTTTGTTTCGGACAAACATGCGAATTTCATACTCGTCGACGAGGGCGCCAAGGCCTCGGATGTGCTCAAGCTGATCAACACGATTCGCGAAACAGTTTACAAAAATTCGCAAGTCTACCTGGAAATGGAAATTGAAGTCTGGTGATTTATGGATGACTCTGTCGCAGCCAAGGACGGCGCCGTGATCAAACTACCCAAAACAGACCGGGTCCTGGACATTACTGTCTTGATGGGCGGACCGTCGTCTGAGCGCGATGTGTCGCTGCTGAGCGGGGCGGCGATCGCCGGCGGACTGGAGTCTGTCGGACACAAAGTGACCCGCGCCGACATCTCGCCACAGGACACCGAGGCGCTCGACCGTGATGGAATCGATGTGGTTTTCATCGCATTGCACGGTGAATTCGGCGAATCCGGAGAGATCCAGGCGCTCTGTGAGGATCGGGGCCTGCTGTATACCGGTTCCAATGAACGGGCCAGCCGTCTTGGCATGGACAAAGCGGCGACTAAACAGATATTGAAACGTGGCGGGCTGACGACTCCCGACTGGATGATTGTAGAGGAATATCATACCTCCGAGCAGGTCGCAAAGTGGCTCGCAGAGCTGCCCCCTCCGGTCGTGCTCAAACCTGTTGACGGCGGATCGAGCGTTGACATAAAGATCGTCACCGATGTAGCCCATCGCGACGAGGCACTTGAGTACCTGGTCGATAAGTACAGTCGGGCCATGCTCGAACGCTATTTGCCCGGCCGTGAATTTACCGTCGGAATAATCGGTAATCACACGTTGCCGGTGATGGAGATCCTGCCTGATGGGGATTTCTACGACTATCGGGCCAAGTATGACGATGACGCTGAGACAGCGTATGTGTTTTCGCACGGCCTGGACGAAGAAGTATCCAGGCGAATGCAGTCCGACGCGATGAGCGCACACCGCATACTGGGCTGCCGCGACGTGTCGAGAGTCGATTTTATTCTCGACTCCAGCAATACGCCTAATGTCCTCGAGATCAACACGATCCCCGGATTCACGAGTCATTCGCTGGTTCCCAAGGCAGCACAGGCCGCCGGGATAAGCTTCGAACAGTTAGTGGACGGTATTGTGGCTATGGCCATGAACAGATAGGCCCGCTCAGACCGCCGGCTCGGCGGTGCGGAATAGATGTAAGGAAGATTGATATGTCACGGAAGGCCGGAAAGACTCACAAACGAACCTCGCGTAAGGCTCACAAGCCTTCATTCATGCGACGATGGTGGGACGGCGTAAGCCTTGAACGAAAGGTCGGGGCCACGCAGGTCGTTCTGCGAATCATCCTGCTGGCGGGGATTCTTGTCGCCGCCGGATGGGGAATGGAGTGGCTTGAGTCGCACGTGCGGTCGACCACAAGCAGCACCAGGAATACGCCGGTGCGGCTGCAGGTTGGTGTTCGACCGTCGTGGATGCCGGCTGAATTGTCTTACAGGATCGCCACGTCGTTTGCACTGGACACTCCCTCGTCTTACGACGACGCCGAGCTGACAGACGCCATCGCCGCCCAGGCCAGCCTTAACCCATGGGTGCGAAAGGTGCGGTCGGTGCAGAAGTCGCGAGATTCGAACGGCAGACCCCTGGTTCGGGTCGATTGCGAGTTCCGCAAACCCGCGGCGATGGTGGCCTGGGGCAAGCGGTACTTCTTCGTCGACGATTACGGCGTTCGCCTCAGGGACAGAGACGTTCCGCGATGGACGGCGGTAATACCCGGTCGCAACGGCAGAAAAGCCCGCCAGGAGACTTTTATCGAGATCGCCGATGTTCCAATCAACACCAGGCGATGGGGTATTGAGTACGTCCTGATCGAACTGGACAACCGTATGGACCCGGCTCCTCCCGCCCCGGGCGAGGTTTGGGACACCGAGGCCCTCGTAGGTAACGGTCTGAGGCTCACGGCGCTTCTGAAGACGCTGAATGTCCGCAAGGGCGCGCCCCAGGGCTTCCGAGTCGACGCACGGAACTACGCCGGACGCCGCAGCACGGTGGCGCCGCACCTGGCGTTTTGGGCCGGAGATTCATACTTTAAATTCGGGCGATTCCCCGAGAAACGCTTCCACTACAACGTGTCGGTCGATCACAAAATGGAAGTTCTGAGGAATCATATCGCCAGGCACAACGGTATGCTGGCCGGCGCCCCGGATTTGGACCTGCAACTCGACTAAGAGCGGCGATGAATGACCCCAAGCCAGGCCAACCGACATGTCGCCGAAGAATCACCGGGCTGGGGAGGAGCTTTGAATTCCGTATGGCGTCCGGCGGGGATGGTCTATCTCACCGCCATGTTGATCGGTCTGGCCGCTGGTCTGTGGCCCGGCGGCGTAAGGGGTTCAGTCGATCCGTATTGGCCCTCGTCAGTTCCAGCTGTTCAGACGCTTACCGTAGCACAGGTCGGATTCTATCTGTTGGCGTATCCGATGATTGTGATATTCAGATCACGGCCGAAGCCGAGGGGGCGGTTCTGGACCAATACGGTTGTTGAGATGCTGTTTTGGGCGGCGGTCGCCGGCGTGTTCTACATTCCAGCGGTCTGGTTGAGCGGTTCGGGTCCCATGGATGCGTTTCGCGGCGCGGGCTATATCTTGAGTCTCTGGCCCATGGTCTGGGCGTGCCGGGCCTGGTTGGTCCGACCCGGTCGCGGCGGGGCGGTGGTCTTGTTGATTTCGCTGTTTGCGGGGATAGGTCTCCCGTGGTTGTGGTATGTGTCGGCTGAGTTCTTCCCGGGCCTTGGTTGGAGCGACGCGTTGTGGCGCTTGTGCCCGATTACTCAGGCTTGGGACGTCGCAGCTCCCGGCGGTCGGGCAGGGGGCCTGGCGCCAGTGTGGGCGGTGGCGGTCTGGCCGGTGATTGCTGGGGTTATGTTCGCAATTCGAATGATAGCAGGCCCCGGAGAGCAGGACACGCCGTGAGCGGCGCTTTTTCTTGCTTCAATTGTGTCCAGGGCGGATAATGCGGTATGGGAGCCCCACGGGAAGAGAATATTCAATGAAACATGTGCATAAACGTATAGTGGCGATGCTTTGCCTCTGCGTTTGTGTTGGCGCTTTCGGCGTCGGTCAGGCTCGGGCCGGTGACGAGTGGTTGGCCAAAATAGCTCTGTCCGAACTGGACCGAGCCGCCGAAAATGGCGGGTTCGACGAACTAGCCGCCAAGGTCAAGGGCGCCGTCTTGGGGCGTCTTTCCACCGGCAAGGTTAACAATCTGACCGATATGTCAGAGCTGATCTACGTGCTGCGGGCCTGTGAATACGGAAAAGTCGCCGCCCGCGCGGGTATGTTCAAAGATGGAAAGGAGCTCTTCAAGTGGCTCCTGGCAAATCGGGGCCTGTCGCGTCTGTTGTTTCGCGGCATGCAGGACGTCAATGAACCGATTGAATCGCTGAAGGCCATCGCCGAACTAAAGGCCCTTGGCGACAAAAGGCTGCTGACCTACGCCGAGCTGACCACCGCGTTCGCCACCAGCCGTTCGGCCAGCTGCTATCACGAGCAACTCACCCCCGCTTCGATCGTGGAGTCGTTCAATTACTACACGACTCGGAAAATGCGTTACGATCTCAAGACCATGCCTTACGAGCTGTCGCGATATCTTGCCGATACGCAACTGAGCATCAAGGAACGCCAGTGGGCTTACGGGCGGTACAACAGATATCCAAATCCCGCCAAGTCATATTTCGACCTGAAGTACGACACCGACCATCTCGAGAAGGGCGAGCCGAAGAAGATATCCAAGCTGGAGTTTACTCTCTCGAATCTGCGGAAGGTCGGGGGCGTGTGCATCGAGCAGGCGTACTACTCTTCGGAAGTGTGCAAGTCGGTGGGGATTCCCGCCAAGATTGTGACCGGAAGAAGCGGTGCCGGCGGATACCATGCCTGGATGATGTGCTTTGTAAGGAAACGCGGCGGCCGATCGGCCAGTTGGGACTCCAGCACTGGTCGATACGAAGAACAGAAATACTTTGTGGGAGATGTACGGGACCCCGCTAGCGGACAAAAGATACTCGATTGCGAACTCATGCTCGAGGGCACCGCATCGTTGCTGCCTCCTTCCAGGCGCCAGGATGCTGATACGGCTACAGCGATCGCGGTTCTCGCCGCAGAGGTTGCTAACGCCAGGGAACTGGCGGACCTTACAGACCTGAAGGCGATGGCGGCGCTGTACAAAAAACGGTTCGAGAAATCTCCGGTCGATCCGGAGTCGCTGAAGGCTGAGATCAGAATTGACATGCTGCTGGTCGAAGGGTTTCTGCAGACGGCGCTTAACTGCAATCTGGCTCACAAGCCCGCATGGGACTTCATTATCGAACTGCGGAATAGTCGCGGTATGCTGAAGGTTGCGCGGCTGGGCAAATTCTTTGATGTGCTCACTTCTAAAACTGCAAAGGTATATCCTGACTACAGTTGCGAAATGGTCATGAGGATCGTGCCGTCAATCTCCGACCCGGCGGCGCGCATGAAAGTTTACGAGAAAGCCTTGAGCGTTTACGCCGGCAGACGCGACCTGCAGGGTCGAATAATGATCGCCTGTGGTGACGATTACGCTGACAGAAGCAAGTCGGCACTGGCGTTGAAGTTTTACGAATCCGCTGCGACCAAGAACGTTGACCTGGCGAACATCGTAACCGAAGCGTCCGGAAAAGCCGAGAAACTGCTGGTCGACGCCGGACACACCAAGCTTGCGACGCTGATGTACGCAAAATTGTTCAAGGCCGCCAAGAAACCGCGAAAAGTAGCCCGCGGTTTTGCCGGACAGCATTCATACCATATACTGGGCCAGCGGCTGGCGACGCTGCTGGAAGCCACAGGTGAGACCAAACGCGCCCAGCAGATCAGGGCGTTGATAGAACGATAACTACTCCGAGACACAAGGAAATGACCATGGCCGATTGTTCAAAAAAAGACAGGAACCTCGAATTCTGCACCTGCACGTACACATCCTGCCCGCGCCAAGGCGCCTGCTGCGACTGCCTGCAGTATCACCTCAAGAGCAAGCAACTGCCCGGTTGCTGCTTCCCGACCGAGGCCGAGAAGACTTACGACCGCAGTTTCACCGCGTTCGCCAAGGCGTGGGATCTCTAGTTCGCCGACGCCGAAAACTTATGTCGCCCTGAACTGATCGTAAAGCTCGCGGCGCCCTTGGCGGTGATCGGCTTACCGTTCAGGGTTGTGCTTTTGGCGTATTTGGCGGGCAGACGCACTGTTGCAGTTGTGTTCGGCGGAACTGTTACGTCCAGATTGAACTTGCCGCCCTCGATGCGCCAACTGCTGACGATTCGGCCTCGGATGGATTTGTATGTCCCCCGAGCCCAGGTGACTCCGCCGCCGGGGCGGGGGGCTATTGTGAAATGCTTCCATCCGGGTTTGCTCTCGTCGGGATTCAGACCGACAATATTGCGCCACATCCACTCGCCGACGGCGTCGAGCGCCATGACTTGTCGGTCAGGATGGTCTGGGTTTTCCCGTCAGCCAGCTCGACTTCCAACTGCATGATGAAGCCGCGACGCCCTTCGAACGGACGCTGGGTCTGACGCATAGGCATTCCGAAGAAATACTCCCCGTTCCAGCCGTCGCTCAGGACCGCTCCGGCCGCATTATCGCCCTCGGTCAGCAGTTCAGTAACGTCGAAAGTCTGGTACTGCACGCGGCTGCGGTACATCGTGAAACCCGGCGCCAGGATGCTGTCGCCCATGCGTTTACCGTTAATGTGCAGGTCGTATATGCCAAGCCCGCTTACGTGCACCGTGGCCCGCTTGATCGGGCCGGTGATCTTGAACGATTTTCGCAGCATCGTCGCGGGCATTACGCCGGCCTCGCTGGCGGGAGAATCTTCCGCCGCTGCGATCCACTTGGCCTTCCAGTCCGATTGCTTCAGCAGACCCATCGACCACATCGCCGGCTTGCTCCAGTCGGACGCTTTTCCGTCGGCGCCCCATATGCGGACCTTCCACCAGCATCGCATCTCGGACTTGAGCTGTTTGCCCTTGTAGACCACGTGCGTTGTCTGGTCCGATTCGATCTTCCCGCTGTCCCACAGATCGCCGGTGTCAGCAGTCAGTTTCTCCTGACTGCTGGCGGCCAGCAGGCGATACGCTGTCTGCTTCTGACCGGCGGCATCCGACAGCACGATCCAGTTGAACCGCGGCTTGACTACGTCGACGCCAAGCGGGTTAATTCGATATTCGCAACGCAGGCGTCCCGGGCTAACGCCCTGGTCGGCGGCCTGTGCCAGTGGCGACAGCATGCATACGGTAAGAACCAGAACCAGCCGTTTCATTTCGAACCTTTCATCATCTCAGCGTTTCATTTTTTCGGCGATACGATCAGCCGCGTCTCTACGCCGCCCTTGAGTTTAACGTCGATCCCCGCGTGCAGTTGCTCGCCGGTGAACGATCCGCCGGGCGATACGTTCCAGCGTGTTTTCGCGTCCGGTGTGAACCATTCGGGGAACTGGTTGATTCGCGTGTAATCGATAGGAAGGCGCATTTGCACTTTGTGTCGCGCTCGATCGAACAGGATCCTGCCCGACCAGTCTTCACTTGCGATCAGGCTGATGCATAGTTTGTCTCCAGTCATTACCGCACCGATTCGCACATCCTTCCGCCAAGGTCGAACGTGGGCGCCCTGGGTTTTCAGCAGGGCGTACATGATTGACGTCCGGGCCGAATTCCCGTCGCCGTGCCAGCCCTCAACCACGCCGTCGGGTCGTTGGGGGCGCCACATGTCCTTGATCTCGCTGTCGAGCCAGTCTTCGACGGTATCGACTCGTTCGCGATTGAACAGGCATATCGCCCCTTCAATGCTGTCGGCGTAGGAGTCCGCGCCGCGCCACGGGTGGTCCTTGTAGTGTGCGTTGAGATTGGACAGCACTTTCCGCACCGCGTCGCGATACTTCGAGGTCTTGTCGACCATGTAAAGCATGTAGATTCCGTTGTAGTTGTATCCCCACGTGTCGCACAGGCCCGCCGAGTGGCCGCCAGTTTTGGGGTTCACTGAGTTGTACATCATCCCGTGCTCATTCGTTCCGACCTCAAGTATCCGGTCGAACATTGCGTGGATCGACTTTCGGTAGGCCTTGACCTTTCCGGGGCGTGCGTAGCTGACTGCCACGTAGAGTTCCGCCAGCCCGTCGGTTATCTCGCATCCGTGGTCTCGCAATTTCAGCGAGGACAGGTTCTTTGTCGGATGCTGATCGCCCAGCAGGTAGTAGTCGCCAAGAATAATCGCCCAGTCGAGGTACTTCTTGTCGCCTGTCATCCAGTAGACTCGCGACAGCGACTGGAGCATCTCGCCGTTGACCTCTATGTTCTTCGACGGGATCTTCCCATACGGCGTGTCGATTTTGGCGTTGGCGAAAATGTCGTCCAGGATCCCGATCATACGCTCGGACCACGGACTCTTACCCAGCCATTCGGTAAGGGGCAGGAGCCCGTCTTTTACGTATTCCGAGCCGCCGAAGATCATCGAATCGAGGCTGGGCTTGCTCGTGGCGAAGGCCTGTTTAGAAAACGACCATGTGTCGGGCAGGCGGCCGATGCGGCTGGTGAGTTTCGTTTCCGTGCGGAGCATGTCGAGCATGCGACCGTTAAACAGCTTCCGGTCGCACAGCGCCGCGGTCAGGACCATGTAGGGGTAGTTGTCCGCCGCTGAGTCTTTGGCGTTCCAGATATCGCGGTTGCGGCCGAGGTTTCGCGAAATCAGGCCTGTCTTCTCGTCGGCCGTCGCCAGCCACCCGTCTACGAACTTGCGGCATCGAAAGAACTGCTCGTTTGCCTGGCGTCCGTTCCGTTCGGCGCGGCGGAAGGCGGCTCCGATCGCCCTGTCTGCATTCGGCCTGGCCGGTTTGGCGGGAGTACTCCACACTTTTTGCATCTCGGGGAAGGCTGGCCCTCTTGGCGCCCCTGCGGCGGGGCGGGGGCGGGCGGTTGCTTTGCAGGTTATCTTACCGGCCCCCTTTTTCGCAGGCGCGTTCGATCCGGCGGCGGATTTGTCGACCAGGCGTGCGGCGGCGATGAATCCGGGCTTTCCGCCGTCGCGTTTCAGAATGATCACGTACTTATCGCCGGCGACCTTGTCGGGCAGGGTTGCGGCGACCCATCGGAAACCGTTGTAACCGCCGCTGCGGATTGCGATGTTCTTGCCCGCGACGCTCAAGGTTCCGCTGCGAGTGTCGCTCTTTGAGCCCCAGAGCAGCTCCAGCACGCGTCCGGGGCCGGGTTTGACGTCTATTGTCAGCGTAATGTCGCCGTCGCCGAGCCAGAAGTACTTCATGCCGTCATGCGTTTGGGATGCCTCATCGAAGCGTATCCATGCCAGTTCGTCGGCCGCCAGGGCCAGTGTCGAAATCATCGTCAGTACGGATAGCGCAGCGAAAATATGCCTCATAGTGAAATTACTCCTGTTTTGTGCGGCCGGGTTGTGGCGGGGCTATTGCTCGTCGAACAGCCCGACGTCTTCCTGTGGGGGAATGTCGCTTACGTCCAGGTGCTGATACGCTTTGGGTGTGACCATTCGCCCGCGGCGGGTCCGGGCCAGCAGCCCGTTTTGCAGCAGGAACGGTTCGACTACGTCGACCAGCGTGTCGGTCTCTTCGCCCAGCGTGGCGGCGACCGCCTCGATCCCGACCGGTCCGCCCTTGTAAATTTCGATGATTCGCCGCAGGAAGCTGCGGTCCAACTCGTCCAGACCGAGATGGTCGATCCTTTCGAGCTGTAGAGCTGCTTCGACGCTGTCGACGGTCAGGTGTCCGTCGCCTTTGACCTGGGCGTAGTCGCGGCATCGCCGCAGCAGACGGTTGGCGATTCGCGGGGTGCCCCTTGCCCGATCGGCCAGCATCGAAAGGGCGGGTTCTTCGTATTTCAGGTCGAGCATGTCGGCCGACATTTTGCATCGCTTTAGCAGGTCTTCCGGCGTCCAGAACTCCAGGTGGTGCGTTATCCCGAACCGCGTTCGCAGCGGGGGACTCAGCATTCCGCTGCGCGTGGTGGCGCCCAACAGCGTAAACGGTTTCAGCGGCAGGTTGATCGTGCGGGAGTGCATGCCCGAATCGACTATGAAGTCGACCTTGTAGTCTTCCATCGCCGGATAGATGTACTCCTCGATCGCAGGCGACAGGCGATGGATTTCGTCGATGAACAGCACGTCGCGAGATTCGAGATTCGTAAGGATGCCGATCAGATCGCTTGGGCGGGTCAGCGCCGGGCCTGACGATACGCGGATCGTGCTGCCCATCTCGTTTGCGATTACGTACGCCAGGGTGGTCTTGCCGAGCCCGGGCGGTCCGTGCAGCAGCACGTGCTCCATCGGCTCGTTTCGCTGGCGCGCGGCGGTTATGGATATCCGCAGCTTCTCCAGCAGATCGTCCATGCCGATGCAGGCGTCCAGCGATTCGGGCCGCAGCGCCGAGTTGAACTGCTCGTCTTCGGGGCCGAGCTCTTCCTGCGAAATTATCTTTTCTCTAGCCATCCTGTTTTATCCGCCTCCGGCCTTGAGCTTGTATACCTGTTGGATGATGTCTTCGGGCGAGTCCAGTTCCAGAGCGACCGCCATAACCCGCTCGACCAGCGCCAGAGCGTCGGCCCGCCGCTCGCCAAGTTGCACCAGCACGGCCGCGGCTTCATGTCCGGCCTCGGGTATGTCGGAAGCCTCGCCGGCAGCGGTGCTCAGCTCGCCGGCGTAATCTTCAACTTTGCCGTGCAGTTCGGCGATTATCGTCTCAGCGGTCCGTTTTCCGATCTCCGGAAGGGCGATAAGGAATTTGGCGTCCTTGGCCTGAATAGCGGCCGCGATCTCGCCCATCGGACGGATCAACGCACGCAGCGCCTTGCGAACTCCAATGCCTTTGACCGTCGTGAAGAGCTTGAAAAAATCTCGATCGGCCGGCGTGTCGAATCCGATGAGCCTGGGTGTCATCGCTCCTCGCGTGGGGTCGCCTTCGATATGGTTTATCGTGTGTAGGATGATGTCCTGCCCAACTCGCGGGGCAAGTCGCTCGGCGTCAGTCGCCGGGACCATAACTTCATACCATAGCCCTACGCCCGTATCGACCAGGGCGGTCGGCCCTCGCATTTCCTGCAATCTGCCTGATATTCTCGCGATCATAGTATATTTCCGTCATCCGCTCGGTTGAGGGAGGAGCGAAAGCAGTTCATACAGTACACCGATCCGACCAGCGTGAAAAGAGTTTTCCAGACGGCTGGACGTTTGGGTGCATCCCGTTTCAGTAGGTAGATTCATGCCGCAAGCGGTTTTGACTCCCAGAGGTCCCGCCAGTGTCCGTTGATCCACGTTATGCGTAGTGCAAGAACAGCGTCTGCACCGCAAACAGACCAACG
>PVBE012213225.1_pt1 | contig 24924 bp, 20 predicted proteins | sample 1631181 | NCBI WGS metagenome assembly PVBE01 (sample SAMN08397723, study PRJNA350692) | Marine metagenome, whole genome shotgun sequencing project. | isolation source: water | place: Pacific Ocean | collected 2012-04 | reverse complement strand
TTCGCCGGCCGCATAAAGCCCCGGAATCGGCTGTAAATCGGTGTCCACCACCTGTCCTTCGGTGTTGATGCGGATGCCGCCGAAGGTGAAGGTCAGCCCGCAAGTCACGGCGTAGGCCTCGAACGGCGGGGTGTCGATGGTGTTGGCCCAGTTGGTCTTGTCGATCGCGAGACCCTGGGTGTGGCGGCCGTCCTTGACGTTGGGGTTGAATGGCGTGTCGTCGCGGACCGCGTCGTTGTATTCCTTGATGGTCTGAACGAACCGCTTGGGGTCAACGCCTTCGAGCTTTTCGGCGAGCTCCTCGATGGTGTCGGCCTGGACCCGCGTGACCTGGCGGATCGAGTACTCGTCGCGCTTGAGATGCGCCACCTTGGCGTCGAGCACCTGCCAGGCGAACTGGGCCGGCTGCTCGAGGATGACGCGGCCGTACTTGGCATAGGTGTAATTCCTGAAATCCGCGCCCTCGTCGACGAAGCGCTCACCATTGGCGTTGACCATGATGAAGAACGGATAGCTGTGCTTCTGGAACTGATCGCCGACGGCGAGGTCGCCGAACTCGGGCGCGTTGCGGTCCCAGCCGACGGCGTGGCAGCCCGACCAGTTGCCCGCCGTCGCGGCGCCGATCTCGACCGCCATGCGGATGCCGTCGCCCGAGTTGAACCTCGTGCCGCGTACCTTGGCGAGGTCCCATCCGGGGCCGAGATAGCGCGTCCGCCACTCCGGGTTGGACTGGAAGCCGCCCGACGCAATGACCACCGCCTTGGCCGAAATCTCGCGCGTTTCGCCCCGGTGCTTGACCCGGACGCCGGTGACCTTGGTGCCGTCGAACAGAAGATCCACGGCACGGGTCTCGTACAGGACCTCGATGCCCTCGCGGGCGGCGATCTCCATCAACGCCTCGTAGAGGCCAGGCCCGCCGCCCCGCGTCTCAACCGTCAACCCGCCCCAGAACTTGAACTTGCCGTCGATCTTGAACGCTTGCCGGCCATAGATGGGAATGAATCCGACGCCCTTCTCGCGCATCCAGATCAGGGTGTCGAGCGAGCGCGTGACCAGCGCCTCGGCCTTGTCCGGCTCGCAGCGGTACTGGGTGACGCGGAAGATGTCGTCGAAGAACTGATCGGCGGTATAGGTGCCGAAATCGGTGGTCTCGATCTCGGCGTCCGAGAGATCCGGCACCAGCTTCTGGATATCCTCGACGCCGTCATAGACGACCCGCATGGCGCCCGCGGTGAACCGCGTGTTGCCGCCGGCCTCGTCCTTGGGCGCGCATTCCAGCATGACGACGCTGGCGCCGTGCTCCCGCGCGGCGAGCGCCGCGCACCCCGCCGCGTTGCCGGCGCCGATGACGACGACATCCCACTCCTGATCACTCATACCGTGCTCCCTGTCTCGCTTCCCATAAATCGGGCCAAGCTCGCCCGACGTGCTCATCTTGATGAGCCCTGTCCTCACGCCCCTGGTGGCAGGAATTGTCCCCATTTGGCCCGGATGCGCTCGTCGAGCTCGCGGCTCGAGCGCGCGACGATGGGGAACGTGTCCTTCCGCGCCCACGGCGTGCAGGCGTCGATCACGACGCGTGCGTTGCGCCGGTCGTCGTGACTGTAGACCATCGGGTCGAGATGGGTCGACCAGTTACCGCGCAGCACCTCCATGTCCTCGCGCGGATCGAACCTCGTGCACATCGACCAGATCACGTCGTTGACATTGGCCGGGTCGATGTCGTCGTCGACCACCACGACCCAGCGGTTGGCATAGGCGCCGGCATGGCATTGCGAGGCGATCAGCCCGGCCTGCTTGGCGTGGCCGCCATACATTTGCTTGATCGAGACGGTGAGCCACATGCGGCTGCCGCCGGCCGCGTGCGCCCAGACGCCCTTGACCTCCGGCACGCCCGCCGCCTCTAGCTGGTTCCACACCGCGCCGCAACGATAGGTGCCGCGATAGAACGTGTCGTCGTTGGGCGGCACGGCGGGAATGGCGCCCATCAGCACCGGGTCGTCGCGATACATCAGTGTTTCGACGCGGATCGCGGGTTCGGGGTGGCGGTCGCCGGCGTAGTACCCCGTCCACTCGCCGAACGGCCCCTCGTCGACGAAATCGTCGGCATGAACAAAACCCTCGAAGGCGATCTCGGCGTTGGCCGGCACCGGCAGCCCGGTCTTCGGCATGTTGACCACCTCGACCGCCTCGCCGAGGAGACCGCCGGCGGCGTCGTACTCGTTCTTGCCATAGGGGATCTCGAGGCCGGCGATCATGAACAGCGCCGGATGCATGCCGGCAACGACGGCAACCGGGCACGGCTCGCCGCGCTCGTGATACTTCCGCATGATCAGATTGCCGTGCTTGCCCTTGGACGTCATGACCGATGCGGTGGTCTTGTCGTGCGATTGCACCCGATAAGCGCCGTAGTTGATCCAGCCGGTATCCGGGTCCTTCATCACCACCATGCAGCCGGTGCCGATGTAATACCCGCCGTCGTGCTCGTGCCATTTGGGCGTCGGAATCTTACCGAGGTCGACCGCGTCGCCCTCGGCGACGTTCTCGGTGAGTGGCCCGCCATTCACTTCTCTCGGCGGCACCGTAGGTGCCTCCTTCATGTACTCGCGCCAGTAGCCGATCAGGTCCATCTCGGAGGCGTCGGCCTTCAGGCCGAGGGCGAGGTTGATCCGGGGCACCGAGGTCAGCAGGTTCGACAGCACGCGATGACCCTTGGGGTATCCCGGGATGTCGTCGAACAGTACCGCCGGGTTGCCCATCTGACGCTGGTGGAAATCGACGATGCCGCCGATCTCCTCCTCGCGCTCGGCGCCGTCGACACGGGTCAACTGCCCGGCAGCGTCGATTTCCTTGATCCAGGTCCTCAAATCCTTGTTGGCCACTCTTTGTCTCCCCAGCCGTCAGATACCCATCGCCGCGGCGTCGTAAGTGTCGGCGCGGGGCTCCTCGACCATCGCGCCGATCAGCTCCGAGACGCGCTCGATGCCCCGCGACTCGCACCATTTTTCGAGGTCGTCGATGATCGCGGGCATTGCCGACGGGTTGCGGAACGAGGCGTAGCCGACGCCGACGGCGGACGCCCCAGCGAGCATGTATTCGACCACGTCCTCGGCCTTGCAGACGCCGCCGAGCCCGATGATCGGGATCGAGACCTCCCTGGCCGTCTGGTAGACCATGCGGAGCACGATGGGCTTGAGCGCCGGCGAGACCAGCCCGCCGAATTTGTTGCCGAGCACCGGGCGGTACGTCTCGGTGTCGATCTTGAGCGAAAGAAACGTGTTGGCGATGACCAGCGCATCGGCGCCGCCCTCCTCGGCCGCGAGCCCGATCGAGACGATGTCGCCGGCGTTGGGCGACAGCTTGGCCCACACGGGCTTGTCGGTCTCGGCGCGGATGCCCTTGATGACGTTCCTGGTGTGCTCGGTCTGGAGCGAGAAGTTGCCGCCCGAGGGATCGCGCGTCGGGCACGATATGTTGACCTCGATGACGTCGATCTCGGGCACCGAGATGTCGCGCGCCATGGCGGCGAAGTCGTCGGCCGTCTCGGCCGAGATCGAGCCCACCAGCGGCGGCGTATAGCGCTTGTATTGCGGCACCATCTCGTCGAGGAAGTATTGAATCCCGTTGCCCGGCAGGCCGATCGACTGGATGATCCCGGCCTCGGTCTCGGCCATGCGGGGCGTCGGGTTGCCGGCGCGGAAATCGCGTGACACCGTCTTGGCCACCATGGCGCCGAGCCGGTTGATGTCCATCACGTCGCCGACGTCGTAGTTGAAGGTGCCGGATGCCGGCATCACCGGGTTGGCGAGCACCACGTCGCCGAGCTTGACCTAGAGATCTACCATCCCGTCGCCTCCTGGATATCGAATACGGGCCCGTCGCGGCACACCCGCTTCAAGACCTTCTTGCCGTCGACGATGAAGGTCTTGACGCAAATGTAGCAAGGCCCGAAGCCGCAGGCCATGAGCTGCTCCATCGCCACCTGGCCCGGAATGCCGTGTTTCTTGCCGATCTTCCGGGCCAATGCGAGAAGGCGGTTGGAGCCGCAGGTGAACAGCGCATCGGCGCGGCCGTCGGCGACCAGGCGTTCGAGGATCGCCTCGACGTTGTCGACCGCGCTGGAGCCGTCGGTATCGAGCACCGGAACGACCTCGGCGCCCATCGCCTCGAACAGGTCGGCCGACATGGCGAGCTCGGGCGCGCGCGCGCTCAGGATCGCCGTGACGCCGACGCCGTTGTCGGCGGCGAGTTGCGACAGCGGCCCGAGGGTCGCCAGCCCGACGCCCCGGCCGATCACGACGACGTTTCGCCATGCCGGATCGAGCGAGAAACCGACGCCGAAGGGACCGGCGATATTGAACTCGTCGCCCGGCTCGAGCTGGGCGACGCCCTGCGTTCCCCGACCCACCACCTTGTAGAGGAATTGGAGCCGGCCGGCCGCGCGATCGGCCGCATAGATGCTCATGGGCCGGCGCATCCACACCTCGGCGCCGTCGGGCGAGGGGCACAGCCACTGGAAGAACTGACCCGCCGTGACGGCCAACGCGCGCGCCGGCGCATCGACGACGATCAGCTTGTACTCGTCGTTGACCCAGTCGTTCGAGACCACGTCGGTAATGAATTCACCGGCCGGAATGTCCGGGCGATCCGCGTGCGGATCCGCATCGCCCCGGCGCACGGGCGCGTCGGCAAAGCCGGTTGGTGTGGTAAAGCCAGCCATAAAAAATCGCCTCGGTTTCTGTCTAATGAGATGGTTTGGTCTATCACGGATTCGTACCAAAACAAAGATTAATTCCGTTTTTGGGACAAATCTTAATCAGTCCGTCGGGCTCACCCTTCCCCGTAGCCGAACAGCATGGTGACGTTGATGCGGTGGTTCTCGTAGCCGGGGCGAAATCGGACCGCGTCCGATTCGTGAAACAGGTTGGAATCAAAAATTACCGCCCGGTTCTCACCATAAGGAATAATCGTTGCCGGCGATCCGCTCTGGGCCAGAAATTCTCGGATCGCGTCGATGTCTTGATTGTAGCCGGCGATCCGCCAATCGGGCGGCGGAGGCGCGTGGTAGAATACGAGCCCGCCGTGCTCGCGATCCAAATTGGCATCGTTCGGCGTGATCCAGAAATTGATGCTGACGGCGGCGGAATCCATGTGGATGTCGACGCTGTGGCGCCCTCCGACGCATTTGAACGCCCATGCCTGGCTCAGGGCATGAGGTCCGAAGATCTCCGGAAACACCCGCCGCAGATCGGAGGCGATCTGGAAAATCAGTGGACACGCCAGCCCGTCCTCCAGATACGCGGCGAGAAACCCACGGACGTGCGAGAATCGAACCAGATCGTACTCTCCAGCAGGAACCGGCGCAGCGCGCGGACCACCTCGGGCGCGAGGAGACCGTCGACGCGGGCGAAACCAGCCCGAAAGTCTCGCGCGATCGCCGCCGTGTCGAGCGACGCGGATAGAGACGATCCCACCGTTTCGGGGGCATCGGCAACGTGGACCGGCCGGTTGTGGGTCGCGGCGATGCGCGCCGACTGCTCGTCCGTTAGCGCAACCGGCTCGCCGTCATCGTCCGGCCAGTCGATGTCGTTCTCGAGCGCGGCGTAGTCATCGGCGAGACGCGAGATACGATCGGAATCGATGCCCGAGGCGGCAAGAAAGCGATACTGCGCGATGTCGTGGTCGAGCTTGTGTTTCGAGATCGACGGAGCCGTCGCGGCCGCCCGCCTGATCTCGCTGGTCCGCGCGAAGCAGGCGAGCGCGCTTTGCCGTCTACCCAGCGCGTTTTCCGCCAGACCGAGGCGAAACCACGCGTCGTAGCGGCCGGGCTCGGCATCCAGCGCCAGGCGGTAGCCGTCCGCCGCCTCCTCCAACCGCCCGAGCTCCCACAGAGCGCCGGCCTTGTTGTGATGCGCGCTGGCGTAATCCGGCCGGGCCGCGAGCGCCCTGTCGAAGTAGCCGAGCGCCGCCGCGTGATCGCCGCCTTGCGCCGCGACGACCCCGAGATTGTGCAGCACCCCGGGATGGTCCGGGTGCGCGCGAAGGATGTCCTCATAGCGTGAGGCAGCCTCGCCCAGCCTTCCCTCGCGGTGGAGCCGGACGGCCTCGGCGATGTCGGTGTCGGGGTCCATCGCGCTACACGCTGATCTTGGCCATCAGCCCACGCATGAGGGCCGCCGCCTCGGCGCCCTTGACGGCGCGGCGCCACATGTCTCTCGCCATGCGTTCGTGCAGCGCCAGCGCCTCGGGCGCCGAGGTGATCATGGCGACGCCGGCATGGACGTTGGGCTGCTCGCCGAGACGGAACGGACTCAGCACCAGGATCTGGCGGTCGGGCTGGCGGAATATCTGAAACCCGGCATGCGGCAGCGCGCCGGGGACGATGCCGATCTGCACCCCGATCGGCTCGTCCTCCATGATCGACGCCAAATGCTCGGCCTCGTCGAGCGCGAGACGGCGCCGCGCGTCGCGCACGTCGTCGGGCAGATCGAGCCGCCCCACGAGGCCGTCGCGCAGGAAGCGCTCGATCTCGGTCGCCGAGATCAGGTTGAGGACGCCGGGCGCGCGGGCACGGAAGGCCTGCTTGCGCTGGCCGAGGATGTCCATCAGCTCCATGACCTGATCTAGCGCGCGGCCACGATCCTGGTAGTCGTCGGGGATGCTCTCGGCCAGCACCTCGGCCAGCATCGCGTCGAACGCGTCCGATGCGAGCACGAAGGACACCGGCCCGGCGAGCACGATGATGTGCTCGGCCGTCTCCTCGATCTGGCGGACGCGCTCGAAGAAGCTCACCGCCGTCGCCACGTACTCGACGCCGACGCCCAACAGCGTCGGCACCGAGACCTCCAACAGCTCGGCGAGCTTCTCCAGCGTCTCGATCTTGACCACCTCGCCCTTCTCGAAGCGATAGAGCGCGGTGCGCGAGATGCCGATGCGCTTGGCGATCTCGTCGGCCGACAGCCCGGAGCCGCGGCGGAACGCCTTCAGCCTGTTGCCGATGTCGTCGAACCGGATTGCCATGGCTCAGCCCGCCTCGGCGCGTGCCTTCTCGATCAGGGCGACGATCTGGGGCGGCAAGATCGGCGACCGGTCGATGTGGACGCCGAACGGCGCGAGCGCGTCCTCGATCGCCGAGACAATCGCCGCCGGCGCCGGAACCACGCCGCATTCGCCGACGCCCTTGACCCCGATCGGGTTGAGCGGCGATGGCGATTCGTGATGGATCAGCTCGATGTGCGGCATCTCGGGCGCGGTGACCAGCAGATATTCGGCCAGCGTGGTGGTCAGCGGCTGGGCGCCGTCGTCGTAACCCATCCACTCGAATAGCGCGTTGCCGATACCGTGCGCGGCGCCGCCGAGCGCCTGGCCATCGACCAGGACCGGGTTGATGATGGTGCCGCTGTCATGCGCCAGCACGTAGTTGAGGATCGTGACGCGGCCGGTCTCGACATCGACCTCGACCTCGGCGACGCCGGTGCCGTTGGCGAACGCCATCGAGTCGAGGACGAGGTGCTCGGTCGCCTCCATGCCGGGCTCGATGCCGCCGGGCAGCGTGTAGCCCGGCGTGCCGGCGACGGCGTTGGCGACCTGACCCAAGGTGACCTTCAAGTCGGGGACGCCCCGGACGCGGATCTCGTCGCCGACGATCTCGAGGTCCTGTTCGGCGCTTTCCAGCAGATGCGAAGCCACCCGAAGCGCCTTGTCGCGCACCTTGCCGGCGGCGACGTGGGCGGACGACCCGGCCGTCACCGCGATGCGGCTGTTGGACGTGCCGATGCCGAGCGCGATCGCCGTCGTGTCGCCGGTCGTCACGGTGACGTTCTCGATGTCGCCGCCGAGTTGCTCGGCGACGATCTGGGCGAACATGGTGCGCGTCCCCTGGCCGATCGCCGTGGCACCGCTGTAGACGTGGATCCGGCCCGACGGGCCGATGCGGACCGTCACCGCCTCGAACGGGCCCCGGCCGGTCCCCTTGACGTAGTTGGCGAGCCCGATGCCGATGTAACGGCCCTCTTCTCGCGCGGCTTCCTGGCGAGCGCGGAAATCGTCCCAGCCGGCGCGGACGAGCGCGTCGTGCTGGCACTTCGGGTAATCGCCGCTGTCGAGCAGCACCGGAATGCCGCCGCGCGTCTTGAGCGGCTTGGTGTACGGCATCGCCTCGCCCGGGATCAGGTTGCGCCGGCGCACCTCGGCACGGTCGAGCCCGAGCTCGCGCGCAACTCGGTCCATCAGCCGTTCCATCACGAACGCGGCCTGCGGGTGGCCCGCGCCCCTGACCGGCGTCACCGGCACCTTGTTGGTCAGCGCGAGGCGGATATTCATCCGGTACGCCGGCACCTCATAAGGCAGCGGCACGCTTTCAGCCGAATTGTAGGGCAGGTTGACGCCACGCGCGGTATAGGCGCCGTGGTCGTGGATGATGGCGCCCCTTATGCCCAGAATGTTGGCCTCGTCGTCGACCGCGATCTCGACGTCCCAGTACTGGTCGCGCTCCTGGGTCGAGGCGATGAAGTGCTCGCGCCGGTCCTCGATCCACTTGACCGGGCGGCCGAGCAGCATAGTGGCGACGCAGAGCGTCACGTCTTCCTGATAGATCACCAGTTTGGGGCCAAAGCCGCCGCCGATATCGGGCGTCACGATACGCAACTGGTTCTCGTCACGGCCGAGCATGGCGGCGATGACTCGAAGCGCCGCGTGGGGCATCTGGCTCGATGCCCAGAGTGTCACCAGGTCGGCCGCCGCGTCGTAGTGGGCGACGGCGCCCCGGCATTCCATCGAGTGCGCGCCACCACGGTGCTGAAAAAATGATTCCGTGAACACGTGCGCCGCGCCGGCGAAGGCGGCATCGACCTCGCCATACTCCATGTCGAACTCGGCGATCAGGTTGTGCGAGGCGTCGCGATGAGCGGTGGGTGCGCCGCCGGCGAGCGCGTCGCGGCAGTCCGAGATCGCCGGAAGGATGTCGTAGTCGACCTCGATCAGAGCCGCGGCGTCCTCGGCGATGTAGCGGTCGTCGGCGATGACGATGGCGACCGGCTCGCCGACGTGGACCACCTCGTCGCCGGCGAGCGCCGGCCGGTTGCGGTCCTGCTTGTAGCTCGGGCTGGGCAGCCCGACGACGAGGCGCTCGGTCGTCAGGTACGGTCTCAGGTCGGCCAGCGTGTAGACCGCATGGATTCCGGACCGTGCCAGCGCCGCCGAAGTATCGATCGCCTCGATCGCGGCGTGGCCGTGCGGGCTCCTGAGGAATGCCGCTTCGAGCATGCCGGGCAGCACGATGTCGTCGACGTAGCGCGCGCGGCCGCGCAGCAGAGGCGGATCCTCCAGCCGCTTGACACTGGCGCCGAATACCTTTTCGCTCATCAGTTCCGTCCGCGGGTCATGGAAATGGGATCCAAACGCCCAATCGCTCGGTTCTCGAGACAACTTCGAAAAAAGAAGCACCATGAGCCCGGATTTGTCAATAAATTGGGAAAAATGTTGAAAAGTGTACACTCGGCTGGCTACACTCGCCGACCTGAACGGGACGAGCAACAGGGACCGGCCGCGCCGAGATGAAACCCGCGCCCTTCCGCTATCACGCACCGGGCACCGTCGAGGAAGCGGTCGCGATTCTCGCCGACGTCGCGCCCGACGACGGACGGGTGCTGGCCGGCGGACAGAGCCTGGTACCGACCATGGCGTTTCGCCTCGCGCGGCCCAGCCATCTCGTCGACATCAACCGCGTAGACGGGCTGGATCGCCTCGCCATCGAGGACAACGAGCTTTCGATCGGCGCCGCGGTCCGCCACGCCGCGTTTCACCGCCCGGTGGTCGAAGGTCCCCTGGGGCTGCTGCTGGCCGCCGTGGTCCGTCATATCGCCCATTTACCGATCCGCACCCGCGGCACCTTCTGCGGCAGCCTGGCCCACGCCGATCCCTCCTCCGAATGGTGCCTGGTGGCGGCCACACTCGATGCTCGCATGACGGCGCGGAGCGCGAGCGGCGCCCGCAGCTTGGCGTCCGGCGAGTTCTTCGAGGCCATCATGACAACCGCCCTCGAGCCGGACGAGTTGCTCGCCGAGGCGCGGCTGCCGCTGCTGCCCGGCGACACAAGGTTCGGGTTCGAGGAGTTCAACCGGCGCGCCGGCGATTTCGCGATCGCCATGGTGCTGGCGACCTACCGTGTGGTCGACGGCGTCATGGTCGAGCCGCGCATCGGCGTCGGCGGCGCCGAGGAAGTGCCGCGCCGGCTCGCCGACGCGGAGCGCGCGCTCGACGGCCGCGCACCCGACGCAGCCGCCTTCGAGACCGCCGCCGAGGCCGCCGCCGAAGCCGTCGATCCGATGACCGATATCAACACCAGCGCAGAATACCGCCGCGACCTGGTTCGCACCCTGACCCGCCGCGCCTTGGAGCGCGCCGCCGCATGACCGACAGGCTCGACATCACGCTGACGATCAACGGCGAAGCGCATTCCGTCACCGTTGATCCGCGCCGCACGCTGGCCGACGTAATCCGAGAGGACTGCGGCCGCACCGGCACCCATTTGGGCTGCGAGCACGGCGTTTGCGGCGCCTGCACCGTGATCGTCGATGGCCAGCCGGTGCGCTCGTGCCTGATGTTCGCGGTCCAGGCCGACGGTGCCGAGATCCGTACCGTCGAGGGGCTCGCCGACGGTGCGGCACTGCATCCGTTGCAAAGCGCCTTCATGGCCCACCACGCGCTCCAATGCGGCTTCTGCACGCCGGGGTTCCTGATGCTGGCGGTCGCCGTGTTGGAGGACGATCCCGACATCGGCGACGACGAGCTGCGCGAGGCGCTTTCCTCCAACCTGTGCCGCTGCACCGGTTATGCCAATATCTTGAAGGCCGTACACGCGGCGGCGGAAGACCTGAGGGCCAACCGATGACCACCGACAAGAACGGTCGTATCGGCCAGTCGGTCGAGCGCCTGGAGGATCCGCCGCTGGTCACCGGGCGCGGCCGCTTCGCCGCCGACATCTCGTTTCCCGGCCAGGCGCACATGCGCATCGTGCGCTCTGCGGTGGCCCACGGCGAGATCGTCTCGATCGACGTCGATGCGGCGCGCGCGGCTCCCGGCATCATCGCTGTCTGGACCGCCGCCGACATCCCCGAAATGCCGCCGATCGACTTCCGCGAAGGCCGGATCGAGAGCCTGGACGCGTACCGCCAACCGGTGCTGGCGAGCGGGCGCGTGCGTTATGTCGGCGAGCCGGTCGCGGCGATCTTCGCCGAGGATGTCTACCTCGCCGAGGACGCGGCCGATCTCGTCGTAGTCGAGACCCGGGAGCTGCTGGTTGTCCTCGACGCGTCCGCCACGCCGGTCGAGTTCCTGCCCGGCCATACGACCGAGGCGGCGCTGCTGAACCAGGGCTACGGCGACGTCGAGGCCGCGTTCGCGACGGCGCATGAGGTCGTCGAGCTGGACCTCTCGGTCGGGCGCCATTCGGGCGTGCCGATGGAGACCCGCGGCGCCATCGCGCGCTATGACGCCGCGCGCGACGTCCTCGAGCTGCACGGCGCGGCAAAAGTGCCGCACCGCAACCGCGAGGCGCTCTCCCGCATGTTCGGGCGCGATCCGTCGGGCGTCCACGTATACGAATCGCATGTCGGCGGCGGCTTCGGCATCCGGGGCGAGATGTATCCCGAGGACTTCCTGGTGTGCGCCGCCGCGATGCGGCTCGACCGGCCGGTCAAATGGATCGAGGACCGCAACGAGCACCTGATGGCGGCCAACCAGGCGCGCGACCAGCGCCACCGAATCCGCGCGGCGGTCGATGCGGAAGCGCGGATCACGGCGCTCGACAACGAATTCTTCCACGACCAGGGCGGCTATCTCCGGACCCACGGGACCCGCGTCCCGACGATGACCTGCGGCATCCTGCCGGGGCCGTATCGCATCCCGGCATACCGGGCGATCGGCCATGTCCGACTGACCAACAAGACCCCGGCGGCGACCTACCGCTCGCCGGCGCGCTACGAGACCACCTTCGCCCGCGAGCGGCTGATGGACGCGATCGCGCTCAGATACGGGCTCGACGTTCTGGAGGTGCGCCGGCGCAACCTGATCACCACCGACGAGATGCCGTTCGGCCGGCCGCTCGAGGTGCTGGGCGATACGGTCGAGTACGATACGGGCGATTACCCGGACCTGCTCGACAAGACCCTCGACCATGTCCGCTGGAACGACCTCGAGGCCGAGATGGCGGAGCGCCGGGCAGCCGGCGAGATGGTCGGCATCGGGCTCGCCATGTTCGTCGAGAAGAGCGGGCTCGGGCCGCGCGACGGCGTCCGCGTCACGGTCGAGACCACCGGCGCGGTCGAGGTCGTCACCGGCGGCTCGGCGGTCGGCCAGGGCTTCGAGACCGCGATGGCGCAGATCTGCTCCGATACGCTCGGCGTCGATTACCGGCGTGTCCGAGTGGTCAAGGGCCGCACCGATCGCATCGACCACGGCATCGGCGCCCATGCCTCGCGCGCCACGGTGATGACCGGCTCGGCGACCCACGCGGCGGCGCTGCTGGTCCGCGACAAGGCCATTCGGGTCGCCGCGGAGATGTTGCAGACGCCCGCCGACTCGCTCGACGTGATCGACGGCGAGGTCGTCCGCGCCGGTTCGGACATCGGCCCTTCGCTCGGCCTCGGCGAGATCGCGACGAGCCTGCTGCCCACGTCGAAGGCGCTCGGCGACCACGAGCCGGGGCTCACCGCCGAGGGCTGGCACACGACCGATCACCAGACCTATCCCTACGGCAACCATGTCGCCGTCGTCCGCGTCGATCGTGAGACCGGTCGCGTCGACCTGGAGCGCTATTTCATGGCCTACGACATCGGCCGCTCCGTCAACCCGATGATGGTCGAGGGCCAGCTCCATGGTGGCTTCGCGCAGGGCCTCGGCGGCGCGCTTTACGAGGAGTTCGTCTACGACGAACAGGGACAGCCCCAGTCCGTCACCCTGGCCGATTATCTTCTACCGACCATGGCCGAGATGCCCGACCTCGACGTGATGGTCACCGAGGACGCGCCGAGCGCCAGGAACCCGCTCGGCATCAAGGGTGCCGGCGAGGCCGGCATTACCGGCGTCGGCGCCGCCGTCGCCGCCGCCATCGACGACGCAATCGGCCGTCCCGGCGCAATCACACGGCTTCCGGTCACGCCTCAACGGCTGAAGTTGATTCTGGACGGGTCTTGAACCCATCCACCCGCCATGATCATATCGAATAGAGGGTTGGCGCGCTGTTCAGGTCCCGTTAACCCGGTGATGGGCTAATCCGAATTTGAGCCAGTCCCACGAAGCGCGCGGAATCTTGTCACGATGTCAGACGCCAACAACGAAATGATGTGGACGCGGCGGCGTTTCTTTTACGCCGCCGGCGTAGCGGCCGGGATTCCGGTCCTGGTCGGGGCGAGAACGGCCCTGGCCGCCGGCCAGCAGCGCTATCCCGACATTATCGGTTCCATCACCCATTACGTGACCCAGGAGGACGAGACGCTGCTCGACCTCGCGCGCTGGCATGGCCTCGGCTACACCGAGATGATCGCGGCCAATCGTGGTATCGATCCGTGGGTGCCTGGCGTCGGGGTCAAGCTGACCATCCCGGGGGCCCATATCCTACCCGCCGCGCCGCGCGAGGGCATCGTGCTCAATCTCGCCGACCAGCGGCTTTACGTCTTCCATTCCGAGTCCGCGTCGGTCGAATCGGTTCCGATCGGCATCGGCAGATCGGCCTGGGGGACGCCGACCGGGCGCACCGAGGTGGTGCGCAAGCGCGCCAACCCGGCCTGGTACGTACCAAAATCGATCCGCGCGGAAGATCCCGAGCTGCCCGCCGTGGTGCGGCCGGGCCCGGACAATCCGCTTGGCCAATACGCCATCAACTTGGGCTGGCCGAGCTATCTGCTGCACGGCACCAACGAGCCCTATGGCGTCGGGCGACGGGTCAGCCACGGCTGCGTCCGGCTCTACCCCGAGGACATCTCGCGGTTGTTCATCGAGATCCCGATCGGCCTGCCGGTCACGGTGGTCGACCAAGAGATTAAGCTCGCTTGGGCCGGCGACGCGCTGATGATGGAGGCCCACCCGAGCCAGCAACAGGCCGACGCGCTCGAGGCGGACGGCAAGTTCGGCCCGGCCAAGCCGGCCAAATACGAATACCAGATTCTCGACGCCGCGGGCGCCCATGCCGCGCGGCTCGACTGGCAAGCCGTTACCCGCGCGCTCGACGAGCGCACAGGCATGCCGGTCGCGATTCTCAGAACCGCGACCAGACCCAATTCGGAAAGTTAGGGAAGCCCGTCGAGGCCGCCGCGGCTACTTGCGCAGACGTCTCCGGAAGATGCGGTCGGCCTTGTCGCCGGCCGCCTTGGCTTCCGCCGCCGCGCGCTCGGCCGCTGCCGCCGCGTTCTCCGCTGCCCTGGCCGCCGCCTCGGCACGCCGTGCCGCGGCCTCGGCCGCCGCCGTGGCGCCCGCCGCCGCGCTCTTGGCCTCGTCGGCCGTCGTCGAGGCACGCTCGACCATCGCCTTGTCGCTGGCACCGAGTTCCGCGCAACTCACCGCCAACAGCGCTGGTAAGGCAACCAAAGCAATTCTCTTCACGAACGTCATTATCAGCTCCTTTTGGTGGCGATCCACAGTACGCGAATTATCCGCACCGGCCCCCGCGCGGGACCGCACCCAGTTGACAGGGCCATCCATACAATAAAACCCGGCTCGAAGCCAAGGGGGAGTGATTCAATTCGTTGCTCAGGTCACTCACCCGTGGCGGATCGGAGCTTACCGGTGGACAGGTCGGGCGAATTCCGAATAATGCCGCTTCGAACGACAATATGGCGCGAGAGTGGACAAATCGTTTCGATAACGCGCCTCAAAGCCACGCCGGGCGGTTTCAAGATCGGGGTAGGGTTCGATGATTCTCGGGTTCGAAGTCTTTGATTTCATTGTATTCGTCTTTATTTCGCTGCTGATCTGCATCACGCTGTGCACGCTGGCGATGGAGGCCTCGGTGCTGTTCCTGCCGGCCTTCCTGTTCCTGTTCCCGTTCATCTTCCAGAACTTCCCGTCGGTGACGCCCAACGAGGCAATCGGGCTCGCAATCACCATCGAATTCTTCGGCTACACCTCCAGCGTGACCGGATACTGGCTGCGCGGCCAGGTCGACTTCCGGCTCGGCATGAGGGTGCTGGCGATCACTGTCCCGCTCGCCATCATCGGCCGTCTGGTCGCCTACTTCGTCCCCGGCAACGGATTGTTGCTGGTGTTCGGCCTGGTCCTGCTCGCGCTCGCCTTCATCATCTTCCGCGAATACCAGGGCGAGGTTCGCCACACTTGCCTGCTGTGCGGCGATTCCCTGACGGCGATGCGCTACGAATCGGCCGAGAAGGCGGCCGAGGGCGCGGCCGTCGCCGAAGCCGATGCGGGCAAGCGAAAGCGGCCGCGGTTCAACGTCGTCTTCGACAACACCGATCGTGGAATCCTGTCGATCGGCGGCGTGTTCGGCGGTTTTGTTGGCGTCGCCATCGGCGAGATCGCCAACACCTTCCTGTCGGTCAAGAAGCAGGTGCCGGTGAAGGTCGCGACCGGAACCGCCGCCCTGGTGCTTCACATCACGATTCTTTCGGCGTTGGCGGCCAACGTCGTCATCATTTACAGCGATATCGAGTTCTTCCAGGCCAAGGAGATCGAGATCCCGTGGACGATCGCCTGGATTCTGGCCCCGGTGGTGATCATCGGCGGCCAGATCGGCTCCTACATCAACTCCAAGATCTCCGACAGGGCGCTGATCCGGGCGCTGATGACGGCCTATGTCCTGATCGGCGTCTGGGTTCTGTTCAACATCACCGTGATGTGACCACCGGTTGAGGATTCAGCGCGCCTTGCTCAGCGTGATCCGGTTGTCGGCATCATCGATGGTCAGACGGTAACGGCCGAGAAAGCTCATCCCGAGCAGCATCGTACCGCCGAGACGGCCGTCGTCGATGAACGCGACCCGCACATCTTGTTCGACCGCCTCGCCGATCTTCACCGATGCCAATATCGCCTTCTTACCGGGGACCCGGCGGTTGGCGGTTTCCATGACGCCGTTCTCCAGCGCCTCCGCCTCGTAGCCCAGCCGCTCGATCAGCGACGACGGCAGAACGATCGTCGACGCACCGGTGTCGACGACCATCGGTACCGTCACCCGGTCGCCGTCCGGCCCGGTCAGGACACCGATCACCACGTGATGGGCGCCGCGCCGCGATGTCTCGATGTCGATCGACTCGGGCGGCGGCACCACCCGGGTCTTGCGCCCCATGATCATCACCGATTCGACCCCGCCGCCAGGCTTGCGGACGAGCATGTAGTTGTGGTGGGCGAGCAGCGCCTCGATGCGCCGCCCCGGCGGTCCGGATACGGCCGGGGCAGGCTGATCGCCGACGGTCTCGATCCCGCGCACGACAATGCCATGCGCCGCGGCCAGCTCGGCCAGCACCGCGCGCAACGACCCCGCCGCGGCCGGCCGGTCGGTCTGGGCGCCGGCGGCACCGGCCAGCATCAGCACGGCGATCGCAAGCAACGTCGCCGGCGTCTGCCACCGACACCTCATGCCTCGAACTCGCGAAGCGCAGCGGAGCGCCGGCCAAGCGCGATCCCGCCGTTCCGCATGCGCGTGCGCACTGGACTGTCGATTTCGATCATTCCAAGTCTCCCCGCGTCGCAGCACCCGGCTCGGACCTCCGAGCCTTAGAGGCGTCGCGCCGGCGCCAACTCGCCGAGCCGAGCCTCGATCATAGCAGCAGTTGGGATGCTTTGCTGAGCACCGATCTCGAGGCATGCGAGCCCGGCGGCAACCGACGCGTGCGCCAGCGCGTCCGCGACGGGTGCGCCGTCGTCGAGCGCAGCGGCGAACACGCCGGCGAAGGTGTCGCCGGCGCCCGTCGTATCGCGCGGCTCGATGGCGAGCGCGTCGATGCCCCAAGCCTCGCCAGCCCCGAAGGCGACGGCGCCATCGCCTCCCAGCGTCACCACCGTCAGGCAGTCCGACCGTTCGGCCAGCCAGCGCGCCGCCGCGACCGGGTCGGGCTCGGATGATCCGAGGGCGCCGGCCAACATCGTCGCTTCGATGCGGTTGACGATCAGGACGTCGAGCGCGGCGAGCGCAGCCTCGGGCATCTTGGCGGCCGGTGCGGCGTTGAGCACGACGCGCGCGCCCTCATCGCGCGCGCGCGCGATGAGGGCCGCGATCTCGCCGAGATCGACCTCGAGCTGAAGGACCACCGTGGTATCGCTATGCAGCACGGTATCGGGGACGTCGTCCGCGCGGGCGTCGCGATTGGCGCCGCTCGCCACGACGATCTGGTTTTCGCCCGAGGGATCGACGCAGACCGCGGCGCACCCGGTCGCCCGGTCGCTCCGTGCGAGACCGGACAGATCGACGCCGTCGCGATCGAGCAACTCGAGCGCCGTCGCCGCGAAACCGTCGCGCCCGACGCAGCCATACATCGACACAAGGGCGCCCGCCCGCCTCGCCGCCAACGCCTGGTTCGCCCCCTTTCCGCCCGGCAATGCCCGATAATCCGGCGCCAGCACCGTCTCGCCCGCTCGCGGCAACGCCGGCGCCTCGAACACCAGATCGACGTTGATCGAGCCGAAAACGACGATCATCGCGGTTCGCTCCCCGTGGGTGTGCCAGCACAAGATTACGGCAGAGGATCAATTCGGGCGACATCCGATTGCTTTTTTTGTATCTTCCGCCTGCCCTGCGCCGCCCGGATGGATGCGTGCCGTTGGGCGCCGAGCCCCGCGACGGACGGGAGAAATACTTTCGTTAACGTTTCGCCCGAATAATCGGTGCGGCGGAGCCCGCTTCGGGCCCTGAGACATCCTTGGCCATGGGACGCGAACCATGTCGGCGAAAGGCGCCAGTCCAGCGAAGATCGTACCGGTCATCCTGTCGGGAGGCGCGGGATCACGTCTCTGGCCCCTGTCGCGCGAGTCCTACCCCAAGCAGTTGTTGCCGCTGACGGCGGAGCGAAGCCTGTTGCAGGAGACCGCCGAACGGATAGCCGATGGGGCGACGTTCGACCCGCCGATCGTGGTGTGCAACGCCGAGCACCGATTCGTCATCGCCGAGCAACTGCGCCAAGTCGGGGTCGAACCCGAGAGCATCGTGCTCGAGCCGGCGGCCAAGAACACCGCGCCCGCCGTCGCCGCCGCGGCGTTGTTGCTGGCCGAACGCCAGCCCGACGCCCAGATGCTGGTGCTGCCGTCGGATCACAGCGTCGGTGACGCGGTAGAGTTCGCCAGCGCCGTGCGCACCGCCTCGTTCGCCGCCGCGGACGGCGCACTGGTCACGTTCGGCATCAAGCCGTCCCGTGCCGAGACCGGCTATGGCTACATCCAGCGCGGCAAGCGTTTCGGCACGCGCGAGGGCTGCTACGCCGTCGAGGCCTTCGTCGAGAAGCCCGACGCCGCGACCGCGCGGTCGTATCTCGAAGATGGCGGTTACGATTGGAACAGCGGCATGTTCCTGTTCACCGCCGAGACCTATCTGGCCGAGCTCGAGCAGTTCGAGCCCGATATCGTCTCGGGATGCCGGGCGGCGGTGAGGGCGGCGACGAAAGATCTCGACTTCCTGCGGCTTGCCGAGGAGCCGTTCGCCGCCATGCCGTCGCGCTCGATCGACTACGCGGTGATGGAGCGAACCGAGCGCGCCGCCGTGGTACCCGCCGACATGGGCTGGTCCGATGTCGGCTCGTGGGCCTCGCTCTGGGAGATCGGCGGCAAGGACGGCAAGGGCAACGTGCTCTCCGGCGACGTGGTGACGCGCGACGTCCGGAACTCGTATATCCGCAGCGAAGGTGGACTGGTCGCGGTTCTCGGGATCGACGATATCGTGGTGATCTCGACCGGCGACGCGGTACTCGTCCTGCCCAAAGACAGGGCCCAGGACGTCAAGGCCTTGGTCGATACGCTCAAGTCGTCCAAGCGCCAGGAAGCGACGCACCATCCCAGAGTGTACCGTCCGTGGGGCTTCTATCAGAGCCTGCACGACGGCGATCGCTTCCAGGTCAAGCGCATCTCGGTCAACGTGGGCGCCAGCCTGTCGCTCCAGATACACCACCATCGGGCGGAGCATTGGGTGGTGGTCAACGGCACCGCCGAGGTCACGCGCGGCAACGAGCAGTTCGTGCTCAACGAGAACGAATCGACCTATATCTCACCCGGCACCGTCCATCGTCTGGCCAATCCGGGCAAGGTTCCGCTCAACCTGATCGAGGTCCAGTCGGGCGGCTATCTCGGCGAGGACGACATCGTTCGCTACGACGATTCCTACGGGCGTAATTGAACGCCGCCGCCGATCGCGCGGCACCACTGTCGGCCAGCTTTACACCTGCCCTCGCGCCCGCTCCGCGGCAACCTTATAACTTATTGATAAATATGAATTTCGCCGGTTGGCACGGATCTTGCGTAGTAGATCCACAACAACAACAAATCGGCGGACAAGGTACTTAAAGTCCAAATCACTCAAACTTGAAAGGGTTGCCAAGCCCCCCACCCCACTACCCCCCCAACCCCCCGGGCAACCCCATCCAAACGGCGGCTTCCTCCCCAATGTGAGCCGCCGTTTTTTTTTGTTTTGCAAGGCTTTGCGGCAGATTGCTGAGTGTCGTCCCCGGGCTGTGGATAACTTTGGGGACAAAGCGGTGGGAATCGGGGCGAATTTTGATTTCACCTCAGATCTATATGATTTATCAATGGGTTATAGCACCTTCCCAGGTGTCTTACGTAATTTCCAAGTGTGAATATTTGTGACTTCGCCACACGATTCGTTGAACCGAGAGAGCATTTTCCTTGATGGGCGCGTCAATTTGACCAATGAATAAGACACACCCCATGCAGCGTGGGAGCGCCAAAAAAGAGATGGATTACGGCTTAACGGAAGAACACGAAGCGATTCGCCGAAACGTTGCCAAGCTTTGCGAGCGCTACAACGATGACTATTGGCTGGCGCGCGATCGCGAAGGCGGCATGCCCGAAGACTTCGTTGCCGACATCGCCGGGGCCGGCTGGCTGGGCATCGCCATGCCGGAGGCCTATGGCGGCGCTGGCCTCGGCATCACCGAGGCCGCGATCCTGATGCAGACTATCGCCCAGTCGGGCGCGGCGATGAGCGGGGCGTCGGCAGTCCACATCGGCATCTTCGGCCTCAACCCGCTGGTCGTTTTCGGCACCGACGAGCAGAAGAGCCGTGCCCTGCCCCGGCTGATCTCGGGCGAGGACCGGGCGTGCTTCGGCGTCACCGAGCCCAATTCCGGCCTCGATACGGCGCGCATCGAGACCCGCGCTGAGCGCACCGGCGAGGGATGGGTCGTCAACGGCCGCAAGATCTGGACGTCGACCGCCCAGACCGCCAACAAGATCCTGCTGTTGGCCCGCACCACGCCGATCGAGGACGGGGCCCGGTCGACCGACGGGCTGTCGCTGTTCTACACCGACCTCGACCGCGCCCAAGTCGAGGTGCGCGAGATCGAGAAGATGGGCCGCAAGGCGGTCGATTCGAACATGCTGTTCATCGACGGGCTGGAGGTCGCGGGCGACGACCTGATCGGCGAGGAGGGAAACGGGTTCCGCTACCTCCTGCACGGCTTCAATCCCGAGCGCATCCTGGTCGCCGCCGAGGCGATCGGCATCGGCCGGCTGGCGCTCGACCGCGCGGTCACCTACGCCAAGGAGCGCGAGGTGTTCGGCCGCCCGATCGGCAAGAACCAGGCGATCCAGCACCCGCTGGCCGAAAGCTGGGCCGAATTGGAGGCCGCCAACTTGATGACGTTCAGGGCCGCCGCATTGTATGACGCGGGCGAGCCGTGCGGCGCCGAGGCCAATGCCGCCAAGTACCTCGCCGGCGAAGCCGGTTTCCGCGCCTGCGAGCGCGCCGTCATGACCCATGGCGGCATGGGCTACGCCAAGGAGTTCCACGTCGAGCGCTATCTGCGCGAGGTCCTGATCAACCGCGTCGCCCCGGTCAGCCGCGAGATGATCCTGAATTTTATCGGTGAGCGCGTGCTCGGGCTGCCGCGCTCATATTAGGGGTCGCGATAGACGGGCTTGGGCGGGGCAGCGGCCTCGACCAGTTCGTCCATGCGCTCGTTGTCACGCTGGGCCAGCCGCTCGGCCTGGGACTTGGCGGTCAGGTACGGGTTGGGCCAGGCTTGCGGCTGGTAGCCGTAATGCGCCGCAGCCCGTAGCGTGAAATGCGGGTCCATCAGGTGCGGGCGGGCCAGCGCGCAGAGGTCCGCGCGCCCGGCGGCGGCGATGGTGTTGACCTGATCTGCCGTCGTGATGTTGCCGACCGCCATGGTCGGTATTTGGGCCTCGTTCCTGACCTGGTCGGAGAACGGGGTCTGGAACATGCGGCCGTAGACCGGTTCGGCCTCGGTCGAGGTCTGGCCGGCCGAGACGTCGACGATGTCGCAGCCGCACGCCTTCAGCATCTTGGCGATCTCGACCGCGTCGTCACCGGTGAGCCCGCCGTCGTCGACCCAATCGGTCGCCGAGATGCGCACCGACATGGGCTTTTCTTCCGGCCACGTCGCGCGGACCGCATCGAACACCTCGAGCGGAAAGCGCATGCGGTTTTCGAGCGACCCGCCGTAGTCGTCGTCGCGCACGTTGCTCAGTGGCGAGATGAACGACGACAGCAGGTAGCCATGCGCCATGTGAAGCTCGATCATGTCGAAGCCGGCCTGTTCCGCCATGCGAGCGGCGCCGACGAAGTCGCCCAGCACCCGGTCCATGTCGGCACGGTCCATCGCGCGCGGCACCTGGCTGTGCGGCAGGTACGGAATCGCCGACGCCGAGATGATCGGCCAGGCGCCGTCGTCCAAGGGCTCGTTGTCGCCCTCCCAGGCGCGCTTGGTCGCGCCTTTGCGCCCGGCATGGGCGAGTTGTAGGCAGATCCGGGCTGAGCTGTTGGCATGGACGAATTCGACGATCTCGGCCCAAGCGGTAACGTGTTCGGGCTTGTACATGCCGGCGCAGCCGGGCGAGATGCGCCCGTCGGCCGAGACGTCGGTCATCTCGGTGAACACGAGACCGGCGCCGCCGACGGCAAAGCCGCCGAGATGGACCAGGTGCCAGTTGCCGACCGTGCCGTCGTCGGCCGAGTACTGGCACATGGGCGAGACCACGACGCGGTTCTGGACCGTCATGCCGCGCAGGCGAAACGGCGTGAACATGGGCGGCGGCGGATCGTTGACCGAAACCTCGGTAAATCCCTGGCGCCGCACCGAATCGGCGAACCAGCGGTCGATGCCGTCGACATATGCCCTGTCGCGAGTCGCCAGCGCCTCATAGGTCATGCTCTTGGTGCGGGCGAGGAAGTTGAAGACGTATTGCTCTGGCTCGAAGTCGTCGTAGCGCCGGGCGTTCTCGTACCATTGCAGGCTGATCAGCGCCGATGACTGCAGCGCGCCAACCTCGTCGCGCCTGGCGTCCTCGTAGGCCTGAAGCGCCGTCGGCACGTCGTCGTTCGCGTTCAACGCCGTGCTCAGCGCGGCCGCGCCCTCCATGGCGATCTTGGTGCCCGAGCCGATCGAGAACTGCGCCGTGTGCACCGCGTCGCCCAGCATGACCACGTTGTCGAAATGCCAGTGCCGGCAGTCGACGACCGGAAAGTCGCGCCACAGCGAGCGGTTGGCGAGCAATGGATGACCGTCGAGCTCTTCCCGGTACAGGTCCTCGAAATAGGCGATCGTGTCGGCCTCGCTCGCCGTGTCGAGACCGGCGTTGCGCCACGTATCCTCGTGGCATTCGACAATCCAGGTGGTCGCGTTGTCGGCGTATTGATAGGCGTGGACATAGAACCAGCCATGCTCGTTGGGCCGGAAAATGAAGGTGAACGGCCCGAAGGTCTTGGTCGTGCCGAGCCAGACGAACCTGGTCTTGCGCTTGTCGATACGCGGCTTGAAGCGGTCGGCGTAGGCCTCGCGGACGGTCGAGTTGACGCCGTCGGCGCCGACCATCAGATCGGCGTCGCGAAACTTGTCCACGTCGGTGATATCGGCCTCGAAGTCCATGCGAACGCCGAGCGCCTCGGCGCGCTCCTGCAGCAAGCTCAGCAACCGCTGGCGCGAGATGCCGCAGAAGCCGTGGCCGGAGGATCGGATCGCGCGATTGCGGTAGCGCACCTCGATCGTGTCCCAGTAGGCGAACTCGCCGGTGATGCGCTCGTAGCTCTCCGGGTCGAAGCCGAGGAAGTGGCTCAGCGTCGCATCCGAGAACACGACGCCGAAGCCGAACGTGTCGTCCGACCTGTTGCGCTCGAAAAGGTGGATCTCATGCGCCGGATCGGCCTTTTTCATCATGATGCCGAGATAGAGCCCGGCCGGCCCGCCGCCGATGACGTTCACTTTCAACGCGCAATTCTCCGTTTGGGAAGATCGTTCTTTCGTTGCGTGCAAGATAACGCAGAATCGGCGCTGCGTATCGCCGATCTGGCGTTTTACGTTATGCTGAGCGCGAACCCGCACCGAGGATAAAGTCATGCCGTTCTTCAAATCCATGGCCGCCGATTCCGGGCCCGGCAACGTATTCACCGCCTACCCCGAGATCTACGAGCCGTGGTCGCGGATGAGCCAGGCGCTGATGAACGGCCCCTCGGACCTGAGCCCGGGCGAACGCGAGATGATCGCGGCCTACGTCGTCGGCGTCGCCGAGTGTGATTACGCCTACGCCGCGCACACCGCCGCCGCCTACGCGTGGGGCATCGCCGACGGGCTGATCGATCGGTTGCTCGATGATTTCGACGCGGCGCCGGTGGAGGACCGGTTCAGGCCGTTGCTCGCCTACGTCCGCAAGCTGACGCTGAGCCCCACCGCCATGACGCAGGAGGATGCCGATGCGGTGTTCGACGCGGGCTGGGACGAGAAGGCGCTGCACGACGCCATCGCCGTGTGCGCCCGGATGAACTTCATGTGCCGCCTGGTGGAAGGCTACGGGTTCACCCCGATGGACGCCGGCCGCGCGCGCGAGAACGCGGAAAGCCGCAAGCGCCTCGGCTACAAGAATCTCTATCCCGATTTCGTCGACGAGGACGGTGACGGCGCTTGATCTCAAGGACCGTTGGAATCAATCCGCCGGACGATAGCTCGCGAGTGCCTGTTCGAGGATCTCGCGAACGGGCTTCGATCCGTCGAGCTGCCGCAATTTCCGGCTCTTGATCCTCCACCCCTCGGGAGTTCGCGCGAGCGTCCATCGGTTGGCGACGACGCGGTGGATTCGAAATCCCGGCGAAGAGCCGTGATTGGGCAGTTCCCGGTCGTCGCCGAGCGCGTCCGGGTGGAGAATCTGTATGTACGACGTGACATAGGCCGCATCGCCTTCGATTTCGATACGCGGCAATCCGGTGAAATGCGCCATGCCGCCGTCGATCGCCTGTTGGTGCTCCGGCGACAGCGTTATCGCGCCAATTGCCTCGTTGCCGACCGCGCCGACGAGACCTTCGCCGCGGTCGAAGACACCGTCTTCGGTGTAGACGGCGCGGGTGTAATAGTCGGCGCCGGTATCGGCGCTTGGCGGGTGCGAAGCGATCAGATCGTAAATCTCTAATCTGTCCTCGATATCCCGCAGTCGCGCGTCCAGCGACTTGTCATTCTCGCCGTGATCCAAGTTCTTCCCTCCTCGGCCAGCCGCCAATAATCGCGGTCATGCGGATTCCATCGAGATTCAGATCTGATCCGCCGTGGCTCGTTTTTCGATCGGCGATCATAGCACCGGATCAAGAATTTCCGTCACAAGTGATCAAATTTCGTTCTCGACCCAACATCGAGGGTCATGTCCCGGGCGCGAAGTGATCCACCCCCATTGAAGTGGTCCACCCTGATGTATGTAACTGGCATCGAGGAGGACCGATATGCCAAGGAAGCGCTACAAGCCGGAAGAGAT
>PVBE011977537.1_pt1 | contig 24927 bp, 28 predicted proteins | sample 1631181 | NCBI WGS metagenome assembly PVBE01 (sample SAMN08397723, study PRJNA350692) | Marine metagenome, whole genome shotgun sequencing project. | isolation source: water | place: Pacific Ocean | collected 2012-04 | reverse complement strand
GAAGCTGATATATAAACGTTTTTGTTTTATATGTGTATTTAGCCTAACAATTAAATACGAAAAACCTTTCTATTCTTAATAAAATAATCAATTCCTGAAACCACTGTAAACAGAGTAGCTGCCAACATCATAATCCAAGAATACCTCAATCCAATAATCACAGCAATAATGCCAACAAACTGAGATATAGTTTTAGCCTTTCCTAATTTGCTTGCATGTATTATACCTCCATGTTTTGACGCTGCTAACACCCTTAACCCTGTTACAGCAAATTCTCTTGCTATTATAAGGAAAACCATCCATGCGGGTATGCCTTTTCCTATAAGAAATATTAAAGCTGCTGATACAAGCAGTTTGTCTGCCAATGGGTCTATCAGTTTGCCAAGCTCTGTCACTTCTTTTCTTTTCCTTGCAATATAACCATCTAACGCATCTGTCAATGCTATTAAGAGGAACATGACTGCAGCTATATACTTAACATTCCAAACAAGAAACAACACAAAAACAGGTATAAGAAGTATTCTAAGCAGTGTTATTTTATTTGCAAGGTTCATCCTAATATGTTCTTAAAAACCACAATATTTAAATCTAACTATTAAAAAGTAAGTATCTATGGAACCTAACAGCCAGATGACTCCCGAGCAGGCACAGGCTATGCAGGAAAAGGTCAAAAACATGAGCCCTGAAGAGCTCAAGGAATTTCAGAAACAGCAGTGCATCTTCTGCCATATTGCAGAGGGCAAGATGCAGGCTAAAAAGGTTTATGAGGATGATAAGGTTATCGCTGTTCTGGACATAAATCCTGCCAACGCAGGCCATATACTTCTTTTGCCAAAGGAACATTATGCTATAATGCCTTTGATGCCTGATGACTTGATAAGTTATATTTCAATGGTTGCTAAAGCGCTCTCTAACGCAATGCTAAAAGCTCTGAAAGTTGAAGGTACTAACATCTTTATTGCTAATGGAATGAGCGCAGGCCAGAAAGCTCAGCACTTCATGATGCATATCATCCCAAGGAATAAGAATGATAACCTTCCATTGACTGTTCCTAAGATGGCTGTCAGCAAGCCTGACATGGAGAAACTCAAAGAAATTGTCACAAAGAAGGTTAATGAAATCTTCGGCATAAAGGAAGAGAAGCCTAAGAAAGCAGAAGATAAAGAGAAGGAAAAGAAAGAAGAAAAGAAGCCTAAGAAAACAAAACAAAAAATTGTTGACGCAGAGTTCAAAGAGATAGAGAAGAAAATCAAGAAGAAATCAACAGCTAAGAAAAGTAAAAAAAAGAAGGAGGAAGAGGAAGCTAGCCTTGACGATATTACTAACGTCCTGAATAATTTATAAAATGCCTGACTGCCAATTTTGTAAGCAAATCAAAAGCAAAGAGAACATGATTTATGAGGATGACAAAGCTGCCGCTTTCCTTGACTCATCTTTCCCTGGTAAAGTAACTATTATACCTAAAGAGCATTATCCAATTATAGAAAATGTGCCTGACTTTGTGGTAGGCCATCTATTCATTATTGCCAACAAGCTTTCCAAGGCATTGTTTGAATGCATTAACTCAACTGGCACTAACATTATTGTCAACAATGGCATTACCGCAGGCCAGACAATTCCTCACTTCTGCATTAATATAATTCCAAGGAGAGAGAACGATAATATTAACCTTCAATGGCAGCCTAAACAGTTAAGCGATGATGAGATGGAATCAGCAGAACTTCAGCTTAAAGAAGAGACAAAGAACATTGGCCAGTTCGATAAGGAAAAGAAAGAGCCTGTAAAGCTAGAGAAAAAGACAGAGAAGATAGAACAGAAAGACGGCGAAGAGAATTATCTTGTTAAGCAGTTGAGAAGAATTCCTTAGAGCAATCCCAAAATCAAGTTTCCCCATATCAAAGAAACAATATAAGCCATCAGGAACACTGGTATAAATGGCATTCCTATTTTTATCAGAACTTTGCCAATCTTCCCTTTTTCTTTCAGCTTAATCAATTTATGTATCTGCTCTTTCTCAATTCCTAAATCTTTAGGTCCTGTTATATACTCTCCTTTTATTTTAACCTCTTTTGCTATCCAGTCACCTTCTGTCAACTGTTCAGGCTCTACATATTTGAGCATGCACACCTTTTCAACAGCTTTGATAAACACCCAAAGGTATAATGTGAGAAAGGTTATTGTCAGCAATGAAACCATCATCATGCTTAGCATCACATCTTTAACTATAATCAAATAACCAAGCACTAATACAGAGATACCCAGAAAGATTCTTTTCACTATTACTATACGCCTGTTTTTCAGCAACCTCCCTGCCTCTTTTGAGAATTTCTTAAAATTAGAAACAACAAGCACAAAACTCCATACCATGCCATACACAGCTCCAACAAGAAGTATGTTTATTATAAATGTCACCAGCAGACTTGTATAACTGAAGTTAAACCCTATCAATGCCCCAAGGCCAATAAGCATCTTACTATCCCCACCACCCCATTGCGCAGTATAGAACATTAGGTAAGCAAATATAAGGAATATCAACGCTCCTGAAACAGAATAACCAAAAAAGAGCCAGTTTGAGGTTATAAGAGAATATATAAGGCTTATTGCCAATCCAGAGATTATTAAGCTATAGTTTAGCCAATCAGGCACTTCTCTTGTCTTTATATCCGTTATTGAAGCGATTATTAAGGCAGTTATAATCACAATAATCAGTATAATTTCTATCATTATACTCTTTAAAAGATAAAATTTTATAAATATTACTACATACTTACTATAATATAGTAAAATCCAGTAAAATGTTAAATAAAATCATGCAGCTTCTGATTAAGAGAAAGAAAGACGGTTTACCAAGACATATTGCCATTACAACAAACGGAAAGATTGACTGGGCTAATAAAAACAACAAGTCCATAAACGAGGTTTATCAAAAATGTTTCCAGATAATATATGACATAATGAAGACGGTTGTTCGCATGGATATGCCTATAATAACAATCTATCTTATGCCTTATAGAGAAGAAACCAAACATTTGCCAAATGTTATTGACAATCTTATCAGCTTCTTTAAAGAATTGCCTAATAATGAGTTCATCCATAAGAATAAGGTAAAGGTCTCAGTCTGGGGAAAATGGTATGAGCTGCCTGACAGGATTATTGAACCTGTCAAAGATGTCATAGACAGCACAAAAGATTATGACAGTTTCTTCCTTAACCTATGCATTAACTATAATGGAAAGGAAGAACTGCTTGATTCATGCAGGCTTATTGCAAGAAAGATAAAAGCAGAGAAGCTTGAGCCTGAATCCATAGATCGAAGCCTATTCAAGGATAATCTTTATTCATCTCAGTTCTTACCTATCGATTTGGTTATCAAGAATGGAAACAGAAGGATTCCTAACCTATTATTATGGGATTCTGCTAATTCAAAGGTCTTCTTTACAGAGAAAAGCTTCCTTGAATCAGGTAGTAATGATATTGTAAAGGCCATTGAGTTTTATAAAAGTAAACAGTAATTCTCCAATATCCTCCAAAAAACAACAATCTTTATAAACAAAGTGTAACTACTCTCTAATAATTAGAGAGATAATAATGACTAAAAACTTAAAACTAATAGGAAGTTTTCTGATAGTACTACTTTTAGCAGTTTTTGTTGCTGCTGTAGGCGATTTTGATATTCAACATTTATCAGCAACAAGCTTTACTGTAAACCCAGGAGATGTTATTTCCGGGAATATTTCAATAAATAACACTAATACAACTAATGCAATAACAGTAAGCTTTCCTACAACAGTTAAACTAGTAAGCTCTAATTATAATTACACAACTAATATTAACTATAATATTTCAACTACATATTCATTAGCTAATAACACAAAAGAGTATGTAAGCTATGATATAACAATACCTTCTGATGCTTATGGCAGTAGTTACACAGCAAATGTCAATATTACTGCAGGAACAGGCAATTGGGACAGTTTTACTCTAAATCCTATTACAGTTAGCTCAAACTCAAGCTTAACAGCTACAGATATTACTACAAGCATTGTAAAAGGCTATAATAAGAAAGAAAGCATCACTCTTACAAATACTGGAAATACAAATATAACAGGCATTACTTATACCAAAACTGACTTAACAAAGGGAACTGATACTATTCCTTCTGGAAGCATTATTTTAGAAAGTGTATCCAGTATAGATTATAAAGGTTCAGCAACTGTTAATGCAACTATTAACACTGTTTCCAACCAGGCAACTGGTGTATACACAGGAAATATTACCACAAATTATGGTGGAAAGTCTGTTGTTTCACAATTAACTGTAACCATTGAACCTGTTACAATGAGCTTTTCAGCTGCTGACAGGTCAACTACATGGGTAAAAGGACTTTCTTCATCTGAAACTGCAATTTTTACTATTAATAATACAGGCAATGTTAATCTTACAAATGTTAACTGGACAATAGGAGCTCTTACTTATGGGGGCAACAATCTTATTGCAGGCATAACACCTGACATAACATCAACAAGTTTAACACCTGGAGAATCAAAACAGGTTACATTTACTGTAACAGGCATTCCAGCAAACCAGACAGTTGGCAGTTACACAGGAGACGTAACATTCAACTGGGGAACAGGTAACCAAACTAATTCAACACTTACTGTAAATGTTGTAAACCCTACCTATTCCATAATAACCAATCCAACTTCTGTCACTTTTGGCAATATTGACCAGAACACTAACACAAGCGTTAATTTTAATATTATCAATAATGGTAACGCTCCTTTAAGCAATGTCAACATTGCTTCAACCTTAGCAACCAGGTATAACTTACAGATGAGCCCTACTTCTTTGGGAACATTATCAGTTAATGAAAGCAGGCAGATAACCGTAAGCTTGCTTATTCCAGAAGATGAAACAACTAATGATCATTCATTAGGTAGTATTAGCCTTACCAGTAATGAATATAACACATCTTTCGGCCTTTACGCTGATGTAAGAGGCAAACTCGATATTTCAGATATAGATGTATGGGTAGATGGCGATTCTGATAAGAACCTTAACGATGGCGATTCAATTGACGAAAAAGCAAGACCTTCATCAACTGTTAAGTTTGATATAAGGCTTGATAACAGGTTTAGTGATGATGACGATGTAAAGATTGAAGATGTCGAAGTCACAATTATAATTGAAGAAGTTGATGATGGAGACGACATTGAAGATACTCTAAGCAAATTCGACTTAAAACCTGATAAATGGAAAAGAGTACAGCATGAGTTCAAGCTTCCTTTAAATGTTGAAGAAGGCACTTATAATGTTGTTATAACCGCTGAAGGCGAAGATGAAAACGGAGTTACTCATATTAATGAAGCAAAGCTTTATCTTGAACTAGATAAAGAAAGCCATGAGATTGTAATCAGCAAGTCTAGCTCATCTCCTAAAGAAGTAAGCTGTGGAAACAGTTTTGTGCTTGATGTTACTGCAACTAATATAGGCTCTCATAGCGAAGACGAGGTTATCATAAGCATAATCAGTACTGAACTAGGGGTTAATATCAACGAAGAGACACCAGAACTTGACAAAGATTATGATGATAATGAGAACAAGTTCAACAAGGATTATACAATTGAAGTGCCAGAGAACAAAGCTGCAGGCAGATATCCTATTGATATAAGAGTATATTATGATACAGATGAGATAAGCGATCATGTTAGAGAATTTATCACAATAAAAGCATGCAGTGATAGTGACGATGACGATTCAACCACTGACACATCAGATGATTCAGTTACTCTTATAACTGGTAATGATGGAGATGACACTATGCCTCCAACTATACAGCCTGATGTTCAGCCTTGGACTCAAGACGCTGTTGACAGCACAACCAAAATAACCTTTACTAAATCAAACGCTTATGTGGCACTGCTTGTATTAGCTAATATAGCTTTAGTAGGAGTAGTTGGTATTATGGTTGCTAAGTTCCTGTTCTTAAGACCATAATTAATATTTCTTTTTAATTAATATTCTTCTACTTCAGGAATATCTATTTTAATTTCTTCTTCATCAGGTTCTTTATTCTCTTCAGAACTTTCTTCCTTTTCTACATCATTATTAGTCTCAGGGTCATTGAATATGCTTCCAAAGGCTGTCTCAACCTTTTCTATCTCTTCCTTGTCTGCAACACTGCTTTCAGCAGCAGCATTATCATCAGAGAATATGTTGCTCTTATTCACATAAACATCCTTATTTTCTACTTCAAGAAGGTTGGAAAGCATTTGTATTATCTTCTTTATTTCATCTTTACTGTCTTCTTTTGTGTCTATTGTGATTTTCATAAGGATTTTATTGAAAGCGGAAGTTAAAAAAGGTTTCTATTTAATTTTGTTTTAGAAGTTATAACCATTGAGTAATAGTAAAATATATAAATGAAGAGTTATTTCTAATAAAAAATCCCAATCGCAGCAAGCTGCGGGGTATTTTTAGTATTTAGTTTGCGTATTAAGCCGATGCAAGCATCGGGGTATAAAACCCAAACTAAATAATTAAATAAGTGATAAAATGTCTAACAAAGAATTAAGACAAGACCTAAGGATAAGAGGAGACAACTTAGCAGAGCTTGCTAGAAAGCTTCATAGCATAATCTCAAGTGACAACCCAGACGCAAGTTCAGTTGGTTTTGAATATCAAACATATTCTTATCCAAGATATCATGAAAAGAAAGATGATGATGAAGGAACAATTGAACACTTCTTTGAAAATTTAGCTGCTTTAAGTCCAGAGAATGTCGTACATGAAGATGAAAAAGGAAACGTACTATTAGATGAAGAAAGTATTGTTAGCCTAGTTTCTCAGTATGACAAAAAAGGTAAGATGATATTTATTCTTACACAATCTTCTAATTTTGATGATGCCCCTAAGATAAATAATATGCAATCACATATTGAAAACTCTGATTTAAACCTTACTTTAAAAGATAAAAACTTGGAAGAAGGATTAACATACAGGGTTAAATGCGGCAAAAAAGAAGGTAAGGGAGCTGCATATGTTGGATTACAAATAAAAAGGGTTGCCTATACGAGAATTGAAAAAAGATTAATGAAAGCAAAACAAAGATTGATGAAAGGTTATTCAGGGAAAGTTATAAGACATTTCTCAAAACCTGAACAAAGAGAAAAAGTGAAAGATGGCTTAAGAGAAGTTAGAGGAAAATTAAAGACCCTAGCAGATTACATAAGTCTTTGTTCAAAGCCATTATATATGGATATAGAAATATATGGAAAAGAGAACATGTCACCAAGAGAAGATACAGAAGCGCTTACCATAGGAAAACTTTTCCCAAAACAAGTATTATAGAACTAAAGAAATTTCTATCCCTGCAAAACAGAGCCTTCAAGAACAGGCAAATCTAACTTACTTACATCTTTTCTAAACTCTTCTATTGTTTTTATATCATCTCTGTTCACATAAAAGTATTCAATTTCCCGGGATTTAATTTCCTTTGGCATTCTACAATGATATATTTTACATTGCATTGGTTTTATTTCCTGTATACCACATTCCATCCTTCCTTCTTTTAAGAAGTATCCTAGAATATGAAACATTCTTATTGCTTTCTCTTTAACAGTTTCAATAGGTCTCTCTATTTTAGATTCAATTTCCTCTAATTGAACCTGTTTTTCTCCTTTTCTAACAGCAAAGATACAAAGAGACTTATACTCTTTTGGCACATATCCTTCCTTAAAAGAAACAATTTTTTTATTAAAGAACTTATCAAAATCTTCTGCTCCTAAATAATCAAGCACTTGTTGCGCTTCTCCTTCAAACAAAAAAGGAGGATTATAACAACAATATGTGCTTCTACAATTACAACTATATTCACTTGTTATCTTCAGTATTTCATCCAATGGTGTGGTTGCTTTGATTTTTGGATTAGACATATTCATTAAAGAATTTAAATTTATTTTTAAAGATTAGGTATTTATTACTTGTCAAGAATGAATTAGAAAACCCTTCCAAAATTCATATAAATATTATTCACAACTTCCTGTTCATCCATTCTCTTAATCTCTGCTATTTTCTTTATTGTTTCTGTTATAAAAGCAGGCTCATTCCTTTTATCTTTGTAAGGAGAAAGGTATGGCGCATCTGATTCTGTAAACAACTGTGATAAAGGAACTTCTTTCACAAGCTCCTGGAACTGCTGCGTTCTCACAACAATAGCAGGTATGGAAAAATACCATCCATTCTCTTGTATTCTTTTAACTAATTTCTTCTTGCCGCAGAAACAATGCATTATCACTTTCTTTAGCTTAAAGCTTTCAAGTATTTCTATGCATTCTTCTTCAGCTTTCCTTGAATGCACTATCACAGGCTTCTTTAATTCTTCAGCTAATTTAAGCATCTCCTTGAAATCTTCTATCTGCCCTTCGTCTCTGCCATTCACAAAGTCTAAGCCAATTTCTCCTATTGCAACAATATTATCTTTATTAGCTTTAATAAAGTCAATCTCTTTAAGAACATCAAACTCTTCTAATTTAAGAGGAAACTCACCATCCTTAGTTTCTCTTTTTAAAGCTGACCTTGGATAAACTCCCAGAGAACATTGTATAATATCATATTTCTTAGCAAGCTTTAATGCCTTCCTATTAGTCTCAGGGTTAATGCCAGCAGTAATCACTGCTTTAAACCCAGCTTTCTTTGCATTTTCTAGTACTTCATCTAAGTCATCCTTAAAGAGTTCAAGATGTGAATGAGTGTCTGTTAGTAATTTCATTTTAATTAACATAAGCACCTAGTATCCAGGCTTCTATATTATCAAAGTCTCCTAATTTCTTTAAAGCTTTGTCTTGTATTTGCCTTATTCTTTCTCTGCTTAAATGGTATTTATCACCAGCCTCTTTTAATGTTAATGGAGTTCTTCCATTCAGTGCAAATCTATCTCTTAAGACATCTGCTTCTCTTTCAGTTAAAGTTTCCAAGACCGAGTCAATTGTTTCAATCAAAGCGTCATTTAAAGCATCTTCTTCCATATCATAACTTAAATCCTCCATGAAATCTACTAGACTTGAAAAAGCCCCATCGTCTCCTGTAGGAACATCAAGAGAAACAGGTTGCATATTATCAGCATCTAATGTTCTTTCTACTCTCTCAACCGCCATATTCAAGTTTTCTGCAACTAATTGTAAATTTGCTTCATATCCTATTTTTTCAAGTCTTTTTTGTTCTTTTCTTATTCGATTCAATTCAGAAACTCTATTTATTGGCATTCTAATCGTCCTGGCCTGATCAGCCAATGCCCTGAAAATATTCTGCCTTACCCACCAATAAGCATAAGAGATTAAATGGTAACCTTTCTCAACGTCAAACCTATTTACTCCTTCAATTAATCCAATATTTCCCTCATTAATAACCTCTAAAAGAGTAAGACCAAAATATTGGTATTTTTTTGCAACATTAACAACAAACCTTAGATTCGCCTTAACAAGTTTATCTTTAGCATATTTATCTCCCTTATCAGCTCTTTTGGCATACATAACTTCATCTTCTCTTGTGAGCATTGGTATTCTATTTATCTCTTTAAGATACATAGGCAAAATTTCCCTGTCTTCTCGAGAACCATTTCCTCCCACATAATCTATTTTTTCCTTGACTCTTACAGTTGCATATGGCATTTTTAATTAGACTCCCTCCTTATATTTCAATTCCTTATAAGAAATTATATTATAGCTTATAAAATTATTGTAACGATGCAAGAAAATATTTCCATTTAAATTTTTGTCATTAATTTCCTCATTTCCTTTATACGCATTATAGGAGATTTATGATGTACTTTTCTTTAAATTTAAGTAAAATGGGGCCGCGGAGACTTTCAAACCATTAATGGCTTTTGAACTCCGGTTACCAGACCCCCAGCCTGGTATCATTCCAAGCTAGATCACAGCCCCAAATGATTTTTCACTCTAGATAAATGTTTTTTATTTGAAAATCCTATTTCCTTTATATATATTCTAACTTCATCTTTTTTATACAAAGTAACGGAATAAGGAGTGTTTTGGATAAATGTAAGATTAAAATAGTTTGCCATCTTTTGTAAATCAGTTAATAAGTTAGACGCCCTGTTGTGAAAAGAGATATATAGTTGTTTATCACGTTTATGGTAGTGCGTACAACCATCTGTATCAATCATTCCTCTTATACAGTATCTTGAGAAAGTTTTGTTGGTTTTAATCCACTTGGGTACTTGAATATTTCTTTTTACTTTATTACCTTGACCCAAACCATATTTTTCAAGAAGTATCCTTAATTCTTTACTATAAACATATATAGATACTGATTTAGACCTTTTACTTTTATATACTTTTGGTCCTATTCCGAACAATTTCTTAAATAGTTTTTTTATATGTTCTTTAAATTCCTGTTCTTCACTACTTATAATTATTCTTATGCTATCCCTATAAATATTTCCATCACCAAGCATTATACCAATAAATTCTGCAAAATCTTGGACCTTACCTTCAAATTGTATTTTAATGGGTTTAAGATACTTTCCAAAATTTCTTTCTGAATGGAATTTTGCTTCGATTAGCTTCAATGATTTTCTAGGAATCCTGCTTATTTTTACTATTACATCCAATTGACTTTCAGAAATTGATTTGCTTTTATATATGAGATTCTTCAAATTAGTTCTTATTGATGTCTTTAATAGCTTTTTATAATACTGTCTTAGTAGTTGCCTTATTAGTAAATTAATTTTGTATCTCATGTAATTTCAGGTGCTGGAGATCAAATTTATAAATCTTTTGATAGACCAAGCTACACTACGGCCCCTTTACATAAGAAGAAAACCGCAACCAATATAAATAACTAATCAAAATAAAGATTATATGCTTACTTTAATCCTTAAATCATTATATCTTATGCTTCCTGCATATTTTGCTAATATGGCACCTATTATATGCAAGAAAATAAAGTTTCTCAATGTTCCTGTTGATTTTAATGAGAAACTTGAAGGCAAGCCAATATTTGGCAGAAATAAAACCTACAGAGGCCTGCTTGCAGGCGTGATATTTGCAGTGATTATAGCATTCATTCAATTCCTTCTTTCAAGATTTAATTTTTTCAGTAGTATTAGTATATTAGATTATTCAGAGTGGCATATTATAGGGTTCCTTTTAGGATTAGGCGCTTTAGTAGGCGATATGGCAGAATCATTCATCAAGAGAAGGCTGAACATCAAACCAGGCAAGTCATTCATACCATTTGACCAGACTGACTATGCTATAGGCGCATTAATTTTCATTTCAATACTTAATAGATTAGAATTAAGTTTTATATTCATAACTATAGCATTAAGCTTTATGCTGCACATTATTGTTAATCATCTTAGTTTCTTGTTCAAGATAAGAAAAAGTAGGTGGTAAAGTTTAGCTTGTTAAAATAAATTTATGCCAAGAATAATTAAATATCCAACAACACATCCCATGCTAAGGAAAGGCATTGCAGGATAAAACTTATCTTTCTGCCCTTTGATGAATAAAAACATTAAGGCAATTGTTACACAGACTGGTATTATTAAAGTCTTCAAAAATCCAACTAACAATGTATTCTGCAGCATAAGGCCTTTCATCACAACACCCGCAAATAATAAAGGAAATCCTATATCTCCTCCCCCAAGTATTGCATGCCTTGTCTTAACTTTCACAAGCTTCTCTGTTTTTGTCATCTTTTTAGCTTTCTTAGTCCCCATAGTAGCTTTCCCACCATAAGGTATAAGCATACCTGCAAAGATGTTTGACTTGGTTTGGAATTTTGCCAACTTTACCATATGCTTGCTTTGCCATACAGCGAACATATCATATATTGATATAAACAGAAGCAGCATGAAGGCTGCAAAGAGGTTTATCATTGGCACAAATATTGCAGCCAATCCTCCATAGATAAACAATTCAGCAACATTATGTATTATAACATTAGGCCTGTATGTTCTCCAGGCTGCAACAATAAAAGCAAGTATAGAAGCAACAAAGCTTGATATAAAAGCTGAGAACGCAAAAGCAAGGCAAAGCCAGGCAACAACAAAGAACCATGCCTTTATTATCATAACCTTCTTGAATCTTATAAGGAGCAATAGAATAACAGTACCCATTAATATTGCAAAGAATATGTAACCAAAAGAAGCTCCTCCTTCTACCTCAGGCCTTTGAAAAGATACACCTAAAATACTTGGAAGTTCTTTATATTCAGTAATCCCGCTTACAGCTGTTGCAGCATGGTCTATATATCTATCTATAATAGTCAAACCAACCACTTGAGACACAAAGAACAGAATTAATAACAGAATTGTTACTTTAAGCTCATGTTTCATCAGAAAATTAGACCAGAGAAAGTATATAAAACTATTGTATGGCCTCGCCTATAAGATAATGCACAGTTATTTTATTGATCTTAACCTTTATCCAGTCTCCCACTTCAAACTCTCCTATAACAACCACTGGCTTATACGAAGGGTTTCTTCCAACAAAACTGCCTTCTTTTCCTTTTTCTTCTATAAGGATATAACCTTCCCAGTTTTTCCATTTCTTGTTACTTTCAAAGGAAACATAATCAAACACTGAAGTGATATGAGTTGACCTCTTTTTTGTTTCATTGCCATGGACCTGCTTAAGCTTTGCAGCTTCAGTTCCCTTATGCGGCCAGAACCTTGACCTGTTAAGCACATCCGGCTTTATCTCATTTATTAGGTTAATCGTCTGCTTGAACTCTTCTTCAGTTTCTGTGGGAAAGCCTGCTATCACATCTGTTGAGATTGTAATATTTGGTATTGCCTCCCTGAATTTATTTATGATTTTTTTAAAATCTTCCACTGTATGTCCTCTTTTCATCAATTTCAAAACTCTGTCAGAGCCTGACTGCACTGGCAGATGAATAAATTTGAACATCTTTTCATGCTTAAACGCTTCTATAAGCTCATCAAGTATTGGCAGCACATTCTTAGGGTTCATCATTCCAACTCTCACTCTAAAATCTCCTATCTGCCTGCAGATTTTGTTTAGAAGTTGTGGAAGCAATACTTTTTCTTCAGCTTTAACAGGAGTTTTATCTAAATTATAGCACGCATTATCTTGTGAGGTTATCCAGACTTCTCTGCAATCTTGCTCAACCGATTCTTTTACCTCTCTTATTATTTCTTCAACAGGAAACGAATAGAATTTGCCCTTTATTAACCTTGTATTGCAGAACGAACAATTATTAGTGCATGAGTTAGAGATGGGAATTATGCTTATTGCCTTATTCTTCCTTAGCCTTGGCAGTGCAATCTTAGGCTCTTCCTCATATGCCATTACTTCCACAAGATTGTCATTAATGGTTTCCTCAACAACTTCAACAATTTTTGCTATATTATGAGTATTGATTAAAGAAACGTCTGCAATCTTTCTTATATCACCTATGATTTGTTTCGGTATGCAACCTGCTATTATCAGCTTACTATGAGGATACTCCTTGCTGAAATATTCTATTTCCTTTAATGCAGTGCTTATTGAAGGCCGTTTAACTGCGCAGATTGATAGTATTATTACAAATGCATCTGCTGGCGTATTTACTAAGTTAAAATCTGCCTCCTTTAATAGGCCAAGCATCATTTCAGCTTCTGCTACATTGTTAGAGCAGCCATGCACTTTTAGATAGATGTTCATATTAATGAGAAATCGTTGGTATTATTTAAATATAGCTTCTAAAATGTTCGTTCTTCTATTAAAACCAACAACTTTAAATACAAGCAATACTACAACAATCTTATAAAGATACTAATACAATATTAAAGTAGTATTACAACAATACTGCAATAAATCAAAAATGCCAAAAAGCGACAAAAGATTGATGGTGCACGTGTACCTGACAAAGAAAGAAAAGAAGAGGATAGAAGAAGAGGCAGAGGAATTAGGTATATCTCTTTCTGCTTATATCAAGGTAAGGTTATTCAGCAACAAATGAAAAAGAAAAGCAGGCATATCAGCAAAAAGAGCATTATTGTCCTTATCACAATAGTAATAGTTATCAGCTTTTTCTTAGTCAGGCCAAGATTAACAGGCTTCGTCAGTATAAAGAAGGAATATGCCCTCATCGACAAAGTAAGCATCACAGCAAACGAAAGCAGCGAATATACATGGATACCTAAAGAACAAGGCACTCTAAAAAGCTTTAAGCTGAGCGGAACTGTTCTAAGGCAGGGAGCTGCAAAGGTTTATCTAAACTATAGCAATAAATTATACTTGGTATTTGACAGCGAACAGCTCGAGAAGAGTCTGAGTGCTGTAACAGGCATGGTTATAACAAACATTAGCATAGCTAACCAAACAATAGAAGAAATAGTAATTAACCAGTCTAATAATGAAACACAGGTTCTTAATGAAACCATAGAAGACCAAATCAATGAGTCAACAGAAGAGCTAGTAAATGAAACCATTGAAGAGCCAACAACTAATGAACCAGAACTAACTAAAACCATTCAACTAGCTCTCACTTACTACACGGAAAGCAGTTATGACACTGATAATAATGGCTTTGAAGAGCTTGATGGTGTAATAGACTTAACTGTAAAAGATACAGATTTCAATTTCAACGCTTCTCCTGACAACCTATGCACAAAGTGGACTATTAATTCCATTGACAAAAACACCATTAGTAATGTCTGCCATGGAAGCAGCAGTTGCTGTAACTTCTTAGATATGGATCCATCATCAACAAATTGGAACGATCCTTACTACAGCTATTTTGAAAAAGATAACGCTGGCTATAACAATTTAGTATCCGCTCAAATAATTCATGCTTATTACGATTTCACAACTTTAGAGGCAGATATTATCTACAGCAGCAGCTCAAGCCTAAGCGCTAAGTTTAAGGCACCTTATATTGAATTTGAGGATGTTTGCTTAGAAACCTGCCTTCTGCCAGGGATTAATGAAACTAATTATAACCTAATCTTCGAAATCAATAATACTCAACTTGACATTGACAGTATATCCTATACTATTGAAAAAATAATCATAAGCGACCATCCGCCTAAACTTATTAAAAACATTTCTGATATTACTATTGCAAAAGATAATAATTACATCATCAATCTAAGTGAGTATTTCTTTGATGAAGACGGCGATATCCTTAGCTATTCCTTTTACAAGACAGATAATGTTTCAACCATAATCAACGAAAACATTGCAGTTATCTCTCCTGATAAGGGTTTCACAGGATTAAAGAGTTCTTTCTTTATCGCAAACGACACCAATTCAGTGGCAGTGAGCAATGTGTTCAGGATTAATGTGAGCGAGTTTGGCCAGGAAAATGTGAGCGAAGGCCTTGTACAGGGCCAGGCAGTCATAGGAAAGCCTGTTAAATGGATTAGGAAAATCAAGCTGAAAGAATCATCTAAAAACATTTCAATAAGTATAACAAAGCATGCACATAATATCACTATTAAAAAAATAGTTAACGGCACAAAGCTTAAGCTCAAGAAGGAGAAGATAAAGGTCAACAATCTTGATTTTAAGGATTATGAAAAGCTTATTGATGGCAAGGTTAAGGGAATATCAATAATAGAAGAATTGAACGCAACAACTATAGATATATTGGATAACAGCACAGAGTATGAGATTGAGTATGAAACTGAAGGCCCTTCTCTCACAGAAGAAGAGCTTAGTTTTTATAAGAAGACAATAACTATCAGCTCTGATATACATTACACTAACATCCTAAGCTATACCTCCCTGCCCATTGAAGTGCCTGTTAATAGTATAAAGCTTTACTGGATAAACAACGGCACAAGGGAAAGGGTAAGCACTAACAAATTTGATAAGAACAATAACAGCCTTATAGATTATATTGAATGGATTGTTCCTCACCTGAGCAACCAAACTTATGAATTAGAGTTAGTTATACTTAATACCCAAAGCTATCCAACAAGGGGAGGCAACTGGACTGTTATGTTTAATGCTAACGGTATAGGCAACCTAACAATAAGCTCAAGCAATAGCACATCTTATTCCGAGATGTTCAATGATAACAGCTCAACAATCAATGATTTAGATTTATTAGATTTAAGATGCGGAGATAACCTTTTCTTCAACAAAGAGAGCCTGTTTATGCAGAATAACACATACCTTATCTTATCCAACAGCACAAAAGTCAAAATAACTGAACTAGCAAACAGTTCACTGGAAGTATCTTCTTTATTCATAGAAGATTATTCTTGCAATAAAACCGGTTACCATACTGTGAGAGTTTTGACAGATGGAAAGCATCACCAGCTGTTTGATTTTAATGGCTTTCAGGCTTATGCCCATAACCTTGTAAATAATATCCCAATCACTAGCATTACTGTATTTAGTGATATGAACTCAACCAGGACAAAAGTTTTCTTATCTTGATTTCTTAATCCTTGTAAACACAAAGAATATCAGAATCACAAGGAAAATGTCCACAAGAATGAACGCAACTTTGTTATAGGTTAACACTGCTTTAATCTTAGGTAAAGGAGACAGTTTAACTGTCTCTTCTTCTACTTGTTTAACTTCTTCTGCAGGCTCTTCCGAATCACCTGCAAGAGACTCAACTTTTTCTATTGTACTGCTTGTGTTAAGGCTTTCATTAAGTGTTTGATTCGTGCCAGGCAGAACAACATTAATCTCTCCAGTAGCCTGAGAATAAAGCTTCTGTCCAAATAGGGTTTCATAGGTAGCATTAGCAAATATAAAATATTTAGCGGGCATACCTAGCGCCACAAAATAAAAAATCCCAATCGCAGCAAGCTGCGGGGTATTTTTAGTATTTAGTTTGCGTATTAAGCCGATGCAAGCATCGGGGTATAAAACCCAAACTAAATAATTAACTATTTCTCCTACTTCAAGCTTGTCCTTGCTTGAATTGAACAATATTGAGAGAATAATCTTTTACTCTAATGTTAGTTGTAGTTGGGCTTATTGTCTTGGTGCTGTTTCCATTGAAATAGCTTATTGAATTGTTTGAGTTGAATGTTGTTTTATTGATGGCTTCAATTGTCCATGAACATTCTTTTTTTCTGTTAACAGCAAGATCCCCAGTCCATATAACCTCCTTATTTCTTACCATGCAACCTTCCATATTCAATATATTAAATCCATCAAACACATCCAAATACTTAATACTATTAGCTGTCAGGCTGCCTGTGTTCTCCATTGTAATATCAACATCTGTCCTTTCTCCTATAAGCAGTTCGCCATCTTCTATGGTCATTGTCGCTTCAATGTTAGCAAGAAGTGAGTAAACAGCCACGCCCGCCTGATACACATCCTGATGCAGCGTGTAATTCCTGTAACTTACATTCATTCCATTAAAGCATATACTTAAGTTGGCTATTTCCTCGCAATATCCTCTATCTATGAAAAGATTATAGCCATTAAGTTTTACAGATACTTTCTCACTAAATTCATCAAGTTCAACAATGAAACTTTTACTATTAACTGTGAAACCTTCTCCAGAATGCAACCAGCTATTGTAAACTTCCTCCTGATATCCTGCCTTAGCAAAGCCAGCTAAAAGTATTAAAAGAAATATTGTAGGAATATATTTTGCTTGCATACTATTAATTATATAATCCAAAGTTTTAATACTTATCGATTACTTAGAAAGTTTTTAGTTTTGAGTATATCAAAGTTTATACAAAGCTTTATATAAAATCTACTTCTTAAAATTATTTATGAAACCGGTCAAATATTCTGAGATGCTTAAGAACAATAAGCTCACAAAGTTTAGGCCGGTTAAGGACATTGTAGTCGATAACACTACTTCTGGCGGATATAAAGAAGAGCAAGAATTAAAGAACAAGGACGAGAAGTCAAGGCAGATACTTCTGGATAAGTTTTAACAGAATCTATTTTTTTTCACAATCTTTAACATCCTCTTCTCCCTTAATCCTCGAGAAGAATAGTATGCCAATAACACATATTATTGTTACAATGACTGCAGATACTATTTGATAAATATAACCGGTTCCTTCCATTCCAGACCTTTGAATTATTTCATCAACGCCAGCTCTTATTGCATCTCTCCAGACAAGAGCTATAACAAATCCGAAAGCAGCAAGCACTGCTGTTAAGACATTCTTTTTTATCTCGCTTTTCAGATTAAATGCGCTGGATCTAACAGTATGAAAGGACCTATGCGCTATTCCTTTTATTCTGGAATGAATACCTTTTCTTTCTTCTTCAGATGCCATTTTATAATCTAGGGCACAATAGTAATTATAGAGCCTATTGCTGTCTTGTTAAAACCATCATCTCCTTTGCTGAACATGATTGAAATATCTTCTTTGAATTTGCTACTTGATGCCAATACGCAGCTAACCTCCATATTTTCACTGCTATCAGACGCTATCTCTGTTGAAGTTGTATAAGAGCCGCAGCCACTAACTGTCAAATTAGTAATTGTTATCTTTTCTCCCAGAATATGTTTCTTATGGAACCTTTGTTACCAAGCTTCCTGTTGTCGTTTTGTTCAATCCGCCTGTCTTGCTAAAGGTTATTGATAAATCCCCTTTAACCTTATCACCTGATGTCAAGGTTGAACAGCTTATTTCTATATCACTTGTGCTATCTGCAGTAATCGCTGTTGAGTTTGTATTTGCTGAACAGGTCTCACCTGTCACTGACAAACCAACACTGCTTAATGTAACTGTATCAGTCAGCATGTTTTTCACTCTCACTGTAACAGTTGTTCCTGATGCGCTGAAGTCTTCACAATATAATCCACTTCCAGAATATATTAAGCACTTCTCTGGCAGAAACTGCTCAGGACTTAGAACTCCAAATAATACACCAATCGCAACCAGAACAACTAATATAGCCCAGCCATAGGTCATTAAGAATTCCATTGCTGCTTGAGCTCTCTTCATAATATCACATCATTTTTTAAGACTAAAAGCTAATTAATCATTTTTAAAGAATATATCTATATAAATTTAACTGTTTTAGAAATTTGTTCCAATAAAGTGTTTAAAAAACATAAACTATTTATACATACCATTTTATTAATTAGTCTTAAGGTGATTTTTTGGCTACAACAAAAGAGCTTCTAGAAAAACACGGATTCAAAAAGCAGGAAGAGATGGAATTAAGCCTTAACCAATTGGCTAAGACAGAATATCCAAAACCAGTCCATAGGTATAGGCTTACAACAGAATCATTCCAGGAGAATCTTGAAGAGGTTTACTATTGGTTTCATTCTTTCATAAGAGATTTTGGTTTTTCACAGATTGAGAAGATTACAGACGTGTTCGCCGCTTCTGAGCATTCTGCTTTCTTCGGCGTTGCCCAGCAAAGGCTCGGTCTGCAGCAGGATAAGGTAAGCCAATTCCTTGCCACAATAGGCAAGATGGTAAGAGAGCTGTTCCAGCTTGTGAGAGAACTAAGAGTTCTTGACGAGAGATTAAGTTATTATGAAGATAGTATGGATTTTGAAAGCCCTAGTAGAGAGAACGCCGAAATCACATTGAAAGGCACATATATCGACATGGCAGAAGGCGGTGCTAAAAACCCTGGCTCTGTTTATGGTATGTCAAGAGAGCTTCAGTTCACAACGCTTCCGGACTTGTTTTTCAGCACTCATCCAAACACTCCTGAAGAGATTGAAACTCTTGTCAATAACCTAGACTTCAACAGAAAAGTAAAAGAAGTGCTTAAAAGAAAGCTTAGAAGCTTTCTAGCATGGAAAACTCATACTGCTAAAGAACTGAAAACAAGAAGAAAGTTCACTTTACAATACTTCAGGCAGCATACTGACATCATAAAGATGTACATGGCCTGGGTTAAGCCTTATTTAAGGAACATAAAAAGGATTCAGTCAGAGACCATGGAAAAGAGCAAGGAATCAACCTCTGACATTATTTCTGCATTTGAAGGCTCATTGGTAGAAGTGGAATTCCTTGCAAAATACCTGCCTGAAAAGAATAAAGATGTACATGCAATACTTCTTATGCATTTCAGATACAGAACAAGGCCAACCATGAGCTACCAGCAGGAAGGCTACCAGAGAGGCCCTATCCATGTTGGCGAAACAAAGGTAACTTTAAGAGCTTATGCATGGACAAATAAACAGATAGAGGACTACAAGAAACTAAGGGAAGAGGAAGATTTTGAGCTTATTGGAACTATTGACAAGTCGCTTAAGTCTGCCATGGACGCGTTAGGGGACGAATTTAAGCAATATATGAAAGAAGCCGGTGAAGAGTTGTCTGAAGAGGAAGAAGAAAAGGAAAAAGAAGAGAAGAAAAAAAGCACTAAGAAACCTACTGTATTCTCCCCATTTGTATCCACTTTCAAGGGTTTTGGAGAATTATTGGGCATAAACATAAAAAACAAGCCTAAAACAGGCAAGCCTGGAGAGAAACAAAAAGAGAAAAGTTTCAGGATGGAAAACGAGGAAAGCAGCGCAGGAAAAATGGCTAAAAGCACTCTTTATGCAACTTATAAGAACTTCAAAAAGTCTCATAAACTATTGAGTTGGTAATTATAAAATGGCACTAAACAATGTAAAAAAGCTATCTCCTCAGGAAAGAATCAAGAAGCTAAAAGAGATAGCCGAAAAAGACAAGAAAGAGATTGAAGATGCCCAAAAGCTTATCAAAGAGTCAGAAACAGAGATTGAAGTTGAAGAAAAAGAGAAAGAGCAGATTCCTATACCACAGTTAAAGGTTGCTGACATCTCAGAATTAACTGGCCAGGCAAAGGAGATGTTCAAGGCAAAGAGGTATAAGAGTGAGAGGCCTGCTATAAAAGAGGAAGAAGAACCAACCCCTCTAGAAGAAACAGTTGAGCTGGAGGAGATTACAGAAGAAGCAAAGAAAGAAGCCGGAACAGGCGAATATCTACGCGGCCTTACCACTGACCAACTCACCCAAAAGGCTGAGGATTTATACACTCAGGCAAAGGAAGAAAACTTTTACCTTACAAGAGAACAGCAGAACAAAGAAGAAAACATTTATAATGAATTAAAAAGAAGGGATGAAGAGAATATTAATGAAAGTTATAACCAAAGAGTTGCTGAAGAGATTAACACAGGGCAAAGAATTTTAAAATCTTTGTATAAAAGAGATTAAGATGATATTCGAAACTGCATATTACCATCCAATGGACAAGGAGTATAAAAACAAGCCTTTAGATGGCCTTGGCATTAAAGATATTGGAATGAGCGTCCCTCTCGGCATTGCTGCCGGTGACGTGCAGGGCGTTAATGCTAAGATAAAGTCTGGAGCAGGCAGTCTTGAGATTCAGTTTGCCGGCGCTGGCCGTGGACAAAGACAGCAGCAGACTCCTGGCATGTGGGGCAAGGAGAATAGGCAGGCATTGGAAGAATTAAGCAGAGTTAATGAAGTTAATCTTACCACTCACACAACTTTTGCAGTTGGCGGCTTGGCAGGCCAGGACCAGCAGGGCAATTTCAGCGAAGAGCAGAGAAAGTTTGCAATAGATGAGATCAAAAGAGCTGTTGAGTTTGCAGCTGACACTGCCAAAGGCGGCAGTGTTGTTGTCCATACTGGAGAATTCACAAGACCTATTTCTGAAGAAACCTGGGCCGAAGAAGGCGAGAAGTTCAGAGGCTATGAGAAGGAGCCTGAGATGACTGTTAAAAGAGTTATTGATATACGAGAAGGCAGAGTTCATAACATTGCAAGCAAGAACAAAGCTCTCGTAAGACCAAAATACCACCAGGCAGACCATGATTATGATTTCATTGACAGGTATGGAGCCGCGCATCAGGTTAAGAAAGGCAGTTACCTTGACAGGGACGGCAGGCCTATCTCACGTGAAAACGTTCTTGAAAGGGTGCCTATCTTCAATGAAGACGGCTCATTCGAAACAGAAACAAAAGTCTGGAAAGATTTTGAACAGGAAGCAAATCAATGGAACGAAAACCATTCTGATGACCAAAAAACTCCTGAAGAGATATTTTACAAGACGCAGATTGAAAATAATATTGCAAGATCCAAAGGTATGGTAGCCTATTATACACAGTATTATGAAAAATATAAGAAAGACAGGGATAAGATTCTTGACGCTATTCAATTTTATGAAAAGATTGAGTCAAACACTCCTGAAGAAGAGAAATGGAAGATAAGAAAAGTCTTGGAATCGTATGAATATGCAGGCCTCGTGCCACCTGAAATAAAAGATCCAACCGAATTCTTAAAAGAAAAGCTAACAGATGTGGAAAGGCATTTGAAATCTTCTGACGAGTCAGCTGCCACTTATGAAGCTGAAGCAAAACAGCATGAAGTGGACATGGGATATATAAAATCCGTTGAAAAGTATGCCCTTGACAAAAGCTATGATTCCTATGCCCAGGCTGGAATGTACGCAATGGAACTCACAAAAAGGAAGCATTTGGATAATCCTTTGACTATTACAATGGAAAATATCTTCCCTGAACAGTATGGTAGCCATCCTGAAGAGCTAAAAAGTCTCATTAACAAAAGCAGGGAAAGAATGACAGACATGCTTGTTACACAGAAGGGATATTCTGAAAGCGATGCAAAATCAAAGGCAAATGAACATATAAGGGCAACATTAGACACAGGCCATATCAACACATGGAGAAAATATTATCAGGGGAGTGATAAAGAATTTAAAAACTGGCTTCTAAAACAGACTGAAGACCTTGCAAAGTCTGATATTATTGGAAATGTTCATCTAAGCGACAACTTTGGTTATCAGGATGACCATCTGGCTCCAGGACAGGGAACTACCCCTGTCAAGGAAATGATGGAAATCTTAAGAAAGCATGGCTATAAAGGTCCAATGACTGTTGAACCGGGAGCAGACGCTTCAACTGATTTATCAGACTTTCACGGATTAATGAAAACATGGCGCTATTTTGGCAGCCCAATTTATGGCATAGGCGCTCCCGCAAGGCTTGGCGGCCCTTCCAACTGGGACCAGGTGCAGTATGGCTACTTTGGCAGAACATATCCACCTAATTTCATTTTTGGAGCTTATTCTCCTTCTAATGACTGGACTTTATGGTCACAAGTTCCTATGGAATAAGGAAAGCTTAAATCATTCAATACTTAACATCCCGCCTTTAGTCCACATAAAAATAGCAGCATTTATATATAATAATATAATCCTAATCATATATGAACAATAAAATATGTAAAAAGCTATTGAAGAACAAAGAGAAATTTGTGCCTTATTTGTTTACAGATAAGCAAATCAAAGTGATTAGTAAACATATTAACAACAAACCCATGACAAACACTGAAAAGGTGTACCTTTATTCTTCAATCAAAAGAAAGATTGATGCATTATCGCTTCTTAAAGAAGAATTTTATTTTTATGGCACCAATATGATACAAGAGAGATTAAAGAAAGCAAAAGAACTTCTAAAAGAAATTAACGATAAAGCCTTTATTAGTGGTTCATTCCTTTTTTCTAAGAATTATAATGATATTGATTTGTACATTATTTCCAACAGAAGGAAACAATATCATAAAGGAAAAATGCACTTTATATATATAACAGAAGAAGATCTAAAAAAGCCAATATTCCAATCCGCAGCCAAATATTGTGTTTCAAACTTTGAGATAACTATGGACAAACCTATTAGAAAAAGAATGAAATTCAATGATTTAATTGTTAATTATGAAACTACGATAGTGGAGCTGCTAGATAAAGAAGATGAAAAAACAATCAGAGAAGTTTTATTTGAATATTATATCCAGCTAAAGAACACCATCTTAAGTTCGTATGAAATCTACACAAAAACTATTAATATCATCAACACTAGTAAAAGTATTAATATCCTGAATAATATGGTAAAAGAATTGCTTTTAAAGAATTACTCAAAAAGGTATATCTATGATGAATTGAGTAACTTTGTAAAAAGGCTCGATGGAGACATCAAGGAGTTCAAAGCCAATGAAAACCTGAAGATTTATAGAACTTTATTTAATGAGGTAAAAAATGAATGCAGAAGAGCTGCGGCTTAAGATTAAACAAATCTTTGGAGAGCAGATAGAGTTCAACAAAGACTTTGACAGGCATTCTTTGAATTTAGGTAATCAGGTTGATAACTTACTTGAATGGTGTAATATTATCAACGAAGGCAAGGTTAAGCCAATTCCTGCCCCAAAGTTCAAGGAAGGCATAACCTTCATCAAGAAAATTGGCTCAACTAATAGATGCATTGTGATTAAGCTAAGGAACAAAGAATTCAAGGAAATTCATCTAGGAGACCATACTTATTATGACAGACTTAGAAAAGTCTTAGGATTAAAGAAAGATAATAAGTATTATTAAAAAATATCCAAATCAAAAGTTTTATATATACACAATTATATAAATTAACAAGATTAGTTTAAAATATAATAAAAGAGGTGTATCAAATGAATAGAAAAAGAGGTAAAAAGGCTTCTCTAAGTTTAAGTATGAATGCTATTGTTATTATAATTCTGGCTGTGACAATGCTTGGGTTGGGATTAACATTTATGAGAACATTTATGGGGAGAGGTACTGAAAGTCTATCTAAAGTGTTTGAAGGCTCTGACCTTGAGAAAAGGGCAGGCCCATTAGAGCCACTTACCATTGATGAAAGCTTTAAGTTTAAAAGCGGTGAGAGTGAAATAGTAAAAATAGGTTTCTATTGTGATACTGTGCTTGCATGTGATAGTTTTAAACCGTTCGTAACTAGTTGTGAGGGAAATTTTGCAGACACTGATTTAACTCTAACTACCCCTAAAACAGATATTGGCTCACGTAAGGATGTAGGCTTTAAAGGAATTCTTCAGCATAGCGGGTCAACAGGAAGCGCTATCTGCACATTCGTAGTGGGAGAATCTAATGCAGTTGGTGATGGCCTTGCCGGTAATCCAACAAACTCAGAAAGACAGTCAAAGCAGGTTTTAAT